>Ga0207797_1001604_pt1 | contig 16299 bp, 9 predicted proteins | sample PRCRCaboRojoPR_6_FD_187275 | JGI IMG/M metagenome (GOLD analysis project Ga0207797, IMG submission 187275) | Marine sediment microbial community from Cabo Rojo, Puerto Rico - PR CR 10% Liquid 1 (SPAdes) | ecosystem: Environmental > Aquatic > Marine > Coastal > Sediment | place: Cabo Rojo, Puerto...
GTGGCCTATAATCCGGAGGATCTGGAGCGATGGGCCGCCTGGGGCCTGGACGCGAGTTTGACGCACCAGATCATGTTGGAAGAATCGGTCATTGGATGGAAGGAATTCGAACTGGAGGTCATGCGGGACATCATGGACAACGTGGTGATCGTCTGCTCCATCGAAAATGTGGACGCCATGGGGGTTCACACGGGAGACAGCATCACCGTTGCGCCGGCCCAGACCCTTACGGACCGGCAATACCAGGCCATGCGAGACGCAGCCATTGCGGTGATCCGGGAAATCGGGGTGGAAACGGGCGGCTCGAACATTCAGTTTGCCGTCGATCCCGAAAACGGTCAAATGGTGGTCATTGAGATGAACCCTCGGGTCTCGAGGAGCTCCGCCCTTGCTTCGAAGGCCACCGGTTTTCCCATCGCCAAAATGGCCGCCAAGCTGGCTGTCGGCTACACGCTCGACGAGTTGCCCAACGATATTACCGGTGAGACGGTGGCCTCGTTTGAGCCGACCATCGACTATTGCGTGGTCAAGATTCCGCGGTGGACCTTTGAGAAGTTTCCCGAAACCGAAGATCACCTGACCACCTCGATGAAGTCGGTGGGTGAAACGATGGCCATCGGCAGGACATTCAAAGAGGCGTTGCAAAAGGGGCTTCGCTCTTTGGAGATCGGTCGGTTCGGTCTGGGGGCGGACAGCAAGGACCTTTCCACCGGAAACGGAAAGATGCCGTCGCCGGAGGAGATCAAGGCCAATCTGGCCCACCCGAATTCACAGCGAATCTTTTTTATTCCCTATGCCATCAAGGCGGGTATCGAACTTGACACCATTTATGAGCTCAGCGGCATCGACCCGTGGTTTCTGCGCCAGATCGCCCGCATCGTCGAGTTGGAGCAAGAAATCGCCCGATCGACTTATCCGCCGGACCGGGATTTGCTGGCCAGGAGCAAGGACTGCGGCTTTTCCGACGTCCAGTTGGGGCACCTCCTGGTGCAGTCGGAAGCGGACATCCGGCGACTCCGGAAGGAAATGGAAATCACCCCGGTGTACAAGCTGGTCGACACTTGTGGCGCCGAATTCGAGGCCCGCACCCCGTATTACTATTCTACCTATGAACAGGAGAACGAAGCCCGAGTGTCTGATCGCAAGAAAGTGATCATCCTCGGCGGTGGTCCGAACCGAATCGGTCAAGGCATTGAGTTTGACTATTGCTGCGTACAGGCCTCCTTTGCTCTGGCGGAGGAGGGAATCGAGTCTGTCATGGTGAACAGCAACCCCGAAACGGTGAGTACCGATTACGACACCTCGGACAAGCTCTATTTTGAACCGCTCACCAACGAAGACGTCTTGAACATCGTGGAGACGGAGAAGCCGACCGGTGTCATCGTACAATTCGGCGGTCAAACGCCGCTCAATCTGTGTACGCCACTCGCGGAGGCGGGGGTTCCCATCATCGGCACGCAGGCCGAGAGTATCGCCCTGGCGGAAGACCGGGAGCTTTTCAAAAACGTTCTCCAAAAGCTTGGTCTCAAACAGCCGGACAACGCCAGCGGGATGGATGTCGCCGAGACCATTCGATTGGCGGAACGGATCGGCTTTCCCGTTATGGTCAGACCCTCCTATGTGCTCGGCGGGCGGGCCATGCAGATTGTATATGACCAAACGTCATTGGCCGATTTTGCCCACCAGGCCAAGCTGGCTTCCCCCGACCATCCGATACTGATAGACAAATTCCTGGAAGACGCCGTGGAAGTGGATGTGGATGCCCTGTCGGATGGCGAAACCACGGTGATCGGCGGCATCATGGAACATATCGAGGCGGCGGGGATCCATTCCGGGGACAGTGCCTGCGTGATTCCGCCCATCGGGCTTTCTCCGGCGTTTATTGAAAAGATTACCGAACAGACCCGCGCGCTGGCCAAGGCACTCAAGGTCGTCGGTTTGCTCAATATTCAATTTGCCGTGAAGGGCGAAGAGGTCTTTGTCCTGGAGGTGAATCCCCGGGCTTCCCGGACCGTTCCGTTCGTCAGCAAGGCCACCGGGGTGCCGCTGGCCAAGCTGGCGACCAAGGTCATGCTGGGAAAGACATTGGGGGAATTGGGATTTACCGAGCCGGTGCAGCCGAACCACGTGTCGGTAAAGGAAGCGGTCTTCCCGTTCAGTCGTTTTCCGGACGTGGACGTCATCCTGGGGCCGGAGATGAAATCCACCGGAGAGGTGATGGGTATCGATACCGACTTCGGGCGGGCTTTTGCCAAGTCGCAGCTGGCAGCCGGGCAGCATTTGCCCATGTCCGGGACGGTCTTTGTGAGCGTCAAGGATTTAGACAAGGAAAAGGTGTGTCCCATCGTCCGCAAGTTGTATGATTTGGGGTTCAAGGTTACCGCCACCGCCGGGACCTCTCGATACTTGGCCGGGGCGGGAATTGCCAACGAGCAAATCAAAAAGATCGCCGAAGGGCGGCCGAACGTCACCGACCTGATCAAGAACCGGCAGATCCAACTGGTGATCAACACCCCCTCGGGGAAGGAAAGCGCGGGTGGCTCGGTCGTCATTCGACGTACCGTCTTACGATATGAATTGCCCTATGCCACCACCTTGGCATGCGCCGGGGCCATGGCGGCGGCGATTGAAGCGATGAAGGCGCGAGGACTCGGGGTCTGTTCCCTTCAGACGTTTCATCGGAACTGCGAGGGGGGGTCGGATGGATAGAAGGCGGATTTTTCGGATGGGAGTGTGCCGGCGGTGGGTCCGGTCGGCCCGGGTCGGAACTCCGCTTCACTTCGGCCTACAAAATGTGTTGGAGGGTCCGCGGACGTGAGGCGGACTTCAGAATGCAGGCCTGCGTTCAGCGGAATTCCGACCCGGGCCGACCTAGGCGATCGAGTAAGGGTACTATGTATTAAAATGATGAACCCCGTAACTGTGTCTTCAAGAGGATGCACGGAGGCGCGAGGGATGGTTCGGTTTCCGTACGGGTGACTGTCTGAGGTCCTTAGAGCGCCTTGGTCCCGTTGCTTACCTCTGACACGTTAGACATGGAGGACCTTGTCAAGATCGCAGGTGCCATTCGAAAATGTCATGCCCCAACGGGACTTAGGGCTCTTAGGAACGAGTTTCAGCCGTACGGAAACCGAACTATCCCTCAAGCCGATATCGAACCACTCGATGCACAACATGTTTATGAATCAGGAGAGAAAGGTGAAAAGCTATAAACCTATGCCCCCGATCGGTTGTAAACGACAGGGATACCCAGAGGGTCCAAAGGAGTCGTGTGGAGTCTTTGGTGTCTTTGGCCAGGACACGGCGGCGAAGTTGACGTATTTCGGGCTCTATGCCTTGCAGCACCGGGGGCAGGAAAGCAGCGGCATCGTAACCTCCACGGGGACCTCGATTCACGAATACAAAGGAATGGGTCTTGTTTCCGAGGTCTTCGACGAGCGGACCCTCAACCGGTTGCCCGGGCGGACCGCCATCGGTCACGTCCGTTATTCCACCACCGGGTCCTCCATCGCCAAGAACGCCCAACCGTTTGTGGTCACCCACGGAAATCGAACCCTGGCCATCGGCCACAACGGCAACCTGACCAACGCGAGGCAGTTGCGGCGAGATCTCGAACGGCGGGGATCGATCTTTCAAACCACCATGGACAGCGAGGTCATTGTGCATCTTCTTGCCCGAAACCTGCAGGCCGGCGGTATCGAAGAGGCACTGGTGACCGCCGTATCGCAAATCGAAGGGGCGTACTCGTGCACTTTGATGACCGAGGACAAGCTGATCGCCTTCCGGGATCCCCAGGGGTTCCGTCCTCTCTGCCTCGGTATGCTCAACGGGGGATATGTGATCGCCTCTGAAACCTGCGCCCTCGATTTGGTAGACGCCCAGTATTTGCGGGACATCGAACCGGGAGAGATTCTCATCATCGACGACAACGGCCTGAAATCCCTGAATCCCTTTCCGGAGTGCCGGCGGAGTTTCTGTATCTTCGAATATATTTACTTTGCACGGCCGGACAGCAACATCTACGGTCAGAACGTCTATTCGGTGCGAAAGCGGTTGGGAGCTCAACTTGCAAAAGAATATCCCATCGAGGCGGACTTCGTCATGCCCTTTCCTGATTCGGGAAACTACGCTGCCCTTGGATATTGTCAGGGCCTGGGTATACCCCTGGAGATGGGAGTGATTCGCAACCATTACGTGGGAAGAACGTTCATCGAACCGACCCAGTCGATGCGCGATTTCGGGGTCAAGGTCAAACTGAATCCGGTTCGGGACATACTCAACCAGAAACGGGTGGTGATCGTGGAGGATTCGATCATTAGAGGGACCACCAGCAAGATGCGGATCAAGGCGCTGCGGGAAGCGGGGGCCAAGGAGGTGCACATGGTAGTCAGTTGTCCGCCCCACCGGTATCCGTGCTACTACGGTATCGATTTTTCCACCAAGGGTGAGTTGATTGCCTGCCAGCACTCGGTAGGGGAGGTGCAGAGCTACATCGGCTTGGACAGCCTGGGGTATTTAAGTCTTTCGGGCATGCTCGATTCGACGGGGTACGAAAATGACGCGTTTTGCCTGGCCTGTTTTAACGGAAAGTATCCGGTAAAGCCCCCCGATGACATCTCAAAGTTGTGCCTGGAGCAATAAGCCAGGGGGAAAACGCTTTGAGAAATCCGGCGGCAAATAAAGTGTGACTATGTGCTGCCGAAAAATAAATCAGGCCGAAGCATACATATTCTTACGGGGGTTATTCGATCATGGGTTTAAAGCGGTGGTTGAACAGAATCGGGGTGACCGGATTGTACTGGGGCCGGGCCTTGCGACACGTGCCTTGCGGCGCCGTGGTCTTTTTCCCTTATCGGGGGGCTACGTTGAGCTGCGGCATCACAGCCATACTCACCTTCAAGGCCCATCCGGCAAAAGAGAATCCCAGGGACCTGGTGGAAGAGCTGGAAGGGCTGGTCAACGCCCTCGCCGAACGGTTTTCCCAACGATTGCAGGAACAAGAGGCGGAAGGGGAATCGGAGCCCGGGGATACGGGTGCGCTGCTGGACAGGATCAGAGATCTTTGTGAACGGGGCAAAGACCGGGAGGCGTTCCGGCATCTGTTTTTCCACCGGGATCACCAGGTCCGGCTGGCCGCCCTGTGCACGGCCCTGGAAGGTATCATCGGAGACGCCGAGCAGACACTGTCCGAGGCCCGAGAATGGCTAACCTGGAAACGGGCACAACACTTCTGGTCCGAGACCGAACGGCTCAGGGACATCTATTGGTCCCTAAGGCATGAAATCCTGGGCAACATCGAAAAGATAAAGAGCCTCGTACCCCTCGATCCCAACGATTCTCCGCCCCATGCCGTAGATTTGTTACGGGAAATGAATCTGGTCTTTAACAATCTGGACCGCCTGGAGGTCCGGGGCCGGGATTCGGCGGGCATATCTGTATTATGTGTTTTCGATAAGGAGACGTTTCGAAGATTCCAGAAAGAATTGAAAGACAATGGTCAGTTCGACGAGCTGACTGCCCGGTCCGGTGATGATGTCCTGGTCAATCGTACCATACGCATCAATGAAGGGTGTGCCGCAGGCGTCTCGGTGGCCTTCGTGTTTAAGGTTGCCGCGGAGATCGGCCGTCTCGGTGACAATGTGGCGTTCCTGCGGGAGCAAATTCACAATGACGCCGTTTTTGCCCGGATGTTGCGATATCCCTGGATCCAGCACAGCATCCTCGCCCATACCCGATGGGCCTCGGTGGGAGAAATCAGCGAGCCGAACTGCCATCCGGTGGAAAACGATTCCCGCAGTCAGGGGATTATTCATGCCTGTTTGAACGGGGACATCGACAATTATCATCATTTGAGGCGGGCCTTTGAAACGGAGACCGGGAAATCGATCGATCCCCGGATCAGCACGGATACCAAGATCATTCCCCTGCGTATCGAACAGAAGGTAGAGACCACGGATTCGGTCGGAGAAGCTTTCCGTCAGACGGTGAGCGAATTCGAAGGATCCCACGCCATCGCCATGCATACGGATCTGGCACCGGGAAAGGTCTTTCTGGCCCAGCGGGGAAGCGGTCAGGCGATATTCACCGGATTGGCCGAAAGCTGTTATGTGCCGGCGTCCGAGATATACGGATTTGTCGAGCAGGCGTCGCGATTCCTCAAGCTGGACGGAGAAAAAACCGTGGAGGGAGTGTCCGGTGAAACGCAAGGGCAAATCATGATTCTCGACGCCCAGGGTGCCGGCGGGTTGGGTGACATTCAGGCCATGTATTATGACGGAACTCCGATCCGGCTGTCCAAAGGCGATTTGAAAACCGCTGAAATCACCTCCCGGGATATCGATCGCCAGGACTATCCCCATTATTTCTTAAAGGAAATTTCTGAATCTCCGCGCTCGGTGGAACAGACCATTCAAGGCCGGCTCTCCATCCAGGAAGAAGGCGGCAAGGCCTGCCCCCGGATCCTGCTGGGCGACTCGGTGATCCCGGACAGGCTGGCACTCGCCCTCGAAAAACACGAGATAAAGAAGATATTCTTCATCGGCCAGGGCACGGCAGGGGTGGCGGCCTCGGGCTGTACGACCCTTCTGCGGGACTATTTGAAGGAGACCCCCACCCGGGTTGCCGCTTTTAAGGCCTCCGAGTTCAGCGGGTTCATGATGGACGGCAGCCTGGAAGACACCTTGGTCATTGCCATCAGCCAATCGGGTACCACCACCGACACCAATCGGGCCATGGACATGGCCAAGCGGTTGGGGGCCTACACGTTGGCGATAGTCAATCGGCGCGATTCCGACGTGACCTTCAAAGTAGACGGTGTGTTGTATACGAGTACAGGCCGGGACATAGAGATGTCGGTGGCCTCCACAAAGGCCTACTATTCCCAGATCGTTGCCGGAGGTATCCTTGGGCTTCGGATCGCCCAACTGACGGGCAGCCGATCGGATGATTTTGTTTTGGGAGAGATGCAGGAACTTTGGAAGCTCTCCGACGCCATGAGACGGGTTCTGAAGAATCAAAGCCATATCCGGCGATCAGCGGAAGAATTTGCCGTCACCCGGAGGTACTGGGCCATCGTGGGAAGCGGGCCCAACAAGGTCTCCGCCGACGAGATCCGGATCAAGCTCAGCGAGCTCTGTTATAAGAGTATCTCTTCCGATGTCGTGGAGGACAAGAAACATATCGACCTCTCTTCGGAGCCCTTGATCCTGATTTGTGCGGCCGGGAACCGGGAGAGCGTGGTCACGGACATCGTCAAAGATACGGCCATATTCAAGGCCCACGAAGCGGTGCCCATCGTGATTACCACGGAAGGCGAACACCGCTTCGAACCATATGCCGATTCGGTGATCTACGTGCCGCCCGTAGAAGAGCGATTCGCTCCCATTTTGAACACGCTGGCCGGGCACCTGTGGGGATATTACGCTGCCCTGGCCATTAATGAAGAGTCTCAATATCTCTACACCTTCCGGGAAGAAATGAACGGGTATATATCGACATGTAGTGATCAAGGCATGGACATCTACGAGATCGTCTTGGACAAGGGATTCCGGGAAAAGGCGACTACGTTCTACCGGAACTTCAAGCAACGGATCGGGGAGAATCGATATGCAACCGCCATGGCCTTACAAGCGGGATCCGATCTCACGCTTCTTCTCAAGTATCTTTCCGGCAGACTTCCCATTAAGGATTTCGAATTCGACTTCGGGGAGGAAGGGACCGCTCCCAACTTAATACGAAGTTTTTTTTCGTGTATCGGCAAGGTGATCAACGAGATGGCCCGGCCGATCGACGCCATTAAGCATCAAGCCAAAACCGTTACCGTCGGAACCAGTCGCATTCCCGACAAGGTAGAAGGGTTCTTGTTCGAGGCCTTGGAGGGACGTGGTTTCAACAAGCACCAACTGACCACCAGCAATATCCTGGTTTTAAAGCGTCTGCAGGAAGTGGTGCGAGAAATCAGGGGCGTGACCACGTATCGGATCGAGAATTTGAACATCCTCGGCGAACCCACGGAGGATTCCGCCATATACCTGGTTCACAAGGAAGGAACCTCGGCCCAGGTGAGCTCCCGAATCGAACAGAACAAACGTCTCCAGGGGACCAAACGCATCATCGTGAAGAACGGAAATGTCTTTATCGGTAGAGGCAAGCGTGATAACAGGAGTATCCTGGTGGTACCGGTCATCTCCAGCGGAACCCAAATCGATCATCTCATTTTGTTTGAAATCGGTTTCAGGAAGGGATTGGCGCTGCACAAGAAGGTGGATGCCCTGGGAGGCAAGTATCATCACATTCGAAATCTGGTCGAGGAGATGAACCTCCATTGGGAGGATGCGTACCTGGATCGAATCGGTATTGAAGACCTTTTCGGCATGTCCGCCGAGAAGCTTTCTGAACGCATCGTTTCCGGCATTCGACAGTAGCCTTTTGAGGAGTATTCCCTGATATGTCTTTTCCTACCAAATACATCTTCGTCACCGGCGGTGTCCTGTCGTCCCTGGGCAAGGGCCTGGCGTCGGCCGCCATCGGGGCGCTTCTGGAAAGCCGCGGTCTGACCATCACCTTGCAGAAACTGGATCCGTACATCAACGTGGATCCCGGTACCATGAATCCTTTTCAGCACGGAGAGGTCTTTGTGACCGACGACGGAGCGGAAACGGATTTGGACCTAGGCCATTATGAGCGGTTCACCCATGCCAAGCTGGGACGGAACAGCAACTTCACCACGGGCAAGATCTACGACTCGGTCATCTCCAAAGAACGACGAGGAGACTATCTGGGCGGGACGGTACAAGTCATTCCCCACATCACCGACGAAATCAAAGAAAGTATCAAGTCCGTCGCTACGGATGTGGACGTGGTAATCATCGAGATCGGCGGGACCATCGGTGACATCGAAAGCCTTCCCTTCCAAGAAGCCATCCGGCAGTTCAGGGCGGATGCGGGCAAAGACAATGTCCTGTACGTCCACTTGACCCTGGTCCCGTACATGCCCGCAGCGGGCGAATTGAAGACCAAACCGACGCAACACAGCGTCAAGGAGCTGCGAAGCATCGGTATTCAGCCCGACATTCTGCTGTGTCGAACGGACCGGTTCCTGCCGGACGATATAAAGAAAAAGATCGGTCTCTTTTGCAACCTCGGTGTGGACCAGGTCATTACGGCGAAGGATGTGGATCTGATCTATGAGGTACCGTTGATCTTCCACCAGGAGCACTTGGATGACAAGATCACCGAGCTGCTCAACATCTGGACGCGCGCGCCCCGACTGGAAGACTGGGAACGGTTTGTCGAACGGAGCAAGAATCCGAAAGACGAGGTGACCATCGCCATTGTGGGGAAATATATCCATCTCAAGGAATCGTACAAGAGCCTCAACGAAGCCTTGTATCATGGCGGCGTGGCCAACGACAGTCGGGTGACGCTCGATTTTGTCGATTCCGAGGATATCGACGACGACAATTGTTGCGAACGGCTCCGCAAAGCCCACGGCGTTTTGGTTCCCGGAGGATTCGGGTCAAGAGGCATCGAAGGAAAGATCCGGGCCATCCGTTACAGCCGGGAAAACCGGGTGCCTTTCTTCGGTATTTGTCTGGGAATGCAGATGGCGGTCGTGGAATACGCCCGTCATGTGGCGGGAATGCCTGAAGCCCACAGCACCGAATTCGACTCCGACACGCCCGACCCGGTCATTTACCTCATGAAAGAGTGGTTTGACTACAAGTCTCAGACCGTGCAAAAACGAGATGTCTCCTCGGACAAGGGGGGAACGATGCGCCTCGGTGCCTACCCGTGTGTGCTGAAACCGGAGTCCCTGTCATATCGGGCATACAACAAGGCAGAGATTTCGGAGCGGCATCGACATCGATACGAATTCAACAATGAGATGAGGGACCGGTTGGCGGAGGCGGGGATGGGCATGAGTGGGACCTCACCGGACGAGGAGTTGGTGGAAATCGTGGAGATTCCCGACCATCCCTGGTTTCTGGGCTGTCAATTCCATCCTGAATTCAAATCCAGACCGATGGACCCCCACCCGCTCTTTGTTTCCTTTATCGGGGCCGCACTGGATTATAAGCACCGCTGACATCTACCGGGGGCTTAAATCTGGACCTCCGGCACTTCCATTTCCCCTTTCCGGAAGGCGGTCAGAAAGGCATTGACCACTCGGGGGTCGAACTCCGTGCCCGAACCCTTTACGACGATCTCCTTGGCGTCGAACGTGGACATGGCCTTGCGATACGGGCGGTCACTGGTCAGGGAATCGTAGACGTCCGCAACGGCAATCACTCTGGCCTCCAGAGGAATGTTTTCTCCGGAGACCGGATGATAACCGGATCCGTCGTATTTGTCATGGTGGGCCAGGATGATGGGCAGGATGCGACGAAGGGGACCACCGATCGGCTCGAGGATTCCCACCCCTTTTTCTACATGCTTCTTCATCCCGTCATACTCTTCATCGGTCAACCGGGAGGCCTTGTAAAGGATCCGCCGACTCACGTCCAGCTTGCCGATGTCGTGAAGCAAGGATGCATCACGTACGTCTTCGATCTGTTGTTCCGAGAGCCCCAGGTAGGAGGCGATTTTGGTGGCATAGATGGAGACCCGGTAGGAATGGTTTTCCGTGTATTTGTCTTTGGAAATGAATTGTCTCAGAATCAGCAACAGACCGTGATAGGTCTGCCGCAGTTCTTGGACTCTCGATTCATGATGCTCATGCAGTGTTCCCATGGCGTAGGCCGTGACCACCAGGATTCCCGCCCAGGCGGTAAGGTCATACCAGCGGCCGTCGATAAAGCGGGTGGTTTCCGTTTCAGCCAATAGGTTCGGGTTATAGTGAACGAGCAGGCCGATCAAAAACACGCTGGCAAAGGCCGTCAAGGTGGCATGCCGACGGCCGTAGAAGTAGGCCGAAAATAGGGTGGGAAGCGTATAGAAACCCAGCACCATGCGGTTGGCGGCTACCAGATAGTTCATCACCGCCGCCAGGAGAATCAGGGAGAGCACCAGCCAGAGTTCCTTGTTGACCTCGGTGATGTTTCTCAGTGCCCAGACCTTGAACGATTCCATTCGGGACATCTCGGGCTGTTCGTCGTCTTGGGCCCGGGCTGCCGTTACCGCCAGATCTTCCTCATAAGTCGGCGCACAAGGCTGCTGCGGGGCGGGATCCGGCTCCCGCGTGTCGTGAGTGATGATTTCCCCCACCGGCTCCGGGGAAAGCGATTCCCGGGGGACAAAGTCGACCGTGGCCCCCAGCCGTTCCAGATTCCGGACGAGCTTGTTCCCGGCTTCTGTCGGAATGTTTTTGCTCAGGACCACCGGGGCCTTGGCGATCATCCGAGATACCTTTTCCGGAGAAACCCCCTTGAACACTTTGGCCAGAAAGACTTCCACTTCGCGCACACCGCTGTCGGGCACGGCCTTCAACACCAAAGTCCCTCTACTGTCTTCCATCCGTCACTCCCTTTGCAGTCATTACATCGATCACAATTCCTGGGTCCATACCGGCGAGATACAGGTTTTCGACGTTTCGTTGCTTGTATGGGCAAAAACGAAATCGCCATTGAAATAACCAATTTCGACTATCTGATCGGAACTTGGAAAAATGATCTTTAAGGATTTTGACTCGTTGCCGAACATCGTTTTGAGACCTTTGCATAACCTCGGAAAGCGAAAATTATGAGGTTTTTGGGGACCCATTCGGATGAAGCGAACGGCCCACGGAAGTGGGCAAATCGTGAGCCTGTTTGAGGCCTTTAGGCCGAGTTCTCGCGATTTAGTGAGCAAGCCGTACATGGGTCAAAAACCTCATACGAAAGAGCGAAACGAGGCTATGCAAAGGTCTCGTTTTGGTGCGGGCCTGGACACCTTGTGCATTCCCGGATTACGTGCGACGCACGTCCTGGGATCCATTCAAGGTGGCCTCGCCACGCCTTGCCAGGAATTGGCGGACATCTTCCGGAAAGGTGGCCTTTTTTTTGTCCAGCGCCGGGAAGACCTTCTTTTCCACCAGTTCTCCCACCGACCTCTCGGGGCGATTCAGTAGCTCCATGTAATCGGGAAAGAGATTGGTCGGTAGATCGCTATCCTTCTTTCCTGCCAGGTATTCGTAACAAAGGTGGGCTACAAAGAGTACGGCCACGTTCTTTCTGGATTCTTCGGGTATGGCATCCGGGGGCAGCCATTCCGGGTATGACTGGTATTCCAGGGTCTTGCAGACCGTGTCCGGGATATTCCACTCCTTTAAAAGAAGGGCTCCGAGGGTCGAGGGGTCCAGCATGTCCACCAGAAGCTCCATCTTGGGATACTGTTTTTTGAGCAACAGGACGACGCTCTGTCCGATGTCGTGGAGGAGTCCGATGGTACTTACCGCCACGGCCTTTTGTTGACCGCAAAGCTGGGCGATTTCAAATCCGATGAAGGAGACTGTCAGAGAATGAAAGAGCAACCGTCTAAATGCCGGAGTTCGGGGCATGGTCGAGCGGATTCCCACATCCATTACCAGCTGATAGACCTGATTCAATCCCAGGAGGAGCACGGCATGCTGAAAGTCGGATATTTTGCGTTTCAGACCGTAAAACGCCGAATTTACGGTCTTAAGCACCACACTGACCAGGGAGGGATCCAGTTTGGCCAACTCGGCGACATCGCGGGCGGACACATTCTCGTCAAGGATCACCACGGCGAGCCGGTTTGCATACATGGGCAACCGGGGAATGCCCTTGATGATTTTGTGGATCATTTCCGAACGGGCATGCTGTTCCCGTCGGGTCTGAAGGAAGCGGGCGATCTGGCCGGTCAACTGTCTATGCTTGACCGAAAGATCCGCCTGCGCCAACAGGAGGGCGTGGTTCCGTCGGGTGGCCGTCCGGTTCAGATTTTTGTAAATCGTGGATTGGGCTTGTAGGGGCAATTCATGCAGCCGGGGCTCGTCGAGGACAAAGGCGGTCAGCTCCTCCGAGGCCACGGCCGACATGTTCCGAGTCCCCTGGTCGAAGTAAGAGGCCCCGGGAATCGAATCCCCTCGCCGCAGGACGGCAATGTCGTTGGCGGACCCGTTACGTCGTTTCGTAAGACGGACGGAGCCCTCGACAATGAGATAGAAGGCGGAATCGTCATCGCCTTCTTCCACCAGGCTTTCGCCGGGCTCTACTTTTTTCACGCCGGTAACGTTGTAGAGGGAGACGAGGTCCCTTTCGCTCAGTCCTTCAAAGGTAGGGTGCCGATAGCGCGTTTTCAGTCCATTTTGTCGCACTGCACAAAATTCCCGATGAGGTGAGGATCGTTTCGTCACCCCAAGAAAGGGTTATTCGCTCCCGGTAGTACGCGGGGCATTGTCTCCATGACGAGAATGCCGAGCCGACACCAGGAATGCATGCAAGGTTCATTCCATTGGGTGGGCGAGCAGTCCGCCGCTCGGTCCGCTGAAGCGCCGCTTTTTCTCGCAAAGAGATCCGGGCCTTGCGGTGGGAAGAGCGCCGTCAATTTTTTGACTTGCCGGCAATGCAGCGTTTCCGCCACCCCCGGGTGCCCCGCTTCGTGTTGACAAACGGGGGACAGTATTTTATATCTACTACGATGGGTAAGTTACGGGCATCGAGGAAAAAAACATGTAAAGGAGTTTATGTATGGGACAAAACCTCTTGGATGTGAATGACAGCACGTTCGAATCGGAAATTCTGAACGCGGATAAGCCGGCTCTCGTCGATTTCTGGGCGCCTTGGTGTGGGCCCTGCAAGGCGATCGCGCCTGTTTTTGAGGAGCTGCAAGGGCTTTATGGAGACAAGATCCTCTTTGCCCGGTGTAATGTAGATCAGAGTCCGAATACGCCGACAAAGTACGGGATACGGGCCATTCCCACGTTGATCCTGTTTAAGGACGGGAAGGTTTTTGATCAGCTGGTGGGAGCGGTACCCAAGTCTCAGATCGAGGAGTTCGCAAAGAAGGCCCTCTAAGATATGTCCGATGATCTGTTCGATGTAGCCATTATCGGCTGTGGTCCCGCGGGGCTTCAGGCGGCCATCCACGCGTGTGGGAAAAAGGCTAAGGTGGTCGTTTTCGGCAAGTCGGAGAGGAGCAGCCTGTACAAGGCCCATGTGGCGAATTTTTGCTGTTTTGAGGAAGTGGTGCCTGGAAGGGTGTTGCTGGAATCGGGCAAGTTTCAGGCGGAAAAACTGGGCGCGGTGTTTGTGCCCCAGGACGTCGTGGACACGAAAAACGAGAACGAACAGTTCACGCTGGTGAGCGAAAACAATGAGACCTTTTTGGCCAAAACGCTGGTTCTGGCTCTCGGTGTGTCCCGAAAGAAGTTGAAGGTCAAGGGCGAAAAGGAATTTCTCGGCCGAGGAGTCAGTTACTGTGTGGACTGTGACGCGGGATTTTATCGGGACGCCCAGGTGGTGATCGTTGGAAATGAGAGTGCCGCCGTTACCGGTGCGCTTACCTTGCTGGGCTTTGCCAGCAAGGTATTTCTGGTATGTAAGGAACTAAGCGTTTCCGATGCCCTTCATCAGAAGCTCGAAAAGAGCGGTGTTACGGTTATGGAAGGGACCTGGGTCAAAGAGATCCTCGGTGACGCAGGCGTCGACAAGGTAGCGCTCACCAACGGTCAAGACCTGAGTGCCTCTGGGATCTTCATTGAGCTGGGAGCAAAGGGGGCCATGGAGTTGGCGGCCAACCTGGGCGTGGCATTTGACGCGGAAACGTTTAGTTTTATTGAAACCAACAAGAAGCAGGAAACGAACATACCCGGGCTGTATGCGGCGGGAGACATTACCGGACAGCCCTGGCAAATTGCCAAGGCAGTGGGGGAGGGATGTGTCGCCGGACTGGAGGCCGCCCAACGGGCCAAAAGACTGCAAACATGAAGTGGATCTGTAAGATTGCCGTTGTTTTGGCGCTGCTTGTTTCCCTAGGCGGATGTGCGTGGTTTCAGCCCAAGGGGGAAGAAACGGCGAGACAACTGGCACAGCGGGGGATGGAAGCGCTGAACGACCAGCGATATGACCAGGCCATAGAGGCCTTTGAGAAGGTAAGGGATTGGTATCCCTTCAGCGAGTATGCGTCGCTGGCGGAACTCAAACTGGGAGACGCCCATTATCAGCGAAAGGCCTACGAAGAAGCCATATTTGCCTATGAGCAATTTGAGAGCCTTCATCCGAAGAATGAGGCCGTACCGTACGTGGTCTACCAGATGGGTAGGTGTTACTTCGATCGATTGCAGTCCTTTGATCGGGATCAAACCATGGCCAAGGAAGCGGTGAAGGTCTTTGAAAGGCTGATTCGCAACCACCCGAAAACCCGCTTCGCCCAAAAAGCCAAGGCCCATATCCGGGTCTGCCAGAAAAATCTCGCGGAGCATGAATTTTATGTGGGGATGTTCTATTACAAAAGTGAACATTACAAGGCTGCCATGGAACGTTTCAAAACGGTGGTGAAGGCATATCCCGACTTGGGGGTTCATTATAAGGCCATCCAGTATATCGGGTTGTGTCGAAGCAAGTTGGCGAACGCCGAAGCCGACTCCTCATAGTCTTAGATGAATCCGTTGGATTGAATGCTTGTCGACCTCGTCATTCTGTTACCCGTCGCCTACCTTCTCGGTTCCGTTCCCTTCGGATGGGTCTTGGCCCGTTTGTTTTCCCATGTAGACGTCTTGCAAGAAGGCAGCAAGAACATCGGTGCCTTCAACGTATATCGGCTTGCCGGCAAGCGCCTGGGGATCTGGACCCTCGCCGGTGATCTGTCCAAAGGAGCGATTCCCGTAGTTGTGGCGCTCCATATTCTGGGGGGACCGCGATGGCAGAATGAAGCAGCGGTGGGCCTGGTGGCTTTGGCGGCGTTCATGGGACATGTCTATTCTGTGTTCTTGCGGTTTCGCGGCGGGAAAGGGGTGGCTACCGCGGCGGGATCCATTCTGGCCATCTCTCCGTGGACGTTTCTGGTCTGCACGTTGGTCTATATTCTGGTGATCTGTACCTGGGGGTATTCTTCTGCGGCTTCTTTATCCGCGGCGGTTCTATTGCCGGGGGCGATTTGGGTGGGCCTTCATTCCGTGCCGTTGACTCTCTGCGCCTCGGTCATGACGATATTCATTTTTGTACGCCACGTGGGGAACATGAAAAGGTTGTTTTCCGGACAAGAAGACTCTTTCTTCAGCTGGGAGTAACCAAAAAGGCGGGACAGTCTCAGCGATCGACTCGTTCCTTCAGTTCTCTTCCACACTTGAAAAAGGGGAGCTTCTTTGCGTTCACCTGCACCGGCTCACCCGTTTTGGGATTTCTTCCCACGTAGGGCCGG
>Ga0207797_1001605_pt1 | contig 16290 bp, 10 predicted proteins | sample PRCRCaboRojoPR_6_FD_187275 | JGI IMG/M metagenome (GOLD analysis project Ga0207797, IMG submission 187275) | Marine sediment microbial community from Cabo Rojo, Puerto Rico - PR CR 10% Liquid 1 (SPAdes) | ecosystem: Environmental > Aquatic > Marine > Coastal > Sediment | place: Cabo Rojo, Puerto...
CTGGCCGAAGTAGTCGAGCATGTCGGCAAATTGTGCTTGAATGTCTTCGGGGAATTTGCCGGCAAGAATCCTCTGTCGAACCTCCTCGGACCCGTCCAGCAGCATCCCGCTTTTTTTCAGGCGCCTGCGAATCCACCAGCATCCGTTGACGACCAGGTAGGTGTAGAACACATCGGAGCCGATGAAGAACGAGTCGTGCTCTTCAAGGATGTCGCCCCAGCGGGGGTCTTGCTTTCTCAGGATTGCCCTGGCAAGCAGCATGCCCACGGATTTTCCACCGATCAGGCCCGTACCGATCATGCGCTTGCCGATATTGACAAGGTCGGCAAGATCGAAGAATCGGCCGGCGGGCTCCAGAAGACGTCTGTCGCGGCTTATGGCCATACGCAGAAGCCGGTTGGTCATCTGCCCGCTGTCTTCCCCCTGTTTTCCGGCGTCGCCTTGCTCCAGATATCGTTGTGCCTGGGTGAATGTCCTGGTCCAGACATCGCGCCGCTGGAGGGCAAAGTCAAGCCAGGGCTGGGGCACCGAGGAGAGGATGGCCGAAATGACGGCGCTTTTGGTAACCGGTGCAAATGTTTCTCCTTCCCAGCCATGCAGCATGTACATCGTGGGAGAGTACCTCTTGTATACTTTCAACGGGTGCACGTACAGCCGTTGTCGGTGGCGATAGACGTCAATGACCACCTGGGCGGTATCGTGGATTGCGTTGGTGGCCAGGGCCATGTGCCGGTTGCGCAGGAGGCTGAAGAACGTGGCTGTTTCCCAATCATACAGATACGGGCAGGTGAGCATAAAAAAATTGGCGAGCATTCGGTCGCTGTACCAATCGGCGCTGAGGTCCGAAAGGCAGTCGAACACGTAGCACGCGCCGGTGCCGAACCGCTCGATCACGTCGAATATTTCCGAGATGAAATGTTCGAACCCCCGGTCGGGGTGGAGTTCGAATCGATCGGCATCGATATCTTCGGGTACGAGATTGTCATGCTCGGCGAAGCGGAAGTAAATAAGTGCACGGCTTTCCCGGACAGCTTCTTCGCAGAAAGGCCGGACAAAGGGAACGTAGTCGTCGACGCCGTCCACTTGAAACACAATATTGTCTCCCGGCAAGACACCATCGAGCACCGAATCCAGTCCCGGGAGACCGGTTGACATTGAAGTGTGTACTTTTTTGTCCATGGGCATTCACTTTGGCTGCGTAGCAGGACGTTTGAGCAACGGCAATGGAGACACCTGTCCCCCGTGCGTGGCCGCCTTGCTGACATTTTTGTGTCGCAAGTGGCGTGCCGGCGGCAGTCCGGCTAAATAGCTCTCCCTCGCGAAACGGGAGGGTGCCCCCTGATACAAAAAGGTTCCAAAGAAGCAGTTTTGGTACATAAATGTACCATCCTTGGGTCTGTGCGAGGGTCTATATGCCCGACTCGTTGGGGTGTGTCACAGCAATGTACCGCAATTCTGTTCTCACTGGTGCCACAATATATATTGTGACTTCATTTTTGCGGGGAGTTTTGCAGAAGTCTTCCGGGCAATTGGCACATCCGTTGCATTGTGCTCCTTCGTCTCCCCGACATTGCCGTCGGGCGAATTGAAATCTTCATGAATGTCTTACGAAAGGGTGGTGCTATGAGCATGTGCCGAAGTCCAAAGGAAGTACTTGACCTGATGAAGGCCGAGAAGGTCGAAGTAGTGGATCTGCGTTTCATGGACTTCCCCGGGTTGTGGCAGCATTTCTCGATCCCGGCCCAGGAACTGGATGAAGGGACGTTCGAGAACGGACTGGGGTTCGACGGCTCCAGTATTCGTGGGTGGCAGGTGATTAACGAGTCGGATATGCTCGTGAAGCCCGTGCCTGAGACGGCGTTTGTCGACCCGTTCATGAAGGCCAGGACGCTGGTGATGGTGTGCAATATCTGCGATCCGGTAACCGGTGAAGACTACACAAGAGATCCGCGCAATATTGCTCGAAAGGCCGAGAACTACCTGATATCGTCCGGAATTGGTGACTGTGCCTATTTCGGTCCCGAGGCCGAGTTCTTTATTTTCGACGATATCCGTTTCGACCAGACCACCAGTGCCGGCTACTACTTTATTGACTCCGAGGAAGGCAGGTGGAATACGGGCCGAAGGGAAAATGTAGACCCCACCGGCCATTCTCACAATCTGGGCTACAAGCCGCGATACAAGGAAGGTTACTTTCCCGTACCCCCGGCCGACAGTCTCCAGGACATTCGGAGCGAGATGATGCTGGCCTTGATCGATATCGGTGTGCCCATTGAATGTCAGCACCACGAGGTTGCCACGGGCGGACAGGCCGAGATCGACATCAGGTTCTCCCCGCTGGTGGTCATGGGAGACAATCTGCTGAAGTACAAATATGTAATCAAGAATATCGCTCGAAAATACGGGAAGACGGTTACGTTCATGCCCAAGCCCCTTTTCAACGACAACGGCACGGGCATGCACACGCATATCTCGATATGGAAGGGTGACAGCAACCTTTTTGCCGGTGACGGCTATGCCGGCATGTCGGAGATGGCCATGTATGCGATCGGCGGGATTCTCAAGCATGCGCCGTCGCTGCTGGCCTTCACCAATCCAACAACCAACAGCTACAAACGGCTTGTGCCGGGATTCGAAGCGCCCGTCAACCTGGCGTACTCCAGTCGGAACCGGAGCGCGGCGGTGCGCATTCCCATGTACTCGACATCGGCGAAGGCCAAGCGGGTCGAGTTTCGGTGTCCCGATCCCAGTTGCAATCCTTACCTGGCCATGTCGGGTCTGCTTATGGCGGCGCTGGACGGGATACAGAACAAGATCGATCCGGGGCAGCCCCTCGACAAGGATATCTACGACCTGCCGCCCGAAGAACTGGCCAAGGTCCCGACCACACCCGGTTCGCTTCGGGAAGCTCTCCAGGCCCTGGAGAAAGACCACGAGTATCTTCTCAAGGGAGATGTCTTCACCCGGGACGTGGTCGAGACGTGGATTGAATACAAGATGGCCAATGAAGTGCAGGCTATTGACCTCAGACCTCATCCGTGGGAATTTGCGCTGTACTATGACATATAACCACCCCGTCTCTTCTGTACTCTGCCCGGGGCCGGCAGGGTCCGAAGGAGCGATCCCGCCGGATCGCTCCTTTTCGTCTGAATGAGGGCGGAACGCGCGGCCGCCGGGATAGATCGCCGTGGTGGAGTACGGCAAATCACGGCGTGTGGCTTGCTCAGGACGGTAATGTTACGGACACGCTATGGTTCTTAAAGAACTCAACCCTCATCTGAGTTTCAACGGGATCTCGGTCATGTACCACACGGCACGGGTGCTGGGCGCCGGCGGTGAGATGAAAGAGGTAATGGCCAATGTTCTGGAGGTCCTGGAAATTCACGCGGGAATGAACCGGGGTATGATTTCGATTCTCAATCCCGGTGGAACGGAGTTGGTGGTCGACATTGCCCGCGGCATTTCTTCGCAGGACAAGGAACGCGGGCGGTATCGGCCCGGAGAAGGGATAACGGGCAAGGTGGTGGCAACCGGAATGCCCATTCTTGTTCGAAAGGTGAAAGACTCACCGGAGTTTCTCAACCGGACGGGTGCCCGAAGCAGTCTTGAGCATCTGAACGTCGCGTTTCTGTGCGTGCCGATCAAGGCGGGAGAGAGCACAATCGGCGCGCTCTCGGTCGACAGGATCACTTCATCGGATTCCTCCGACACCCTGGAGGATGAACTGGCCTTCCTGGAGGCCGTGGCGGACCTGATTTCTCAGCTTGTCAGGGATCGACGGAAGCGGCAGGCAACGATACGGGCGTTGGAGCAGGAGAATCTGGAGCTGCGCCGAACGCTGGAGGATCGGGGAAGACCGGAAGAGATGGTTGCCAATTCGGGAGCCATGCGCGAAGTGTTTCGAAAACTGGCCCAGGTTGCTCCATCGCCGACCACGGTTCTGATCCGTGGAGAAACGGGAACGGGAAAGGAACTGATCGCCCGTGCTGTTCACCGCAAGAGCGCCGTCAAAGACGGACCGTTTGTAGCGGTGAACTGCGCCGCACTCCCGGAGTCACTGCTGGAAAGCGAGTTGTTCGGTCACGAAAAGGGTTCTTTCACGGGCGCAACCTCTCAGCGTATCGGGAGATTCGAGGCTGCTCGCAACGGGACGCTTTTTCTCGACGAAGTGGGGGAGATGCCGATCAGCGCCCAGAGCCGTCTTCTTCGTGCAATTCAGGAGAAGGAAGTGCAGCGGGTAGGCGGAACAAACACGATCAAGGTCAATACCCGTCTCATCTGTGCAACAAATCGGGATCTGGAGAAGGATGTCGGGGAAGGCCGGTTTCGGGAGGACCTTTACTATCGAATCAATGTTTTCACCGTTCCCCTGCCCCCCCTGCGCAACCGCGGGGCCGATATCCTGCTTCTTGCCGATCACTTCGTGAAGAAGTACGCCCGGCTCCACGCAAAAGAAGTCAAGCGGATCTCAACGCCCGCCATCGACATGCTCTCCGCCTACCACTGGCCCGGCAACGTGCGGGAGCTGGAAAACGTCATCGAACACGCGGTGATCGTGGCCCAGAGCGACAGCATCGAAGGCCACGATATGCCGCCCACACTTCAGACCAAGGACGCGACGTCCGGAGGCTCGCGCGGTGCTTTCGCCCAGTTGGTAGCCGCCTACGAACGCGAGCTCATCGTCGATGCACTCAAAGACACGCGCGGAAACCAGACGGAGGCGGCGAAAGCCCTCGGTACCACCAAGCGAATTATCCAGTACAAGATTGCCAAGCTGGGGATCGATTTCACCCGGTTCAAGCCGACATCTCCCGCCTGAAGGGAACCCTGTTCGGCCCGGACCCGACCGTCGCCTTACGTGCCCGGAGGGGGGAAGGGGTGAGCGGGAACGGAGGTGCGCGGCGATGCGCCCGGAATCGGCCTTGACTCCGTCTCCCCGTTCCCCCTGAAGCGTGAAGCTGCTCACCCCCGGCCTCATCCTATGGCCTCACTGCCTTCCTCACCCGTGCGAATGCGGATACAGCGGGGCAATTCAAGCACGAATATCTTGCCGTCGCCGATCTTGCCGGTGCGCGCTCCCTTGATTATTGCGTTCACCGTCCGATCAACGAATTCCTCGTTGACCGCGATCTCCAACCGGACCTTCTTCAGCAGGTTGACTTCAATTTTCGTACCACGGTAACTCTCGGAGTATCCGGCCTGCTGTCCGCAGCCGATCACGTTGGTTACCGTCATTTTCCACACCTCCGCGTCGAACAGCGCCTGCTTTACATCGGGCAGCTTCGTCGGCGGTATCACCGCAACAATCAGTTTCATGGTATCCTCCCGTCTGTTGCTCTCGTATGAGTGACTCGCACCTATTCCTCGGTGCTGAAAATCTGAAACCCGTTGTAGGCTTCCATTCCCATTTCGCCGATATCCAACCCGGCTATCTCTTCTTCACGTGAGACACGCATACCGACCGTTGCTTTGATCGCAAACCACACGATGATCGACAACGTGAACGAAGCGGCGCCGACGGCCAGGATGCCGAGCATCTGAATACCCAGCAGGGAAAAGCCTCCACCGTAGAGCATTCCTTCGGTCCCTTCCATATACCGGGGGGCCGCAAAGAGACCCACGGCAACGGTGCCCCAGATTCCGTTGACCAGGTGAACCGACAGCGCGCCCACCGGATCGTCGATCCTGATCCTGTCGAAGAACAACACGGCGAAGACTACCAGGACACCGGCGATAGTCCCAATGACAATGGACGCGCCGGGGCCGACAACGGCACAGGGGGCGGTGATGGCTACAAGACCGGCCAGGCACCCGTTGATGATCATCGAGAAGTCGGGCTTGCCCAACACAAACCACGCGGTAATCATCGCTCCCAGAATCCCCGCACACGATGCGAGGCCGGTGGTGAGTGCGATCCGGGGAACGTTCCCGTTCAGCGCAAGTTCACTTCCGGGATTGAAGCCGAACCACCCGAGCCACAAGATAAATCCGCCCAGGGTCGCCAGCGGTATGGAGTGCCCGACTATGGCCCGCGACGTTCCGTCGGAGCGGTACTTGCCGTCCCGGGGGCCAAGCAGCAGTACGCCGGCAAGAGCAGCCCATCCGCCGACCGAATGCACCACGGTGGAACCGGCGAAATCATGAAACCCCAGCTCCGCCAGCCATCCTCCCCCCCAGACCCAGTGGCCTCCCAGAGGGTAGATAAGTGCCACCATCACCAGACCGAAAAGAAGAAAGGATGCGTACTTGATGCGCTCGGCAACCGCGCCCGAGATGATCGAACAGCCCGCGGCCGCAAAGGCAAGCTGGAAGAAAAAGAAAGCGAATACCGGAATGTTGGGCGCGGGGTTATGAGCGTTTTCGGCAACCAGAAACGAGTCCAGTCCAAGCAGCGCTCCTCCGCGGCCGAACATGAAGGCATACCCCATCAGCCAATATGCAATCGAGGCAATAGCGAATACCGCGAAATTCTTGGCCAGAATATTGACCGCATTCTTGGAGCGACAGAAGCCGGTCTCGACAAATGCGAATCCCGCATTCATGAAGAACACCAGGAAGGCGGCTACCATTACCCACAACGTATCGTGGAGATCGATTCCCGTTTCCTGGCCCGCTAAAACGGGCGCGGCGCCGGCCAGGGCAAGTCCGACCGTCGTAAACCACCTGCGTCCTTTCATAAAAAACCTCCTTTGGGTTATGTAATGGGTTTGACAGCGACCGACTACGAAGCACCTCTCGCAATGGCCGTGCCACGCGCGAAAAGCCGCGCGGGTGCACCGGAAAGGCACAATCAGTTCGCAAGCGACAACGAATTCGTGTCCGGTTTCCGGGCCGGGTACAAATTCGTACCCTCCGACGTACAGCATGCGGGACGTATATTCTACGAAGCCAGATGCCTCGTCCCGGATTTCGTCTCTTGCTGCCATGAAACCTCAGGTTGACAACCTTCATCGCTTGTGCCCCGGCGTCGACAGGGAGTTTCTCGCCGATCACCTTCGGCGGCTTGACGAAGGCTATTTCGAGCGATTTACCATCGAGCGGGTCGCCGAGCACCTGGGGCTGCTGTATGCCCTTGCGGCTTCGGACCCGCTCAGAATAATCACGGCGCAGCGGGACGACCACCGAGTGGAATGCACAATTCTCTCCTTTGACTATCCTTTCCTCTTTTCTCTTATCACCGGCGTACTTACGGGGATGGGGCTGGATATCAGTGAGGGGAGCGTTTTTACGTATCGCCACGCACGAAGCGCAGCGCCTCGTTCGGCACTTCGCCGGAGGTTCACGAGGTTGCCTCCACGGAACGACAACCGCACACGCAGGAAGATTGTCGACCATTTTGTCGGAACCCGGACCTCCTCGCTCGAATGGAACGAGTGGTGCGGCCGTCTCCGGGAGCGGATGAAGCGTGTCGTGCTGCAGTTGGAATCCGGTGAGGAGGCGTCTACGGCAGCGGCGAAGCACGACGTGAACGAGCTGGTGGCGCGGCGACTGGAACATCTCCACCAGGCCTCATCACGGGCTCTCTACCCCGTCGGAATTGAAGTCGACAACGCCGATTCTTCCTGTACGCGACTGGCGGTGAATTCGGAAGACACTCCCGCTTTCCTGTACTCCTTGAGCAATGCCCTGTCGCTTAACGGAATCTCGATTGAACGCGTTTCAATCAACACGGTCGATCGGCATGTCCGGGATGTGATTGACATAGTTGACAAGGGGGGAGGGAAGATTACCGATACCGAGGCCTTGAGTCGTATCAAGTTGTCGGTGCTGCTGACCAAACAGTTCACGTATTTCCTCGGTGGGTCCCCGAACCCCTACACGGCTCTGATGAGGTTTGAGCAGATGGTGAAGGACTTCGCCGGACTTCCGGGCCGTGAGCAATGGCTCGGGACGCTCTCCAATCCTCGGATAATGCAGGAACTCGCCCGTCTTCTGGGTGCGAGTGATTTTCTGTGGGAGGATTTCATTCGTCTGCAGTACGAGTCGCTTCTTCCCATGCTGCGTCCGTACACCAGCGGCCATCATTTCGCAACGCCTTCCGAAGAGCTACCCGGGAGACTGCGGGAGCTGGTGGGGAAGAAGACTACTCCGCGGGAGCGAAAGCGGGTATTGAACGAGTTCAAGGACCGTGAGATTTTTTTGATCGATCTGGACCATATTCTCAACCCGTCGTTCGACTTCAAACGCCTTTCCCGAAGTCTTACCATTCTTGCCGAAGCGGTGGTGGAGTGTGCTCTCGGGACGGCGACGGAGTCGCTTATCGGCCGGTACGGTTCTCCTCAGAGTGTGGCCGGCCTGCCGGCACAGGTCGCGGTTTTCGGGCTCGGCAAGCTCGGCGGGGCGGCGTTGGGCTATGCCTCGGACATCGAACTGCTGTTTGTTTACAGCGACAACGGACGAACTTCGGGGCCGGACAGTATCGAGAACGCGGAGTTTTTCGAGCGACTTGTCAAGGAAACACTCTCCCTGGTCGAGACAAAACGCGAGGGCATTTTCACGGTCGACCTCCAACTGCGTCCGCACGGCAAGGATGGTCCTCTCGCGTGCAGCCTGGAGCAGTTCTGTCGCTACTACGGTCCGGGCGGGCCGGCGCACTCTTACGAGCGGCTGGCCCTGGTGCGCATGCGCACGGTCGGCGGCGACCGGGATCTGGGGGCGCGGGTGATGCGCATCCGCGACGACTACATCTACGGAGCACGATTGATCAAGCCCCGGGAAGTCCTTGCGCTTCGCAAGAAGCAGTATCGGCAGAAGACGCGACGCGGGGCCGCGAACGCGAAGTTCAGCCCCGGAGCCCTGGTCGATCTGGAATACGATGTCCAGATGCTGCAGGTCATGCACGGTAAGGAGATGGAAGCCCTCCGGACGCCTCGCATTCACGAAGCCCTGGAGGCACTGGCCAGGGCCGGTGTGCTGAAAGAGGAAGAGGCCGGGAGGCTTACCGGAGCGTACGCATTTCTGCGGAAGCTGGTCAATGGTCTGCGGATGCTGCGGGGCTCGGCCCGGGACGTCTTCCTGCCGCCCATGGAGGGGGAGGAGTTTCTTCACCTGGCCAGACGGATGGGTTACCGGACACGTGAGGGTATTTCTCCTTCACAACAATTGCGGTGGGATTTCGAGTCACACACCGCCGCGGTGCGGACCTTTGTTGAGCACCATTTCGGCCGGGACGCCCTGCCGGGGCCCGAAGCGGGCAATGTTGCCGATGTCGTGTTGTCCGACGAGCTTGAGCCGGCGGAATACGAACGTATTCTCACGGAGGCCTCGTTTCGCAATTCCCGCAGGGCATACGTCAACCTTCGTAATATGGCCGGAGAGGGCAATCGGCGGGAGACATTCTCGAAACTTGTTCCCCTGGCCTGCGACATAGCCCGCGGCAAGCCGGACCCCGATATGGCCCTGAACAACTGGGACCGCTTCGTCGGCGCCCTGGAGGATCCCGTGGCCCATTACCGGCGTCTGCTGTCTCAGCCGACTCAGTTGGATATTCTGCTGGGAATTCTTTCGGGAAGTCAGTTTCTGGCCGAAACGCTCATTCGGAATCCGGGTTTCCTCGACTGGGTGATCGTTCCGGAGAACCTGAACCGCGACCTTACGTTCGAGAGGGTGAAAGCGGAGCTGGGTGAGGAGTTCGAGGGCGGCGGTGACGAAGCACGGTTTCAGGGTGCGCTTCGCTGGATACGCCGGCGGGAAATCCTGCGCATTGCCACCCGCGACATCTGTCTCCACGCACCGATCGAAGCGGTGACGCAAGAACTGTCGGTACTTGCCGAATCGCTCGTCCGTCTCTCACTTCACAATATCCTTCACGTCATGGGGACCCGGGGCGACGCTCCGGACATAGCGTCAAATCGTTTCGCCGTTCTTGCATTCGGTAAGCTGGGCGCGCGGGAGCTGAACTACAGCTCCGACATCGATCTGCTGGCCGTCTTCGACGACTCGGGGATGGACGAGGCAGCCGTGAGCCGTGGGAGAAAACACTTCACCGGGGTGATGGAGCGCTTGATAGCCGACCTGACGCGGCATACGGAGCAGGGGTATGCGTATCGGGTCGATGTGCGGCTGCGGCCGTTCGGAGGCGCCGGTGAGCTGGTGCACACTCTCAGCGGTCTGCAATCATACTACGAACGAACGGCCCGGTTGTGGGAGGTTCAGGCTTTGCTGAAGCTTCGGCCCGTCGCCGGAGACCATGAGTCGGGGCTCCGTGTCGTGGAAGCGCTTCGCGGAAAACTTCGCGAACCTCATGAACGGTCGGTCGTGCTCGATTCCATTCGGGCAATGCGTGCCCGGAGCTTGAAGATGCTGCAACGGGGCATTCTTTCTTCCCTCGATGTCAAGCACCACGCGGGAGGTATCCGGGACATCGAGTTCCTTCTCCAGGCGCTTCAACTGATCCACGGAAACGAGACGCCGCACGTTCTGGTCGGCAATACCCTTTCGGCCCTGACCGCGCTGCGCAAGACGGGTCGCCTTCCCGAGGATATCGAGCGGCTGCTCCGCGAAGCCTACATTTTCCTGCGGCGGGTCGAGCATTCTCTCCAGATTCTGGAAGATCGTCAGACTCATTCCTTACCCGGAAGTGAGACGGAAGTCGAGGCCCTGGCAAAGAGGGTGATGAACGTCTCCTCCAGCGCCGACATGTTCCTGACGTATCTCCACGAGCGTATGCGGGAGGTGCGGGAGTGCTTTGCCCGGATAATCGAAAGAGGACCGGACGTTGCCGCCCCGCGCTGAGCGCCGAGGCTACCGGTTGATGAGATATTTGGCGACAACCGCCTGAAGCGGAGTCTTCGAGGCTTTCTCCCCGGCGAGGTCCCGAAGGGCTTCGAGGTCCGAACTCCAGGCCGTGTCTTCGGGAGCCACCAGACATCTGCTCCCCTCCGCGTAGTCGGTTCGGATCGTTCCATCAACGAAATAGAAGTGCCGGCGGCTTCTCTCGAAGGAGTAAATTCGCATTGCCGGGGGGATGTCCTCAGGCTTGAACCAGAGTTTGATTTCCCGTTCGGCTTCGGGCGTGGTTGCGGACGCATGTATCAGGTTGTCCATGCGAACGCCTATCCGGTTCCCCTGCTTGTCAAGCAACGGCACCTCCGTGCCCAGCGAACGAATGCACCCCGGCTTCTCTTCCCGTGCTACCTGAGGATTAGTGGGTCCCGCGATATTGCGAATCTTCGCAACGGCATCTATTCCATGAAACACGACCGCGACCACCCTTCGCTCTCCCGGCTCATGAGCGTAGTGGATTTCGCCGGTTATGTATTCCAGCAACGAGGGATAAAACGGCTTGCCCACGTGTTCCGCGTAGTGAGCTTCGGCGAGCATCTTACTCACCTGCACGATTTTCGTTGCCGCGTAGCGGAGCCCCGTGTGGTATTCGCTCAACAGCGAGAGCACATAGCCGGTCAATGAATTCTTGAGTGCATCGGGTTTGACGAGCACAAGGGTCTGCTGAAAGGGGGGTTGAGTCATGTTCCTCTTTTCGTTGTGCGGGATCCCGGAGATCCGGTTGTCGGTTGCCCCGCGCCCGCGATTCACTTCGTGACGGCAAAGTGCTACTGCATGGGAAGCACTTTGATGTGAAGCTCCTTCAGTTGTTCCTCCCGGGCGGGCGCCGGCGCGTTCATCATCAGGTCCTGAGCCCGTTGGTTCATTGGAAATGCGATTACTTCACGGATACTTCGTGCCCCGGCAAGCAGCATGACAATCCGGTCGATCCCGGGCGCCAGCCCGCCGTGGGGAGGTGCCCCGCGCTTGAATGCTTCGATCATGGCGCCGAAACGTTCGTTGACCTCCTCGCGAGAGTAACCGGCGATCTCAAAGGCCGCGTACATGATATCCGGGCGGTGATTCCGAATGGCCCCGCTGGAAAGCTCGACGCCGTTGCAGACGATGTCGTACTGAAAGGCAAGGACGTTCAGGGGGTCCTTTTCCCGGAGCGCCTCCAGACCTCCCTGCGGCATCGAGAACGGGTTATGGGAGAATCCAATGCACTTCCGCTGCTCGTCCCACTCGAACATGGGGAAATCGGTTATCCAGCAGAAACGGAACTCACTGTCGTCGATCATCTCAAGGTCGGCGCCCAGCTTTGTTCTCACTTCTCCGACAATCCTCTCGGCCGATTGCCGTGCATCGCACACAAAAAAGACCGCATCGCCGATCTCAACATCCATCCGCTTCTCCAGCGACTTCATCTGCTCGCCGTTGAGGAACTTGGCAATAGGTCCCTTGACCTTCTCGTCGGTCCACACGAGATAGGCCAGTCCCCCGGCGCCTACCGACTGTGCGAAAGCGACCATTCTGTCGTAGAAAGCCCGGGGTTTGCCGGCGATGGATTTGACGCGAATGGCCCGCACGACGGCTCCTGTCTTAATCGCATCCCTGAATGCACGAAACTCCGAATCTTCGAATACATCCGAAACATCGACCGCTTCAAGAGGGATACGAAGATCGGGCTTGTCGCTGCCGTACTTGAGCATGGCTTCGCGGTAAGGAATCCGCGGGAACGGCGTGGGGGTCACCTTCCGACTCGAGAACTCGGTGAACAGCCCGTGCATGATTTCTTCGACCACGCCGAAAATATCGTCCTGCGTCACGAACGACATTTCGAGATCAAGCTGATAGAACTCTCCCGGTGAGCGATCCGCCCTGGCATCTTCGTCGCGAAAACAGGGCGCGATCTGAAAGTAGCGGTCAAAACCCGCTATCATGAGGAGCTGCTTGAACTGCTGCGGCGCCTGAGGCAGGGCATAGAACGAACCCGGATGTACCCGGGAGGGGACCAGGTAGTCGCGTGCGCCCTCGGGGCTGGAGCTGGTGAGAATCGGCGTCTGGAACTCTTCGAAACCCAGGGAGATCATTCTTCGCCGGAGACTGTTGATGATTCGGGATCGCAGGACTATGTTGCCGTGAAGGCCGGGCCGACGCAGGTCGAGATAGCGATAGCGCAGTCGTGATTCATCCGGCGCTTCTTCCTCGGGGAAGACGGTAAAGGGAAGCGAGCCGCATGTGCCGAGAACTTCAAACGATTCGGCCCGCACCTCCACCTCCCCCGTATCCATCTTCGGATTCACTGTCTCCGCACTTCGTGCGTTGACGTTCCCGACGAATCGGACGACCGTTTCCTTGGGGAGATGCCCGACATCGTACTGAAACCCGCTGTCGGGATAGATCACGACCTGCGTGATACCGTAGTGGTCGCGCAGATCGATGAACAGCACGCCGCCGTGATCCCTGCGATTGTTGATCCACCCGGCCAGCGCCACGTTTTCCCCTTCGTGGCTTCGGCGAAGCGCTCCGCAGGTGTGAGTCCGGTATCGGTGCATCGAAAGAAAGCCTTTCGTCGAAACGAAGTGATGCGGAAGCCATAGAAAATACAATCCGGCGGCTTCTGCAAAAACCCGTGCGTTTTCCGCGATTCGGCGGTTTCCATTTCCGGCCACACGCAATCGGATTTGCCGGAGGGATCGGCCGAACGGGGAACAGCGGACCGGATTTCACAATGTATATTTGACCAGGGAAGGTTGTGGAGCGGATATTCCGCAACGGTTCGCTATTGCGGGGCTTTTCTTCCGGGCGGTAGAGGACCCCGGCAGTTTAAGCGCGTAAGACTTTTCTGGGTTCCGGATCGGATTTTGCCATTCATGAGCCCATTTCATCATGCGACAAGGAGGCGTGGAATGATCGTGCGCAAGGCATTCACGGTGCTGCTGGCGGCAGCGGCCGCGGCGGTTTTTGCCGGCGATGCGGAGGTTGATCTCGACGACGGGCGGACGGCGGTGCTTTACGAAGACAGTACCTGGGCTTTCAAGAGTTCCTCCGACGACATCGAGCACGATATCGTCATGACCCTCGGGGACGGGCAGACGCTGGCGTTGCTCAAGGACGGCCGGTGGCTTATGGGGCGCAATCTCAAGGTCGACCAGTACAAACCCCTCATTACGCTGGTAGATCTTACCGTCACCAGCACGGCAAAGAGGCGGTCGGTGACGCAATCCAGAGCAGCCGCCAAGAAAAAGGCAACCTCAAAACTTATTTCGCGCCTGCGATCCCACATCAAGAACAGCAAGGTCACCTCGCAGCATATTACCCAGTGTGTTGACGGCTGGATGAAAGACGGAGAGTTGAGCACGGAACTCGGCGATGAGAACCAGATTAAGCTTACTATCGTCCTCGACCGCTACGATATGGAGGAATTGGAACGGTGCCTTGAATCCAGGATTGAGCAACCGCCCGAAGAGCAGCCCGCGGAAGACGGGAACAAGGAGAAGGCGGCTTCCCAATCGCAGTAGACGGTGTGAGCTTTCTTTGACAGGGCAAAGGGGGTTCCCGTGGGACGCATGATTGGATTGACGGCGATTGCGGTGGTGGTGACGGCGGTGTGCGCCGGGGACATCGGGGTTACGCTGGACGACGGCCGTCGGGTGATTCTTCATCCCGATAAGACATGGGAGTTTGCCTCCGCCGCCGAATCACGGAGTACTCTCCCGAAGGACATCCAGCTCAACCGCCTGACGGCTACCGGGATGTCGAAGCGTGAAGAGATGATGGAAGCCTTTGCCGCCGCGCGCGAGGAAGTCATCAAGCGTCTGTCCGAAAATCTTCTCAGCCGGCTTGAGGGGAGCGACGTGGACCCCGGGCGGGTCAACGAATGCGTCGGCGCGGAGATGGAGTACGTGGAACCCTCGAAGCAGTTCTCCGAGGACGGCACCGTGAAGGTAGAGGTGGTGCTGGAAAAAGACAATATCGAGTCAATACTTGAGTGTCTCCGCTGAAAGCAGCCGGGAAGTCGCGCCGTGGTTCAGCGGCGCTCCGATTGATGTCGGCGGGCGATTGCTTTTTCGCGCATTGCCCGGCGGAGGCGTGAGACGCGGGGCGCGACGGCGAAGTAAATCGACCGGGGGAATGCGCGGCTGAGGTAGACCAGAAGCTTGTTGCGCCAACCCGGTACGCATACGACCGCTCCTCGTTTCAGTCCTCGAAGAGAGCACGACACTACCCTCTCGGGCGACATCCACAGCGCCCGGGGCAACGACTCCAGCGGAATCCCTCTCCTCGTGTGAAACTCCGTGCGTGTCCATCCAGGGCACAGCGCCTGAACCCGTACCCCCGTGTCGATCAGTTCCAGATGCAATGCCTCCGAAAACATGACGAGAGCCGCCTTGGCAGTGTTGTAGGCCGCACAATTGGAGCCCGGCGTGAAACCGGCCACTGAGGCGACATTGATTACCGCACCGGCGTTGCGCCGCAACATTCCGGGAAGTGCCGCGCGCGCCAGGCGCATCGGGACGATTGTCTGCACGCGCAGGATTGCCTCGTGGCTGTCGGCGTCAAGCTCCGCAAAGGGGGCGGTGAACGTGAAGCCCGCGTTGTTGACCAGTATTCGGAGGTTGTCAAGGCCGGCCACCGTGCGTTCCAGCTCCGCGACGCTCCGGCAGTCGGCCAGTTCGGCGAGGCGGACCTCGACGCCGCGGCCGCACTCCGAACTCAGTCTGTCGGCCAGGTTCCGGAGTTTCTCCTCGCGTCTTCCATGCACAATCAAGTCGTAGCCTTCCCGCGCGAGCCTCCGGGCAAAGGCCGCCCCGATACCGCTGGTGGCTCCGGTGATCAACGCAAGGGATCGTCGAGAAGTGGGCATACGAGGGAGTGAATCAGGTTTCGGAAACGCCGGCAAACTGAATATCGTAGAAATACTTGTACTTACTCTCACGCCGCAAAAGCTGTTCGTGTGTTCCCTGCTCGATAATGCGTCCCCGCTCCAGCACGACAATGTGATCGGCGTGACGGATCGTCGAGAGGCGGTGAGCCACGACAAGCGCGGTCCTGTTCTTCATCAGCGTGTTGATCGCCTTCTGTACCAGCTTCTCCGATTCCGTGTCCAGAGCCGACGTCGCTTCGTCGAGAATAAGAATGGGAGGATTGCGCAGCAGGGCTCGTGCGATGGAGAGCCGCTGGCACTGCCCACCCGAGAGCGACACACCCTTCTCGCCGATTACCGTGTTCATCTTCTGTGGCAGCTTCTCGATGAACTCCAGAGCATTCGCCGCCGCCGCCGCTTCGTGTACCTTCTCCTCCGACGGCGCTTCCATGCCGTAGCCGATATTGTTGAAGACCGTGTCGTTGAAAAGAACGGTTTCCTGGGCAACGATCCCGAAGAGATTCCGGAGGGACACCAGGTCATAGTCGTTGACGTTGCGGTTGTCGATATAGATGCCTCCGTCGGAGGCTCGGTAAAACCTCGGAAGAAGATCCAGAATAGTGCTCTTGCCGCTTCCGCTCGAGCCCACGAAAGCT
>Ga0207797_1001606_pt1 | contig 16286 bp, 13 predicted proteins | sample PRCRCaboRojoPR_6_FD_187275 | JGI IMG/M metagenome (GOLD analysis project Ga0207797, IMG submission 187275) | Marine sediment microbial community from Cabo Rojo, Puerto Rico - PR CR 10% Liquid 1 (SPAdes) | ecosystem: Environmental > Aquatic > Marine > Coastal > Sediment | place: Cabo Rojo, Puerto...
CGCCCCGGGAGGCCCCGCCCGACACGTCCCACGGGGACACCGTCCCCGGCGACACGGCCGGGGCCGACACCCTCCCCGGAGACACCGTGGAGGCGGACACCGTCGCCGCGGACACGGCGGAGGAGGAAGAGGACGAGTTCCCGCCCTACGACGAAGTGATCACCGAGGAGGCCGTCACCGACTCCGGCGTCTTCGTCACCCAGCGGGTCGACGACGAGCTCTACTACGAGATCCCCGAGGAGCGGCTGGGGCCCGTCTTCCTCTGGGTCTCCCGCATCGCGCAGGCCCAGACGGGCACCGGCTACGGCGGCGAGAAGATGCACACGCGGGTCGTGCGGTGGGAGCGGCGCGGCGACCAGATCCTGCTCCGGAACGTCTCCTACGAGATCACCGCCGACAGCACCGAGCCGGTGTACCGGGCGGTGCGACAGGCCAGCTTCGAGCCCGTCCTCCAGGCCTTCGACATCGAGACCTTCTCGCCGGAGGACAGCACGCCGGTGATCGAGGTCACCGACCTCTTCACCTCGCCGCCGCCGGAGTTCTCGCCCCGGGAGCGGCTCCGCGCCGGCTCGCTGGCCCGGGACCGGAGCTTCCTGGAGGCAGTGCTGGCCTTTCCCGAGAACCTGGAGGTGGAGGCGCTGCTCACCTTCCGCACCGACACGGCGCCCGGCGTCCCCGGGGCCGGGTCCGTCTTCGGCACCGGGTCGCTGAGCACCATCTCCGTGGTGATGCACCACAGCATGGTCCGGCTGCCGGAGGAGAAGATGCAGCCGCGGCTGGCCGACGACCGCGTGGGCTACTTCGAGGTGCGGCAGTACGACTACAGCATCGACGAGCACCGGGCGCCCCGCCGGCGAATGATCAACCGGTGGCGGCTGGAGAAGGAGGACCCGGACGCCGACGTGAGCGAGCCGGTGGAGCCCATCGTCTTCTACGTGGGCCGCGGCACGCCGGAGAAGTGGCGCGAGTGGGTGGAGCGCGGCATCGAGGCCTGGCAGGGCGCCTTCCGGGGCGCCGGCTTCGAGAACGCCATCGTGGCACGCGAGGCGCCCACGGTGGAGGAGAACCCGGAGTGGCACCCGGAGGACGCCCGCCACTCCGTGGTCCGGTGGCAGGCCTCCACCATCGCCAACGCCATGGGGCCCCACGTCCACGACCCGCGCTCCGGCGAGATCCTGGAGGCGGACATCTTCATCTACCACAACGTCCTGAGCCTGCTCCGGGAGTGGTACTTCACCCAGGTGGCGCCCCTGGACGAGCGGGCGCAGGACCTGCCGCTGCCGGACTCCCTCATGGGGCGGCTGGTGCGCTACGTGGTGGCCCACGAGGTGGGGCACTCGCTGGGCTTCTACCACAACATGAAGGCCAGCTCCGCGTACCCCGTGGATTCGCTCCGCAGCGAGAGCTTCACGGAGGAGTACGGCAACGAGGCGTCGATCATGGACTACGGCCGCTTCAACTACGTGGCCCAGCCCGGCGACGACGCGCGGCTGATCCCGAAGATCGGGCCCTACGACCGCTTCGCCGTGAAGTGGGGCTACCAGCCGATTCCCGGAGGCCCCGAGGAGGAGCAGGAGCAGCTGCGCGAGTGGGCGCGGCGGCAGGACGAGAACCCGTTCCTGCGCTTCGGGCACGCCTACTCCTACGACCCGAGCGCCCAGACCGAGGACCTGGGCGACGACCCGGTGGAGGCCACCCGGTACGGGATGCAGAACATCCGCCGCACCGCGGACCTGCTGCTGGAGGCCACGGTGGACCCCGGGGATTCCTACGAGCAGCTGAGCGAGATGTACCGGGCCCTGGTGGGGCAGTGGTCCACGGAGCTGGGCCACGTGGTGCAGGTCGTGGGCGGCGTCGTCCGCCGCGACAAGCACTACGGGCAGGAGGGGCCCGTCTTCGACCCGGTGGCGCCGGCGGAGCAGCGGGAGGCCGTGAGCTTCCTGAACGAGCACGCCTTCCGGACGCCGGAGTTCCTGCTGGAGCCGGAGATCCTGCGGCTGATCGAGCACGAGGGCGCCGTGGGCCGGGTCCGGGCCCGCCAGGTGGACCTCCTGGAGCGGCTGCTCTCCAACGACCGCATGGGCCGGCTGGTGGAGCAGGCCGCCGTGGACGCCGTCGGGGGCGAGCCCTACACGCTGCTGGAGATGCTGGAGGACGTGCGCCGGGGCGTGTGGTCGGAGCTGTACGCCGGCGAGGCGGTCGGGCCCTACCGCCGGAACCTGCAGCGGGCGTGGATCGAGCTCATGGGCGTCAAGCTGGAGACCGAGGCGCCGGGCGGCGTGTTCACCGGACCCGGCTCCTTCCGCTTCGGGCCACAGCCGCCGAGCTACCCGAACGACGTCCGGTCGGCGGCCCGGGGCGAGCTCCGGGACGTGCGCTCCGAGATCGAGGCGCGGCTCTCGGACGTGGACGACCGGTCCACCCGGCTCCACCTGCAGGACGCCCGGGAGCGCATCGACGCCATCCTGGAGAGCGGGAGCGGCGGAGGCTGAGGCTTCCGTGCTCCGTGCCGGAGGCGAGAGAGACGGATGGCGGAGCCGTGGCTGCGGCGCCGTGCTACCAGTAGAGGTCGTCGGGGCCCCAGCAGTGGAGATCGTCACGCTCCGCGGCCTCCCGGGTCGCCTCGTCGAACTGGCCACTGCCGGAGAAGAGGCCGAACACGAGGTCCCGCTCACCGCCCAGCTCATCGGCGACCTCTCGTCCTCGCTCCCGTAGCGTCTGCAGGTCGCTGCGGTTGATCTCGCCCCACTTGCATTCCGCGACGAAGAGGCGGTGGTCCACGCCCCGGACCACGACGTCCACCTCATCGTCCGAGGTGCGATTCCACCACCGGCCCACCCGCAGCGGTTGGACGGGGAAGTGGGGGTACTCGGCCGCGAACGTCCTGCACGCGTCCTCGAAGATCCCGCCCATGTAGGTGTCGAGCCCCGGCTCGATCCGCTCACTCCACAGGGCCGCCGGATCGGCCACACCGGTGGCCCCGCTGGAGTAGAGGGGCTGGATGAAGGTGTGCCAGAAGCGCAGGTACGGGTCGGTGATCCGGTACTGTGAGATCTTGCTCTTGCGTGGCTGGTCCCTGGTGACGGGCACCTCGCGCTCGACAAGCTCCATCTCCTGGAGCCACTCGATCACGGGCCACGTCGACCCCCCGGAACGTCCGACGCGATCGGTAATTTCGCCCCAGGTATGTGCTCCGGTCCCGATTGCGTAGAGGACGGAGTAGTAGACCTGGGACTGTCCCCCGAAGCTGTCAAGCAGGTGGGTCGCCTCGTCGTGGAGAAGTCCGGACGAATCGAGGATCAGATCGCAGACGTTGTCGCTCAGGGGCCTGGTGGAGTCGAGGCGGTCCAGGTGACCCGGAACGCCCCCGAAGATGCCGTAGGTGCGAAGTCGGTCGCGGGCGTCGTAGTCGGGGACGAATCCAGCGGCGTCGCGATGTGAGAACGGAGAGATCTGGATGCGCGCCGTGCGGCGTCCGTGGAGGGGCTGGTCGTGGTCCTCCAGGCGCTGCATGAAGGTGATGTGGGAGCCACACAGGACGAGCTTGAAGGCGCCGTCCTTCCACCGGTGATCCCAGAGGGACTGGAGCACGGAGGTGAGCCCGGAGTCCTCCTGCGCCAGATACGGAAACTCGTCGATGACGAAGAGGAATCGATCGCCCTCCGCCCGGTCGGTGACGTACTCGAAGAGATCTTCCCAGGACGGGAACCCACTTCCGTGCCTCAGGGCGGGATCATCGAAGTACTCTCCCACGACACGCGCCATACGCGCCAGCTGCTCGCTTCGTGTCCCGCGCTTGGCCTGGTAGTAGAGGCCATCCACCTGCCGCGAGAATCTCTGGAGCAACCAGCTCTTCCCCACCCGGCGCCGACCGTGCGCGAATACGAGTTGCGGCTCGGGGGCGCCCCACAGATCGATCAGGCGCTCCCATTCGTCCCTACGGTCGAGGATGTCGGCCGGCTTCTCCATCGCGAGCTCCGGACGGGGGATGTGACGGGATAAACTTGACCCAGGTAAAGTTTACCTGAACCAAGTTTATTGGTTCCGCCCGGCGGCTCCGCGGAGACGCCGCCGGGGGACGCTACTCGTACTCCGCCCCGGGGCGCCCGATGATGGCCCACGCGAACCACACCAGCGAGAGCACCCACAGGCCGTAGAGGCCGATCCGCACCGGGTGCATCGCGATGGAGGTCACCACCGTCTCCGGGGCGCCCAGGGCGCTCAGCACGGTGCGGCTGATCTGCTCCGCCGTGAACCAGCCCCACAGCACGCCGGCCCACACCATGCCCCACCGCTTCCAGCCCGGCGGCCGGAATGAGTCGGGAAGCCGCCGGACGTTCATGTAGCCCACCACCAGCGCGAAGGCGTACATGCTGGCGATGGTGAAGGGGCCGGCGATGAGCACCAGGAAGTTGGGCTGCAGCGACTCCACCGACTCGCCGCCGGTCCAGGAGAGGGCGACGATGGCCATGGACGCGGCCACCAGCAGGGTGAGGAAGAAGAGGAAGGTCTTCTTGAGCGTCCAGAAGCGGGAGTCCTTGCCGTACTGCTCGTAGAAGATGGACCCGGTGATCCGGGTCACGGTGTCCACGATGCCGAGCTGGGTGGAGAAGAGCACGAAGGAGCCGCCCAGCAGGAAGACCACCTTGAGCCACGTGCCGGCGGCCTCCTCCAGGATCCGCGCCTCCTCAGTGACCATGCCCGTGAGGTCGCCGGCCATGGCCGGGTTGTTCGTGCCCACGGTGGCCGCCACCAGCAGGGTGGTGATGACGAGGCTGATCAGGATGAGGAGGACGAAGGTGACGAGCAGCTCCTGCTCGGCCGTGCGCATCCAGGCGCGGAAGCGCTCCAGCATCGTCCGGTCGTCGTCGGGGTCGAAGACGATGCCCGTGTGGACGATCTCCTCGTTCTCGCCCCGGATGCCGGCGATGCGGCCCTGGTAGCGGGCCATGCCGAAGCCCTTGTCCCGGAGCCACAGCGACTGGGCCAGCAGCAGCGTGCCGCCGGAGCCGGCGTAGGCCACGGCGATGAGCAGGGTGGGGAACTGGTCGCCGGCCAGCATCTCCCGCGGCGCGCTCCCCACCGAGACCGTCCCCTTCATCAGCTCCAGGACGTGCTCCGGCGCCAGGCCGGCGAAGGCCAGGGCCAGGAGCAGCAGCGGGAAGAAGCCCAGGACGAGGGCGATCTCGAAGCGCTCCAGGGCGTTGTAGACGATCTTCGAGCCGGCGAGCCCCACCCAGATGAAGCCCAGCATGACCAGGGCGATGGGCTGCCAGGCCAGGCTGGTCCCGGTGACGGCACCGATGATCTGGGAGGCGAACTCGGCGGAGGAGGACGCCCACCCCGGCCAGAAGAAGCTGATGAGCGTGGCGGCCAGGAAGAACCACGGCCAGAAGCTCCAGTCGTCCAGCCGGGCCATGCCGCCGAACACCGACTCGCCGGTGGTGATGGTCCACCGCTCGATCTCGCCGATGACCACGAACTGGGTCAGCACGCCGACCCAGATCAGCCACCAGACGGAGAAGCCGTTCACCGCCACCAGGTTCGGCCACAGCAGGAACTCGCCGGCGCCGAGGCCCATGCCCAGGGCGATCATGGAGGGGCCGATCAGGTGGGCCAGCCGCGGGCAGCGGGGCATCTCGTCGTGGACCCGGTAGGCGGGGCCCGAGCCGCGCCTCGGGAAATTCAGACTCTCCGGCGCCTCCGGCAGGTCGTCCGGGTCGATGGGGTCGTACACCCCGACCCGGTACCGTCGCCCCTCCTCCTCGGAGGCCTGGATCGGGTCTCCCGGGGCACCGCCGCCGGCGGCTCCGGGCCCATCTCGCCCGCCGCCAGCGGCCGCCGCGTCCCGCCCCGCGCTGTGGTCGCCCCCGTCGCTCATGCCGGCCGCCGGGCGGTCAGTTGGACGCGCCGGGCGGCCCCGGTGCCGAGGCCCCGTCCCGGCTGAAGACGCCGGAGGGGACCGTGTCGGCGGCGGCCAGGTCCTCGAAGTGGATGTTCACCGCGCCGTCGGGCCACACCCGCCGGGGCGCCAGCCGGACGTCGCCGACCCGCTGCCAGCCCTCCCACCGGATCACGTCGCCCTTCTGCTCGCGCCCCTGGAGGTGGTACTGCCACGCGTGGAGCCGTCCCGTCTCCGGGTCGATGAAGCCCCAGTACTGGTCGTTGGTGACGCCCAGGTCGGACTCGAAGGTGAGGTGGACGGTGGGGTAGCTCCGGCCGTCGGAGAGCTCGGTGCGCCCCGCCCAGTCCAGGTGGACGCCCGGGTCGAAGTACTTGAGGGGGTGGAGGAGCCAGTAGGAGTCGTTGATGAAGGCCCCGTAGGCGTCGGTGAGCGCCGAGTCGCGCTCGGCTCCCTCCAGCGGCTCGCCGTCCACCCACACGTGTCCCGCCGACGACAGGCTGTCGGCCCTGATCCGGTTCACGTTGAACAGGGCCACCACGCGGCTTCCGTCGTCCCGGTCGTACTCCAGCCGGTAGCGCCCCGTGTGCCGGTCCCAGGCGTGGGAGCGGCCGGTGGCCTCCTCGCCGGTTCCGACGATCCACCGGAAGCGGAGGAAGCGGGTCTCCTGCCACGCCTCCGGCCCGCCCAGAGAGGTGAGGAGCCGGCGCGCCCAGTAGCGGGCGGAGTCCCCGATGGCGGCGTAGGAGGTGTCCCGCGGGACGCCCTCGGGGACGGATCCCGCGGCCCCGGCGGTGGCCTCCGCGTCCGATCCGCCGGCCCGGTCGCCGCCCTCGGCGGTGCAGGCCGGGAGGCCAGCGAGGGAGACGAGAACGAGGAGCGCGAGAACCCAGCTCGTGGCACGTCGCATACCGGTCTCCGGTGCTCGGGGCGGGCTGTGGAGCGGCCCGAACGGCCGTGTCTCATCCGCCGGCCAACCTTCGCACGCGGGCGCCGCTCGTCAATCTGGCGCCGGGGTCGAGCCGGAGAGGCGGGAGGCGGCCTCCGGGCCGCCTGCAGGCCGTCTTCCGGCCGCGGCGACGCCGTCCTCGCCCGGCGACCCGCCCTCACACCTTCTTCACACCTCCCGGATCTCCGCCTCCCACTCGATCTCGACGCAGGGCATCAGCGTGCGGGCCACGGGGCAGTTCTCCACGTGGTTCTCCAGCGCCCGCTCCGCCTCCTCCCGCTTCCCGGCGGGGATCTCGATCTCGTAGCGCACCGCGATGCGGTCGATCTCCAGGACGCCGTCGCGCTTCACGATCTCGCCGCGCGCACGGCCCGTGAGCTTCTCCGGCTGACTCGGGATTCCTCTGGCTTCCAGGGCTCCGCCCAGGGTTCCCGTCATTCAACCGACGCCCGCCGCCACCACGTGGTCCAGCGTGGTGGGGTGGGGCTCCTCGCTGCCCCGGCCGTAGTGCTCGGCCACGGCGCTGTGGACGCCGAAGTCGAAGGGTTCCTCGAAGGGCTCGATCCACGCCTTCCGGTGCGACCCCTCCAGCTTCTCGATCCGAACGCGTGACTCGTAGGCGACGTCGTCGCTCATGCGTGTCCTCCTGCGGCGAGCGGGTTCATCAGGTGAGGGTCGGAGGTGTGTCGCGAGGACATGTTAACGCCGTCCGCCCGTGCTGTGGTTCCGAGCTGTATCCGTGAAGCTCGTGACGCCGGGAGAAGAAGCGTAGCCGGATCGCCCGAAGCGGGGAATGCTATACGGCCCGGGCCTGTTCCATGTCGTCGTGCTCGAATGCACTCTGCAGTCGTTCTGTCTCGCGTTGCGGAAGCCCGAGCTCGTGCGCCACGGCACGCCAGTCCGAGACGGCCGTCGTCACCTCCGCGATGATGCGGACGGCGTCCGACTCGTCGACTCGAAAGAACTCCGCGTACTCCCGAGCGAGCTCCAGTGACGCATCGTGGTTCTCGTCGTTCCACACCGGGGTCGACAGAACTCGGGGCGCCGGCCTGGGCACTGGATTCAGGTCAAAAGCAGGCGACAGCGTCCACCCGTCGGGACCATCGTAGAGGAATCCATGGTTCCGGAGGTGATCGTCCGTATTGGAGATCAGGATGTTGAACACGAGGCGTCTCCAGAGGGCCGGAAGGTCCTCACCGGGAGCCGCACCGTGTCGACGCAGGGCATCTGCGATCAGGGCGTAGCTACCCTGACCGTCGTGATCGACCGTATCGAGCATTCCCATCGCCGACAGGTACGGGATCCGCTCCGTTCCCTTTCGGTCGAAGCGTCCGAGGACGAGCGCAGCGATGTCCTCGACGGTGTAGAGATCCCAGTCGGGCGTCTCGATTCCCGCGTCTTCGGCCAGCTGAAGAGCAACGGCCTCCCACCGGACCCTGTCCCAGTCGTCCCCCCGGGCCGGAAATTTGGCGATTCGAAGCGAACCGTCCGGGGTTTCGACCGAGGCCTTGGGGCGAGCGCCGCCGAGGGACGAGCCGGGGGCGAGGAGCAGCTCCAGGTCCTCTCGGGTCTCGACGTCGTCGATGATGCGATTGCTCGCCGCCACCAGTTGCGGAAGCCGTACCAGGGGAGGGACCTGTTCGTCTCCGCGGTCGGCCAGAAACACCCCACCACGCTCCCGGGCGAATCGCAACGCTCCCTGACGAGTGAGGTCGGACACCTCCAGCAGGAAGTCGATTTCATGGAGCGTCCGCGGCGTCTCACCTCGCTCTCGGGCCTGCCGACGCAGGCGTCGGGCGATCAGACGCCGCCCCCACCGATCGGGGGCGGAGTCGGTGAGCGGGGCGAAGATGGCCCGGTCTCCCCGTGTGTGATGCTCGCCCTGATCGACGGAGAGAGCGGGAGACAGGGGGAAGGCCTCCTCATGCCGACGCCACTCCTCGGCATATTCCAGGCTCGCCCGCTCTCGCTCGCCCCGGACGTGGGTGTGCAGCCGACCCACGTACAGGGGCTCTCCCTCGAGGTCGATGTAGACGTGGGTCGTGAGCTCGCGATCGGGCATCGGGGGCCCGTCTCAGCTGGACACTCGCTCGGGCAGCTCCTCTTCCTGGAGCTCGAGGCCCCGGGTATCACGGGTCACATCGGCCAGCCCTTCGAGATGGTCCGCCATGCCCAGGACGAAGAGGACGGAGGCGTAGATCCCCAGCGCGACCGACGGATCTCCCTGCTCGACGCGGCGCAAGGTGGGCCGTGAGATGCCCGCACGATCCGCCATCACGCGGGTCGTGATCCGCCGGCGCTTCCGGGCATTCCGGATGTCCCGACCGAGCTTGTCGAGTGCCTGCCGAACGGACAGCGGCATCTCGGGTGTCGTCCGTCCCATGATCGTCCCCCGTCGATTCTGATAAATATCGTTTTCGCAACAGGCTATAACGGAAAAGTTATTTAACAATACGGGGTGGGCCGGTGTGGGTTCCATGCCATCGGGGGTCGGGGACACATGCGGGGGATATCGCCGGGTGGAAGGTCGCTCTCCCCGGCCCGCCCTCCGTCTCCGGTCGAGGCCGGAGGCCCTACAGCTCCAGGTGGCCCTGCTCGGCGTCCTCGTCTTCGGCGGCCGCCTCCGTCTCCTCCGCGGCCGGCACCTCGCGGTCCGTCTCCGCGGAGACGGCCTCCGCGTCCCCGTCGCCGGACTCCCCGTCCTCCGACTCCGCCTCCTCCGGCGTGGAGCGAAGCGGGTGGACGGCCACCACCGGCGGCTCGTCGGCGGGGACGTCCACGGTCCGGTGGCTGGCCCCGCGGCGGGCCTTCGAGGGCACGTCCACCACCTCGGTGCCCGAGGTGCCCCCGTCGGCGCGCTCCCACATGATCCGGTCCCCGGGGCTCACCTGCATGAGCCCCACCAGCTCGCCGGTCTCCTCCAGGTCCGGGAGCAGCATCGTGCCCTTCCCGGCGCGGCCCTGCACCCGGAACTCGGTCACCGGCACCCGCTTGGCGAACCCGAAGGCGGTGGCGGCCAGCACCTCGCCGTCGGCCCGGGGCGAGAGGGCGGCCACGACCTCGTCGCCCTCCTCCAGGTCCATGCCCTTCACGCCCTGCGCCGAGCGGCCCATGGCCCGGACCTCGGACTCCTCGAAGCGGATGACCTGCCCGTCGCGGCTGGCCAGGAGCACCTGGTCGCCGCCGCCGGTGGCGAAGGCGGCGAGGATCCGGTCGTCCTCGCCCATGCCGGCGCCGATGATCCCCCCGGAGCGGATGTTCGAGTACTCGGCCAGCTCCGTCTTCTTCACCTGTCCCTCCCGGGTGCAGGTGAGCAGGAATTCCTCGTCGGAGAAGGACTCCACCGGCACCACGGCGGCGATCTCGTCCCCGTCCTCCAGCTCCACGTGGTCGGTGATGGCCCGCCCCCGGGAGCTGCGGGTGCCCCGGGGCAGGTCGCGGATCGGGAGGTCGTGGACCCGCCCGCGGTCGGTGACCACCAGCAGGTGGTCGCTCCCGCGGCAGACGAAGGCCTGGCGCACGTAGTCGCCCTCGCGGCTGGCCAGGGCCTCGGCCCCGGCCATGCCGGCGCCGCCCCGGGCGGGCTGGGCCTTCAGGTACCCGCGGCGGGTGATCATCACCAGGTTCGCCTGGCCGCCGGTGCCCGAGGGCAGGGGGAACTCCCCGTCCTTCTCAAGCACCTGCGTGCGGCGGGGGTCGCCGTACTCCTCGATCAGCTCCTCCAGGTCGTCCCGCAGGTAGGCGCGCCGGGCCTCGTCCTCCTCCACCAGGTGGCGGAGCTCCTCGATGCGCGCCTCCAGGTCCTCCAGCTCCTCCCGCAGGCTCTCGTGCTCCAGCGACGTGAGGCGGGACAGCCGCATGGCCAGGATCGCCTCGGCCTGCCGCTCCGTCATCTCCATCTCCTCCTGGAGCGCCTCCCGGGCCTCGGCCGGGGAGCGGGAGCCGCGGATCAGCTCGATCACCCGGTCGATGTCGTCCAGGGCCCGGAGCAGCCCCTCCACCACGTGCGCCCGGTCCTCGCACTCGTCCAGCTCGTGGCGGGCCCGGCGCTGGATGACCTCCAGCCGGTGGTCGACGAAGCACTCCAGCGACTCCTTCAGGTCCATCTGCACCGGCTCGCCGTCCCGGAGCGCCAGGTTGATGACGCCGAAGGTGTACTTGAGCTGGGTCTTCTTGAGCAGGGTGTCCAGGATGTCCCGCGGCTCGGCGTCGCGCTTGAGCTCGATCACCAGGCGGATGCCGTCCCGGTCCGACTCGTCCCTCAGGTCCGAGATCTCCGAGGCCTGCCCCCGCTTCACGGTCCGGGTGATCTGGTCGATCACCTTGCTCTTGTTCACCTGGTAGGGGAGCTCGGTGACCACGATGGAGCTCTTCCCGTAGTTCCCCTCCTCCACGTGCATGCGGGCGCGCATCTCGATCAGCCCGCGGCCCGTCTCGTAGGCGTTCTCGATGGCGTCGGTGCCCCACACGTAGCCGCCGGTGGGGAAGTCCGGCCCCTTCACGTGCTCCATGAGGTCCGCCACCTCGCAGTCCGGGTGCCGGACCAGGTGGTCGGTGGCCCGGAGCAGCTCGGTGAGGTTGTGGGGCGGGATCTTGGTGGACATGCCCACCGCGATGCCGTCGGTGCCGTTCAGCAGCAGGTGGGGCACCCGGGTGGGGAGCACCGTGGGCTCCTGCAGCCGGCCGTCGAAGTTGTCGGCGAAGTCCACGGTCTCCCGGTCGATGTCCCGGAGCAGCTCGCGGGACATCTTCTCCAGCTTGACCTCCGTGTAGCGGTAGGCCGCAGCGCTGTCGCCGTCGATGGAGCCGAAGTTCCCCTGCCCGTCGATCAGCGGGTAGCGCATGGAGAACTCCTGCACCATGCGGACGATGGTGTCGTAGACGGCGCTGTCGCCGTGGGGGTGGTACTTCCCCAGGACGTCGCCCACCACCGTGGCGCTCTTCTTGTAGTCGCCGCTCGGGCCCAGCCCCAGCTCGTGCATGGCGTACAGGATGCGCCGGTGCACGGGCTTCAGGCCGTCCCGGGCGTCCGGCAGGGCCCGCTGCACGATGACGCTCATCGAGTAGTCGATGAACGACTCGCGCATCTCGTCCTCGAGGAAGCGGGTCTCGATGTGCTCCGCCTGTGTGGAATCCTGGACCACGGCGCCTCTTCCGTCCCTGGAGTTGCGGTTCCGAGTGGATCTTCGGGTCGTTTCGGGTCGTCTTCGGTTCCTCACCGGTATTCTGGCCCCCGCCGGCGGGAGGCACAAGCGCGGCCCGACGGTCGTCGGGACGGGGTCCCGGTTCGCCCTCCCCGCCGTCCCTCCTCCCGCCCTTGACGCACAAATCGATTTGTCGTAAAGTGCGCTTTGTAGAACAAAGTCAATCGTTCGCGGGCGGCACGCTCGCCCGCTTCACCCGACGACCGGGAGGAAATATGACCGACGGAGTGCAGGAAGGATCGCGGCGATCGGAGGGGCGGGGCCCGGAGGAGGACCTGGCCATGATCCGGCGGCTCATGAGCGAGAGCCGGGAGACGGCCGGGGCCGGCGGGCCCTTCTACGTCCTGTGGGGAGGGGTCGTCCTGGCCGGCCTGGTCCTCACCTACCTGAGCGTGCGGACGGGCCTGTCGGTGCCGCCGCTGTTCGTGTGGATCGGGGCCATCGGGGCCGGGTGGGTGGGGTCGTTCTGGATCGGCCGCCGGATGAGCGAGCGGGCGCCGGTGCAGACGCCGGGCGGACGCGTGATGATGGGCATCTGGGTCGGGGGCGGGGTCACCGGTACGCTGCTCGGGTTCGCCGTCCCCGCCGCGGGGCTGGTGTCGTCGGCGGGCGAGACCCTGGGCCCCATCGCCATGGTGCTGGGGAGCTGCTACTTCGCGTCCAGCTTCGTCACCCGGTCGTCGGCCATGCGGTGGATGGCGGCGGGGTGGTGGGCCGGGGGCACGGCGATGCTGTGGTGGAACGGGATCGAGTCGCTTCTGATCATGGGCGTGCTGGTCCTGGTCCTGCAGCTGCTGCCCGGGATCCGGCTGCTCCGCTCGGAGGACGCCGGCGCGGCGGCGGCGGCGTGAGCACGGACGGGGAAGGCGGTCCGGAGGCGGGCCCGGCGGACGGCGAGTTCGACCACAGGAAGCTGGACCGCACCATCCACTCGCGGATCCGGCTCGCGGTGCTCTCGGTGCTGGCCGCCGTGGAGAACGCCCGCTTCACCTACCTCCGCGACCAGGTCAACACCACCGACGGCAACCTGTCGACGCACCTGGGGAAGCTGGAGGAGGCCGGCTACATCGAGGTGGAGAAGAGCTTCGAGGACCGGAAGCCGGTGACCCGCTACCGGCTCACGGGCCACGGGCGGGAGGCGTTCCGCGAGTACGTGGACCACCTGGAGGAGATGCTGGGCCTGCCGGGGGAGGGCGACTGAGCCCCGGGAGGGCTTCTGCGATCGCGGCGACGCCATATCTTCCTGCCCGCGTCCGCACTCCCGGCTCCCGGTCGGAACTGGAGTGCGACCGGAACCCCGGAGCTCCAGGTCTGTATTGAGTTGTGTTACAGAGGCGCCTCGCTGCTATTGCTCGAGGGGGAGAGGGTGCGAGAGACCATCTCGGTGAGTCTTCCGGAGGAAATCAAGACCGCTCTCGACTCGCTGTCGGAAGCTGAGAACCGCTCCCGCAGCGAAGTCGTTCGGGAGGCCCTCCGCGACTACATCTTCGTCCGCCGCTTCCGTCGGCTTCGAAGCCGGATGATTCCGCTGGCCGAAGAGAAGGGAATCTTCACGGACGAGGACGTGTTCGAGCAGGTCTCGTAGGTCCGGGGGCCGCCTTCGTGAAGGTCTTTCTCGACACGAACGTCCTCGTCGCCGCCTTCATCTCCCGTGGCCAGTGCAACGAGCTCCTGGAGCACTGCGTGCGTAATCACGACGTCGTGACCTCGAGGCAGGTTCTGGACGAGCTGGATCGCGTCTTGAGAGAGAAGTTCGAATTTCCGCGAAGCATGGTTGGGGAAGCCCTCCAGCTCCTTCGGGGCGAAGCGTTCGAGGTGGAGGCCCCCGACCTGTCGGAGCCGGTCTCGCGTGACCCGGACGACGATCACGTGCTGGCCGCGGCGACCGAGGCGGAGTGCGACTGCATCGTGACCGGCGACGACGATCTCCTGACCCTCGAACGCTATGAGGGCATCCCCATCCTCACGCCGTCGCGGTTCTGGGAACACGACCTCGAGTCCTCCGCCGGGGCCGACGTCGATTGAGGAGGTCGTCCGCGCGACCCTTCTCGCTCTCTCGCGATTCTCTATGTTGAGCCGACGCACTCGAGGGAGCTCCCACCGACGTTCCACGCATCGAGGAAGTTCGAGGAAGCCCATGAGTGGAAGGAACCTCTCCGCCCTGTCGCTCCTCGCCGTCCTGGCGCTGGCCCTGTCGGCCGCGCCGGCCGCCTTCGCGGCCGGCCCGACGCACGGCGCCGCGGCAGGCGTCTCCGCGGAAGAGCCGACGGCCGCGGCGCGGCAGGCCGCCCCCGACACCGCCACGTCGCCGCCGCCGGAGTGGCAGCAGCAGGTGTCCTACCGCATCGAGGCCCGCCTGGCGGAGAAGAACGAGCGGGTCCGGGCCGCCGCCACCTTCCGGTACCGGAACGCCTCGCCGGATACCCTGGACCGGCTGTACTTCCACCTGTACCTGAACGCCTTCCGCCCGAACAGCGAGTGGGCGCGCAGCGAGCAGCGGGAGCGGCTCCAGGGCTACCGGACCATGGAGGACCCGGACTACGGCTACGAGCGGGTGCGCTCGGTGCGGATGCTCTCCGGGCCCGGCGCCCGCGGGTCGGGCGGGGGAGAGGGGACGGCGCTCACGCCCTCCTACCCCCACGCCCCGGACTCCACGGTGATGCGCCTGGACCTGCCGGGGCCGCTCCACCCCGGCGATTCGCTGACGCTGCGGCTGGCCTGGGACGCCCGCCCCTCGACCCTCTGCCGGCGGCAGTGCCGGCAGGGGCGGCAGTGGGACCTGGCGCAGTGGTACCCCCGGATCGCGGTCTACGACGGCGGCGGCTGGCAGGAGCACCCGCTCTACCCGCAGGGCGAGTTCTACGGCGAGTTCGCCACCTACGACGTCACCCTGGACCTCCGCTCCGACCAGGTGGTGGGCGCCACCGGCGTCCCGGTGGAGGGGGACCCGGGGTGGGAGCCGGCCCCCGGGAGCCCCGCCGACGAGCCCCTCTACCAGCGGGACTTCTACGGCGAGGACCCCACCACGGGCCTGCCGGACCCGGGGCTGCTCCCGGAGAGCGCCGGCGGGAACCGGAGGCGCGTCCGCTTCCACGCCGAGGACGTCCACCACTTCGCGTGGAGCGCGAACCCGGAGTACCGCTACGAGGGGACCACCTGGGAGCGGGGTGACCTGGACGACGTGGCCGTCCACGTCCTCTACCGCCCGGGTGACACGGCCTGGGACGACGGCGTGGCCGTGGAGCGCTCGGTGCGCGCCCTCTCCTGGCTGCAGACCATCTACCGCCCCTACCCCTACCCGCAGTTCACCAACCTGCACCGCATCGAGGGCGGGGGCACCGAGTTCCCGATGCTGGTCATGGACGGCGGCGTCTCCCAGGGGCTCATCGTCCACGAGGCGGCGCACCAGTACACGCACGGCATCCTGGCCAACAACGAGTGGAAGGAGGCGTGGCTGGACGAGGGCATCGTCTCCTTCACCGACGGGTGGTACGCCGAGGAGCACGGCGGCGGCAACTGGGCCCGGAGCCTGGAGTCCACCGGCATGGTGGAGCGGGTCCTGGCGAACCGGCACCGGCTCGACTCCGTGCCCGGCTTCCTCCGCGGGATGACGGTGCAGGGCTCGGACACCCTGCCCACGCCGCGCCCCGTCGCCACCCGGTCCGAGCACTTCGCCAACTACGGGCAGTACGGCTACGGATCCTACACGAAGCCGTCGGTGGTCTTCTACATGTTCCGGGAGATGGTGGGGAAGGAAACGATGAGGCGGATCCTCCGCACCTACTACGACCGGTACGAGTTCCGGCACGTGAACGAGGGGGCGCTGCGGAGCGTGGTGAACGACGTCACCGGCCGCGACTACGGCTGGTTCTGGGACCAGTGGCTCCACACCACCGACGTGCTGGACTACCGGGTGGCGGAGGTCTCGGCCGAGCGGCTCGGCCCGGAGAGCTGGCGGACCACCGTGGAGGTGACCCGCGAGGGCGGCATCTGGATGCCGGTGACCGTGCAGGTGGGCGACGCCCGGCGGCGGCTCACCGACCGCTTCCGGTCGCGGACGGTGACGCTCACCACGGAGCGGCGGCCGAAGCGGGCGGTGGTGGACCCGGACGAGGTGCTGCTGGACGTGGACCGCTCCAACAACGCCCGGGAGATACCGCGGTAGGGAGCCGGCTCCGCGCCGCGGCCCCTGTTGCCGCGGCGCCCTGCGGTGGCATCATGAGGCGCATCC
>Ga0207797_1001607_pt1 | contig 16279 bp, 14 predicted proteins | sample PRCRCaboRojoPR_6_FD_187275 | JGI IMG/M metagenome (GOLD analysis project Ga0207797, IMG submission 187275) | Marine sediment microbial community from Cabo Rojo, Puerto Rico - PR CR 10% Liquid 1 (SPAdes) | ecosystem: Environmental > Aquatic > Marine > Coastal > Sediment | place: Cabo Rojo, Puerto...
CTCTTGCTGGAGCACCGTGCGCAGGGTCTCTCGCAGCGTGGTGCCCTTCGGCAGCCACATGGGTAGGCCCGGGCCCACCTTTTCGGTGTCAAAGGTGAACAGGTCGAGCTCCTTGCCGAGCTTGCGGTGGTCCCGCTCCTTCGCCTTGCGCCGCCGCTCCAGGAAGTCCTCCAAGAGCTTCTGCTTGGGGAAGCTGATACCGTAGATGCGGGTCAGCTGCGGGTTGCTCTCGTCCCCGCGCCAGTACGCCCCGGCCACCGACAGCAGCTTCGGGGCCTTGATGCGCCCGGTCGACGGAATGTGTGGGCCGCGGCAGAGGTCGGTGAAGTCGCCCTGCTCGTAGAAGGAGATCTCGCCCTCCTCCAAGTCCTCGATCAGCTCCAGCTTGTACGGATTGTTCTCTTCCTCGTAGAACCGAACCGCGTCCTCCTTCGACACCTCGTGCCGTTCGTATTCTGCGTCGCGACGGGCGAGCTCCCGCATTTTCTCCTCGATCTCCTCCAGCTCGTCCGCCGACAGGGTCTGGTCGCCCAGGTCCACGTCGTAGTAAAAGCCCTGATCGATGGGCGGGCCGATGGTGAACTTGACGCCGGGATACAGCTTCTGCAGCGCCTCGGCCATGAGGTGGGCCGAGGAGTGCCAGAAGGTCTCTTTGCCCTCCTCGTCGTCCCACGTCAGGATCGCAATCTCGGCGTCCTCGGTGATGGGCCGGCCCAGGTCGCGCACCTCGCCGTTCACCTTAATCGCCAGAGCGTCGCGGGCGAGGCCGGCGCCAATGCTCTCCGCAATTTCGCGGCCCGTGGTGCCCGCCGGGTGGGTCTGCGTAGAGCCATCCGGGAGGGTGATGGTGATCTGTTTTTGGTCGATCTCGGCCATGAGGGGGAATCGTCCTCGTTGAGCGGTTCGGCGGTAGGGGGCCACCAACAAAAAAGCCGCCTCATCCCGAACGCATTCGGGGCTGAGAGCGGCAGCAGTGGGTCCAGGAGGATTTGAACCTCCGACCTCCTGCACGTCAAGCAGGCGCTCTGGGCCGCTGAGCTATGGACCCGGGTCGGAGCTAGCGTGACTCCGTTTTGGAATACAAACGAATGCCCGTCATTCGGGCGAGGTTCCGTTCTGTACCGGTTCACCGAAAGTTTGACCTCAGCTTGTGGGGTGGCGGGCGTGGGAGAAAGGGGGAGCGGGGCGGTTTTCTTTGCCGGGGCCGCTGGTTACATTCCGGCCCAGACGGCGGACGGCCGACGGCGGTCGGCGGTCTACGTGGCAAACGGCTTCGAAACGGTTCTCTCTGTTGCTCCCTGCATCCCCCATGCAGATCTCACGCCAGCATCCGCACGACTGGGATGTCTCGCCGGACGAGGCAAAACAGATTCAGCGGCGGCTGGCATCGGAGGGGCGAGAGACGCCCCTTCCGGATACAGTCGAGACCATCGCCGGGGTGGACGTAAGCGTCCGTGACGATACGGCACAGGCCGCGGTGGCAGTCCTACGGCTGCCGGACCTCGAGGTGGTTGACGAGGCGATCCACCGCTGCAAAGTGCCGTTCCCGTACGTGCCGGGCCTCCTCAGCTTTCGCGAGATGCCGGCCGTTCTCCCGGCGCTCAAACAGCTCGGCACGACGCCGAACGTGTTCGTGAGCGATAGCCACGGCCGCGCCCACCCGCGCCGCTTTGGGCTGGCCTGCCACATGGGCGTGCTGCTCGATGTGCCCACGATCGGGGTCGCCAAGTCGATTCTCGTGGGCACACCGCAGGGCGATCTTGGGACCGAGAAGGGCAGCCGCGTGCCGCTCGTCCACGACGGGGAAATGGTGGGCACCGTGCTTCGGACGCGGACGGACGTGAATCCGGTCTACGTGAGCGTGGGCCATCGCTGCATGCTCGACGACGCGGCGGATCTGATGCTCGACTGCAGCCCGACATACAAAATCCCGGAGCCGACCCGCCAGGCCCACAAGCTGAGTCAGCAGGCGGAGGCGTAGAGGTCCCCTCAGAATGCTCGTCTAGAGGTTTTGCTCGCGTACTCTGGTAGATTCTTGAAGAACTGCCTCATGGAATCCCTCTATCCCCTCGTCGCTCCAAACTCGATTTGGAGCCCATAATCCATACGGCCAGATAGGCTCCAGATCTTGGTCTGGAGCGACGTTATCGTCGAAGCAGCTGTGCAGGCTCACCGGGTGCAGTAGCGGCGCGCCGTGTGGACCAGCACCTCCGCCAGCTGGGCCACCGAGGCGAGGTCGACCCACTCTTCGGTGGTGTGCAGCCCGGCCCCTTTCGGTCCCAGCACGACGGTCTCTGTGCCCGCTTCCGCCAGAAGGGCCGCATCCGTCCAGAACGACGCCCCGGTATCGGGGGCAGGCTCGTCGTCGAGCACGCCGCGCAGGCTCTCCCGCACGGTGGTGGCGATGGAGGCGTCTCCCGGGGTTTCGAGCGGATTCCGGGAAAAGGCGATCTCCGCCTCCGCCTCGAACGCATCGTCCTCCTCGCTCAGCGCATCGAGGAGGGCCTGCACTTCATCGAGGGCCTCCTCAGTGGACTCCCCCGGCACGGTGCGACGCTCCATCCGCAGACAGCATTCGGCCGCATACACGCTCGGCGCGGAGCCGCCCCGGATCTGCCCCGCGTGAAGCGAGGGCGGTCCGACGAGCGGGTGCCCCTCGCGACCGGACAGCGAGCGCTCAAGATCCTCCAGCTGCGAAAGGACGCGGCCCATGTGCATGTTGGCGTCGATGCCCTCCGCGGGCCGGGAGCCGTGGGCGGCCCGTCCGCGGGTCCGCACGTCGATCCACATGAAGCCCTTGTGGGCACGCACGAGTTGAAGGTCTGTCGGCTCGGTAACGACGGCTCCGTCGACATCGTAGCGCTCCACGAGCGCCTCGGTGCCGATGCTCTTGTGCTCCTCGTCGGCCACGGCGGCAATGACGAGGTCCCCGGCGAGTGTCGTGTCCGAGTCGTGGAGGATCTGAGCGGCGATCAGCTGCGCGGCGAGGCTGCCTTTCATGTCCTGGGCGCCGCGCCCGTACAGGCGTCCGTTCCGCCGGGTCGGCTCGAACGGAGCGTCCATGCCGTCGACACCGACCGTGTCCGTGTGGGCGTTCCACATCAGCGAGCGTCCGTCTCCCTCTCCGGGAAGGATTCCGACCACATTGGGCCGTCCGGGGACGGGCTCCCAATAGTCCACCTCTAGCCCGATGTCGCGCATCACGTCGGCCACGTAGGCGGCAATCTCTTCCTCCCCGGCCCCAGCTTCGTCCGCGCCCAGCGCCGGATTCGTCGAGTCAATCCGCACGAGGTTGGCGAGCAGGGTTTCGAGGTGATCGGGGTCAATGTTAGTCTGCATGCGGTCGTAGGACTACTTCAGTCGAATACGGGTAGAGGAGCGGCCCTGCCCAGAAGAGACTTGACGGTCGCCGCCGGTTTCACGAATATACGAATCGGCGCAACCAGCCTCATCTGAACTCCTCTCGCCCGCGCAGCCACACTACCATGCCCGACGAGCTTGCGATTCGCAGCGCTACCATCGACGATGCCGAGATCCTCGCCCGGTTCAACGAGGCCATGGCGGAAGAGACGGAGGGCAAGACGCTCGACCCCGACACGGTGCGGGCGGGGGTGCGGGCCGTGTTCGACCGACCCGAGCAAGCCTTCTACCTCGTGGCGGAGCGCGACGGTGAGGTCGTGGGATCCTTGATGATCACGACGGAGTGGAGCGACTGGCGCAACGCGGACTTCTGGTGGATCCAGAGCGTCTACGTGCGCCCCGAGGCGCGGCGGACGGGCGTCTACACGGGACTCCACGGCGACGTGCGGCGACGGGCTCGGGACGCGGACGACGTGTGCGGCCTTCGGCTCTACGTAGAGCGGGCCAACGCAGCGGCTCAGGCGGCGTACAAAGAGCTAGGCATGGACGAGCCGCCGTACCGGATGTACGAGGAAATGCTGTAAACTACGCGTCCGACGGATCGCAGCTCTCCATGTGAAACGACCCGGCGGCAGCGCCGTCGCCTCCTTCCTCCCCGCGAGCCAGGGCCACGTACTGCCCGATGAAGGTGACGGCCCGCTCCCCGGCCTCGTTGATCTTACATTCGAGTTCGAGCCGCGCTCGCCCCCAGCGATCCAGCATTTTCTGGAACCGCTCCTGAGCGTCCTCGTCCGGGGGCTCGCAGACGACTGAGATGTTCTCGTAGACGGGCCGCAAGTACTCAATGTCGCTCTCCTGAATCATGACCTCCACCCGGTGCCGCATGTCCTCCATTGCGTCGTGCATCGCCTCCTGCACGATCTGATGCATCATCGCCCAGCCAGTGACCGTGGCGAGCATGCTGAGGCTTCCCCCGAACGCGCTGCCCATGTGATTGGCGTTCGGTTGGAGGGGGGCCGAGGCGCGCAGGCGGCCCTGCTCGTCCGCCGCGAGCTCAAACTCGAGATGCTCTGTGATCGGCATCTTCTCCGTGATTAGACGCTCCAGTTCGTCGAGAGCGGCATCCTTGAGAGACGGGCTGGACATGGTGCGAGTCACCGCGTGTGGCGAAGATCCTCAGAGCAAGGTCAGATGAACGGACTCCCCATACGAACCGAAATCTGATACGTTCTCCGGTCTGCCGCGTCTCTGTGGAAATCGTTAGAGTCGGCAGTCCGACGACGCGCTTGGCTGTTTCCTTTACTCGCCGGCAAAGCAGAAAACGGGCCGCCCACTCTGACGGAAACCAGGAGCGGACGACCCGTTGACCCTGCGTCGCAGACGGTGTTTGCCGTCTGCCGTGTAGTGTGATTGAGTCCGCTCCCTGTTACACGATCAATCCGCTCAGACTCCCGCTGCCTCATGTCGACGACCAGTCCGTTCATCCGCATTGCCGATCGCTACGCCGGTGTGCCTGCCCCGCTCCGGCGCCCGCTCGTCACGAAGGCCGTGGGGGACGTCATTCCGTTCGTCGATACCGCCGGCTGCTTTATCGAGACGTACACGCCGCGTCGCGTGGCCGTCCGGCTCGACAACGAGGAGCGCCTGCAGAATCATCTCGGCGGCCTCCACGCCGCGGCCCTCGCCCTCCTGGCCGAAACCGCAACGGGTCTCGTCGTGGCGCTCAACGTGCCGGAGGGGTCGACCCCGCTGCTGCGGACCATGAACGTGTCGTTCGACGAGTTCGCCCGCGATGCCGTGCAGGCTGAGGCGACCCTTTCCGACGACGAAGGGGCACAGATTCAGTCGCGTCCGATTGGGCAGATCGAGGTGGACGTGCGTCTCACCGAGCCCGGCGCGGATGCAACACTTGTGTCCGGCACGCTCAAATGGGCGTGGGTGCCGGAAGAGCGCCTCTCTGACGACTCGTGACTTGCTCGAGCTCCGCATGCTCCGTTCGGGGATGGAAGTCTGGAAGAATGGAGGTGTGGAGGTATTTTGCCTCCATACGTCCGCACTTCCTTTCATCCATTCCCGAATTCTGCAAGCGGGTTCGGTATTAAACGTCCCCCTCCTGCGGCCGGAGGAGCAGTTCTTCGAGCACGGTGCGGTCGGAGAGATGGTACGCATCGACCACGGACTGCGCTACGTCCGCTGGCGCCATGAATCGCTCGCTGGGAATGTCGGCACCTTCCCAGGTCGGCGTATCGGTGGCGCCCGGGAGCACCGTCGTCACGCGCACGCCCTCGTCCTTCGTCTCCTCGCGGACGACGCGGGCGAGGCCACGGACGCCATGTTTGGCGGCGCAGTAGCCGGCGTTGCCCGGGTACGCCATGATGGAGGCCACCGAGCCCATGTAGAAGAGGTGTCCCGATTTCCGCTCACGCATGGCGGGCAGGAACGCCTGTGTGACGGAGAAGGCGCCGGTAAGGTTGACGTCGATCTGCTCGCGGAAGCCCTCCAGGGTCAGCTCATCGAGGGGCGCGTAGGTGAAGGCCCCAGCGTTATTCACGAGCACGTCCGGGGTGCCCCATTTGCCAGTGATCGTCTCGGCCATGTCGGCCACCGCGTCGTCGTCGGTCACGTCCGTGGGCACCACGAGCGGTGTCCCGCCGCGCTCTCGACACGCCTCCGCCGTCTGTTCGAGCTTCGAGCGCGTGCGGGCCACGAGTGCTACCTTTGCTCCATCTCGGGCCGAAAATGTCTCCGCGATGGCCTGCCCGATGCCCTGACTCGCGCCCGTAACAAGTGCGATCATGAGTTCGGAGTTGGGAATGTGGAGTGTGAAGTCGCAAGGTCAACCGTCAACCTCCGCATTCCACGCTCCAAAATCCACACTCGCCCCTACTCAGTGGCGCCAATGAGGCGCATGAACTCGGCGCGGGTGGCGTGCTCGTCGAACTCGCCGCTCACCGAGCTGGTGGTGGTCGCCGAGTTTTGCTTCTCGGCCCCGCGCATCATCATGCAGAGGTGCTTTGCTTCGATGACCACGGCGGTGCCCAGCGGATCGATGACCTCGTCGATGGCGTCTCGGATCTGGAGCGTGAGGCGTTCCTGCACCTGCAGGCGTCGGGCAAAGACCTCCACCGTGCGCGGAATCTTGCTGAGCCCCACGATCTTGCCGTCGGGGATGTAAGCCACGTGGGCCTTGCCGTAGAAGGGCAGCATGTGGTGCTCGCAGAGCGAGTAGACTTCGATGTCCTTCACCAGAATCATCTCGTCGTAGGCCTCCTCGAAAACGGCCTGACGGAGAATTTCCTTCGGGTCGAGGGCGTACCCGTGCATCAGGAACTGGTAGGCGCGGGCCACCCGTCCCGGCGTGTCGGCCAGGCCCTCGCGGTCGGGGTCTTCGCCCAGAATCTCGAGGATGGACTCGACGTGCTCGGCGAGGGCTTCGGAGGTGTCCTCGTCGTAGATGTCGCGTCGCTCGTAGAGCTTCGGCGGCACGCCGTCGGCGGCACCGTTGGTGCGAAGCCCGCTCGAATGAATTTTTTTCTCGGCCATTGCGGAAGAGGAGCAGTGAGAAGGCGCGGAAAAACGGTGCGGCGATCGGCTACTCGCCCCGGTACTCCACGAAGTTGCGAGGGGTCTCATACAGCCGCACGCAGTGGAGTTCGCCAGCGGGCAGGGCATCCTCTAACTCATTCCAGATCGCCACGGCGAAGTTTTCGGTCGACGGGATGATTCCGTCCATGAAGCCGACCTCCTGGTTCAGGTTCTGGTGGTCCACCTTGTCGAGCACGCGCTCGTGGAGCACGTCCTTCAGGTCACCCAGGTCGACGACGTACCCCGTCTCCGGGTCAGGCTCGCCGGCCACCGTCACCTCCAGCTCGTAGTTGTGCCCGTGCCAGTTGGGGTTGTTACACTTGCCGAAGGTCTCCCGATTCCACTCGTCCGATTTGTCCGGATTGTGGAGCCGGTGAGCGGCATTAAAGTGAACCTTGCGGGTAACGTAGACCGTGGACATGGAACAGATGGATGAGTCAAGACGAAGACATGCCCGCCCGAATACAGCATTTGTACAGACCACCCCGGGACCATGTTGTTCAGGGGTCGACGACTCTTTTACAGTTGTGGGGGTTCTGTGGGGGCATTTTCGACTTGGACGTAGGGAGGCGCGCGCCTTTTTGATTTGGTCTTCGCTTCTGATATATTGGAAACGCGGCAATAGCGCCGACCGCCCGATCGGCCTGTACGTTCGATTCTGCTCACGGACCGCAGATGCGCCTCATGCCCGAGAAAACCATCTTCCAAAAAATTATTGACCGAGAGGTCGATGCCGACATTCTCCACGAGGACGACCGGTGTGTGGCCTTTCGGGACATCAATCCGGAGGCACCGACCCACATCCTCGTCGTGCCGCGCAAGCCCATCCCGTCGCTCGACGACGTGGATCCGGAGGACAAGGACCTCATCGGGCACCTGTTCATCGTGGCACGCGAGTTGGCGCAGGAGGAGGGCCTGCGCGACGGCTACCGCACGGTCATCAACTGTGGCGACGACGGCGGGCAATCGGTCTGGCATCTCCATCTCCACCTCCTCGGCGGGCGCCGCATGAATTGGCCTCCAGGATGAGGGCAGTCTCAAATGGGGAGTTTCGAGTGTCGAATGATGACCGAGGCTCGTCGTCGCTCGCCCATTCGAAAGTCGACATTTGCACTTCGCCATTGTGCCACTGTGACCACGCTGGGAGTGACGGGCGGCATCGGAAGCGGAAAGACGACCGTCTGCGGCTTTCTGGAAGAGCAGGGCGCCCGTGTCTTCTACGCTGATATCGAGGCAAAGCGCCTCATGCAGGAGGACCCCGACGTGCGGGCCGCGATCGTTGAGGCGTTTGGCGAGGGGGCCTACGATGAGGAGGGTGCGCTCGACCGCGCGTACCTGGCCGACCAAGTCTTTGATGACGCCGAGCAACTCGAACGCCTAAACGCCATCGTGCATCCCCACGTCTTCGAGGCGTTCGAGGCGGCGAAGAAACGGGCCGAAGACGAGGACCTCTCCCTGCTCGTCCATGAGGCGGCGCTGCTCTTCGAAGCCGGGGGCGACGCGCACGTCGACGTGACGGCCGCCGTGGTGGCGCCGGACGCAGATCGAATCGCGTGGGTGACGGAGCGCGACGACGTGACGCCCGAGCAGGTGCGGGCTCGCATGCAGCACCAGCTTCCGCAAGATGAACTTCGCGCTCGGGCCGATTACGTCATCGAGAATGACGGGTCGCTTGACGATCTCCGGCAGAAGAGCGTGGAGCTATACTGGACGGTGGTGGAAGGAAAATAGCGTATTTCGTATTGCGTGGGAATGAGCGAGAGACGAAATACGCAATATTCGGAATACGTCCTACTCCTCCCGTTCCCACAGCACCGTACGGACCAGCGCCTGCTGGTGCGAGATTTCCTCCGCGAATTTGAGCTCCGTCCGAATCCGGCGCGTGTCGAGCGCCATGTCATAGGCCCAATGGAGCGGCGGGGCGTCGGACTGCTCGTCCTTGGGACCTGTGCGGATCGTCGTGTCGAGGCCCGCCACCTCCGCCACGCGTCGCAGCCACGTCGCCTGCGGTAGGGCATCCGGCTCGCCCACGTTGTAGGTGCGCCGGGCGGCCACCGGATCAGTCAGCGCTGCCACGATGGCGGCGGCAACGTTCGTGACGTACCCGCGCGACCACCGCCACTGCGCCTCCGCCTCGCTCAGCACCAGCGCGTCTCCCGCCTTGCGCAGCCGAGCCAGCGCGCCGCCCACGTGGTGCTGGCTGTCGTGAGGCCCGTACACCTTCGGCAGGCGCAGAATGGTGGCCGGCACGTCGCCCGTACGGACCTGCTCCTCCACCAACGTTTTGTCGTAGTCGTGGGCGTAGGCGAAGTCGGTACCGGCTCCGCGATGGGGGTACCGAGAGGTGCGGAGGGGGGCGTCTTCACTGAGGGGGATCGGGTCGGGCTCGTGATCAGATGCGCCGCGCAACCCGTCGTACTGGCGGTACACGTCGCCACTACTGAGGGCGACGAGTCGGTCGGTGCGGTCGGCACAAAGACGGGTGAGGGCCTTGGCCTGGGCCTCCGTGTAGGGAATCACGTCGAGGACCGCGTCTGGTGCTGCCGCATCGAGGGCGTCGCGGAGGACCTCCGGATCGTTCCGGTCGCCGTGGCGGCTCGTGACAGCATTGGGACGTGACGGGCTCGTCTCGCCCCGGTGGAAGACGGTAACGGCGTGACCGGCGTCGACGAGGCGTTGAGTGACGGCACGTCCGATGAATCCGGTCCCGCCGATGAGGAGGAATGTCATGCAGAGAATAAAGTGCTTCCAAAGGTGCAACTCTGATTGCTGGGTGCCCGGTCCCCATCGCCCGTCTTTTGTTCGAAGCGCGGCGGTGGAGTGAAGAACGCTGGCAACATGAGAGCAAGCGCCATAGACGTGCCCCGAGGGGCCAGTATTGTCAGGTGCAGTATTTTGTAAATGGCGATCCTCTTTCCGAAAATCATAACGGCTACGAGGTCAGGAATGCATGTGCGGGGCACTGCACGTCCGATAGTCAGCAGTTTGGGCGGGCGAAAGTCAACTGAGGGGGCTCGTTCCGAGGTCCTTGAAGCGGCGTAATGTGATGATTCGCAGGGCTGTGACTCCGTGCGTCCTCGGGAACTTCTTTCCCCAAAAGCAAGTCCCGAAAATTCCGGTCGTAGTTGCGAAGCATCTCGTCATCCGAAAACTTGTTCCTTGAAATCGAAAAGCTAACACAATACCTTACGTAAAGACATTATCCGACCGGAAACCTCGGGGGCAAAATCATTGGAGCACATCGCGTAGGACTGGGGATTCCTCTCTTCAGGGACACAGAATCGCAAGTTGCGACATCGTTATTGGAACAGACGAAGTAGGGCGGTTTCGGGCAGATCGTCGTCGCGATCCCCATTCCCGTTGCGTTCAGGTCCCGTCCGCCAGAGTCGCCACGTGAGTTTGCAGTGGAAGAGACATAGAAGAGAGTCGAGACGATCTTCCTCTCGGCAACTTGGCGCCGATGAGACTGGGCTCCCCAACGCGGTTCCAGTGAACTGTCTGGCTGCGACGAGGAATCCTATGAAGCTCACCGCGTATGGACGCTCGATGGAATATGCTCCTGTATTCGGCACGGGCCTTGTGATTTTGGAATGAGCGACCGGTTTTGAGGTCGTCCGAAAGCGCGGATTCGAAAAGCAGCAGGTTGGACTCAATCCCGAAAATTGTAGATTCCGATAGTTTCGAGCTGACGGAGCCAATGACCCGATGAGCAACAACGATACGAGACAGCTCTCCGCCGTTCTGCACGAGCTGAAGAATCCCATTGTGGCCATTGAGCGCCTCTCCGACATTTTGCTTGAGAAAGAGCGGCTCTCCAGCGACGCTCGGCGCAAGGTGGAGCTGATTCACACGTCGGCAAAGGAGGCCTCCGACTACCTTGAGGACTTCGATTTCTCCTCCCCGCCCGTCCTCGCCGAGAACTTTTCGTTTGAGCCGGTGGACATCTCGGTACTGGCGGAGAAGGTGGTCGAGAGCTTCCAGCCGCACGCTGAGTACAAAAACCAGAAACTGCGCCGGGCGGAGTTTGCGGAGGACGCCGTCGTGGTTGGAGACGAGGTTCGGCTTCAGGAGGCCATGAAGAATCTCGTGAACAACGCCCTCAAGTACTCGCCCCATGGGGAGACCGTCGAGGTTCAAGTCGGTCGCGCCAATGGGGAGGTCCGCTTCGCCGTTTCCGACAGCGGACCGGGGCTGAAGGAGGAGGACTTAGAGCACCTGTTCAAGCCCTTCCAACGCCTCACACATCAACCGACAGACGGGGAGGTTTCACTCGGATTGGGATTGTATCTCGTGCGACAAATCGTCAACCGCCACGATGGGGAGGTGGATGTGGAGACGGCTGAGGGAGAGGGAAGCACGTTCACGCTCGTCCTCCCGATTGCCGAGGAAGCATCCGTTGGGGATCAGTGACTGCCTGCGCCGTTCCCGGACCGGTTGGAGGCTGCTCAGCCACTGTCTGGGGGGTGCTAGATGCATGCTCGGGCATGAGGGCGCAAGCGCTTATCTGCTATGCTCTGATCGTCGAAGGAAAAGTCGGCTCTCAATTCCTCAATACTGGAAGCAACCATCCCTGGGAACTCCTTTGGGAGTGATGAACTACTCCCCGGAAGCTTCTCGGACTTACTTGAAATCATAGGGTCTGCTGTCGGCTCAAGGTTTTGGTTCATTCCGTGCGTAAATCAGAGGTAACACTGTTGTAGGAACTCAAGGGCTATTGACCGTAGCTTTCGGGATGGTCACGCTTTAGGGGGACTCCTCCGCGTCTTCTCTTTCACCGCAATCCTTCTCCCGCATGTCGTCTCAGTCTACCGACCACATCCGGACCTTTCTCGTCGACGATCATCCGGCGATCCTGGAGGCCATCCGCAACCGTATCGAGGAGACACTCGACATTGACGTGTGCGGAACAGCCACCTCCTCGGAGAATGCCTTCCGGCAAATCGAGGAGCTCAATCCAGATACAGCCGTCATCGATATCTCCTTGGAGGATGCCCACGGCCTGGATCTCGTCCAGAATCTCCAATCGCAGTGTCCAGACGTGCAGGTCGTCGTCTACTCGATGTACGACGAAATGGTCTACGCCGAGCGGGCCATTCAGGCGGGGGCCTCCGGCTACCTGATGAAGGACCAGCCCACGGAGGATCTGATTGAGGCCATCCGAGTCGTGAGCGAAGGGGAGGTGTTTTTGAGTCGGGAGATGGCCTCGCAGATTTTGAACAAGGTGGCGCGGGGAGAGTCGTCTGAGCCGAGCTTCCCAATCGAGGAATTTACCGATCGGGAACTGGCTGTCTTTCAGATGTTGGGCGAGGGCCACAGCATCGAAGAGATTCAGGATCGACTCAACTTGGCCCGGAAGACGGTGGAGACCTATCGTCGCCGCGCGAAAGAGAAGCTTGGCTTTGACTCGGTTTCGAAACTGCTGCAGTTTGCAGTGCAGTGGGCCTCTGCGCCGGGGGCGGGGAAGAGGCTCTCCAATTCCGAGAACACGGGTCCCGAATCGGTCGCCGAAGAAGAGGGCTCGGAAGAGGGAGGAGGAACCGATAAGGAAGAAGACGACGGGTAGCTGCCCCCCCCAACTGCGGAGGCAGATTGCGGCGATCCATCAAGCCTGGAAATGGCTCGTGCTCTGCTCAGGTAAGCACTGCTGCTTTGAGTGGGGGCTGCACTCAGGCTCCAATCGAAAGCCGGATGGATGGCTCTCGGAAGTTCCTTCGCGGGTGCATGCTCCGGCGGACCACACGAAGCTGCGCCGTTTCCCTACCATGGCCCTGCGCCAATGTGGTAGAATAATCCCGCTGCTACCACTGTAATTACGTCCCGAGTCTGCGTTCTCTTTCTGAGCCAAAGTTTTATTTTGCCTGCCAAACTGGTTAACTGATGCAGTTGTGACGAGCTACTGACTTCCGTAGTGACTGCGCCGGTGAGCTATCGACCGTAGTGATCGGAATAAGAGTGGCGACGAAAACGAAGGAGCACGTAGTTGAGTTTGCTCATTGGAAGGGTAAATTCATCGAGGGTATATATGTCCTAAAGGATGCGTATCGGCCATTCTGAGAAGGTGAAGCCAACGGCAGAACGATACAACATAGCTGTTGGTTGGTTTAAAGAGGGGGCAGGAGAACGCGTGATAAGGAGGGGGAACTTACGATATAAAAATCCCCCATTGGGAAGGGTCGAAATCATCGATTCGCTGCCGAATCAATCCATCTCGAAACGGATTAGTAACGTCTTGAAGAAAAACACGCGGTCGAGGGAATTTAGGGTCTCTATATCATCAAACATCCCAACATTAGGCGAATGAGCTCCGAAGCGGTTCGCGAAAAGACACAGGTCTTTGTGGTCGATAAGCATCCTGCCATACGGGAGGTGTTGAGGTCGAAGATCGAAAGTCATCCTGAGATGCAGTTGGGAGGAGACTCTGCAAGTTCGGGGGAGGCGTTGTCCCTCATCGAGCAGCACGCTCCCGATGTGGTGGTGCTTGAAATCTCGTTGGGGGAGGCCGACGGGCTCGCCTTGATCCAGGAAATTCGTTCTAAGGTCCCGGAGGTCCGAATCCTGGTCTTTTCGAAGTACGACGAGGACTTGTACGCGGAGCGTGCCATCGAGGCTGGCGCCTCGGGGTACATCATGAAAACGGAATCCACCGATGAGGTCATCCGGGCAATTGAGCTTGTGAGTCAAGGTCAGGTTTTTTTGAGTCGACACGTTGCGTCCCGGATCCTGAGTAGGCTCGTGCAGGGCAGTGGCGATACCGAGACTTCCCCGCTGGAAAAGCTTACCGACCGGGAGTTGACCGTCTTCCGGAAGATTGGAGAAGGGTACAGTGTCCGTCAGATTGCCGATCAACTCGACCTGAACCGAAAGACGATCGAGACGTACCGACGGCGGGCAAAGGAGAAGCTGGGACACGATACGGTGGAGGCTCTTCTCCGGCATGCCGTACAGTGGGTGGAGCAGGGAGCCCGCGATAAGGCCGACACTGCGAGCTAGCCTCCAGGGCGCGCACGGTACGTGCGTAGTGAAGGATTTACCGATTTACTTCGAAACGTAAGGCCAGGGTATAGAAGAAAGAAGAGTCAACAAGACCCTCTGTATAGATCTTGACGATCATTGAGTCTTGTTGCCTGAAAGCACCTCGTCCGAAGGGGGGCTGATGTTAGCCCAACCTTTTGAATGATGCGGAACGATGATTGCGGATAGAGACGGCTGACGATTTGTCCAGTCTTTCCGCTCGCCATCGTTGCCCATCAATGTTCTCACTTGGTCAGTGTGTTATCATAAGCCTTGCCAGCACGATCTACTTGGCTGGTGCGGCTTTTTTGCTCACAGGATGCTCCGTCTCCCCAATTGGTAGGAGCGAGGGAGGAGGATGCCCATCCGCAGCCGAGAAAGAATTCCCCCACTTCTATCCGGTTGTACGACAAAACCGTGATAATGCGGATATCGGAGATGCGCCCTTGCTTGCGGAAGAAACGCGGCTAGGAGCTTACTCGGGAGATCCTCGCTTCGACTTCCGAGCTGTCGGGCACGAGAACAAACAGGTGGACGCAGGTCTACTTAGGGAGCCGATCTGCCTGAATTGACCAAACCTCATCGCTCCTTAGGTGTGTCTGTGGAGGGAGGGTTTTGGAACAGTTCACGCGTAGAGGGGATGATAAAACCGCTTGTTGGAGAACGTACTACCCCACATCCGCTTCCGTCGAAAGTCGTTCTTGTCGGCCAAGGCCGGAGCATAAACCGGTCACTCACAAGAGCCTTAAGAGCCCAATCTGCCAATCTAGTTGCTCCAAAAGATCAGTTCTGATGGTCCGGCTGATGACGACCTGAGACGGAGCGATTCGCACTCTCTTGGACGAGTTGAGTTGTATACTATAAAATTCCCGGTGAGCGGATACCCACTGCGGTCGATTTGGATCGACGGCTCGTTTTCCGACTGTTTCGGCTCGTGTGCCCTTGGGCACGGAGTATCGCTACCGATGGAAAAGTTCGAGGCAGCGGGCACGCCCAGTAATATTCCCCGCTAGAATTTTTCCCCGCTAGAATTTTTGCAGTGCCGGGCATCTCTCTCGATACATTTGATGTTTCCGGTCCTTCAGGACAAAGGAAAGCAAGATTATGGCTCATCTTCAGCAGCGCAATCCAGAAAGCAACGGTCAGGGAGACATCATTCGTTCCTGGGATGGCAATAATGGCTTTCCAGGACCTGCTCAGGGCTCCCAGAACTTCAAAAAGCAGGCGGAAGAGGTCCTGGACCTGTTGCGGCGCCGGAAGTGGCTCATTATCCTGACGTGTCTTGCAGTAGTAGTGGGAACTGCGCTGTACACGTATTCGCAGGTTCCCCTCTACCGCACTGGTAGCCTTGTGCTTGTGGATAAAGACAACTCCACCTCTGGTGCGGGAATCGGATCTGGGAGCCAGGGGGGAGGATTGCTACCAAGTAGCGGCAACTCGCTTGAGAACGAATTGATCTTTCTGCGTAACTCGCAGTCTCTGCGGGCCAGGGTCGCAAGGCGGCTTATCCAGCAGGGAGAAGCAAGACGCGTTATAGGTCTGCAGGACACTTCAGCGTTAGGGAAGCTCAGTGGTCAGGCGTTGGGGGCAGTGCAGCAAGTCCTCGGCATTTCAGGCAAGGACCAGTCGAAAGATGATTCATCGCCCCCGTCAGGACCGGATAATGAGACGGTCTCCGTGAGTTCGGTCGCTCCGAGTCTCGCGGGGCACGTACAGTTCAGCCGCGCCAGTAACGAGACGAACGTAATCCAGATCACGGCTCAGGACGAAGATCCAAACGTCGCTAGGGTCTTAGCACAGCTGTACACGGAAGAGTACATCGCGCTTACGCAAGAGTCGAGTCGGGCGAGAGTGACAGCATCCAGGAAGTTCTTGCAGAAACGTGCTCAGGAGCTTGAGCAGGAACTCGAAGCAATTGAAGAGAAAATCCAACGATACCAACGTAGAGAGGATGCCATCAGTCTTGGTCAGAGGGAGGGGGCGCTAACGAACCGAATTGCGGACACGAAGTCGCAATTGGAGCAGGCGCGGATCGAGCTGAGGATGGAAAGGTCCTACCTGGAGTCCCTGCAAGAGGAGCTAAACGCCATTCGCCCCGAACAATTGTCCGAGCGGGTGGCGTCGACCGTTGAAGAGGAGATTGGGGCTCTGCAGTCGAAAATTGCTGAGCTTGAGTTGTCGAAGCAACAACTCCAACTTCAATCGGGAAGGCGTACGGCCGCCGACAGCGCACAGGTGGCTCAGATCGGACAGCGAATTCAGAAGTTGCGCTCCCGGATCTCTCGGCTTTCGGAAAAATACGTGGACGAGGTTATGGCGGGAG
>Ga0207797_1001608_pt1 | contig 16279 bp, 10 predicted proteins | sample PRCRCaboRojoPR_6_FD_187275 | JGI IMG/M metagenome (GOLD analysis project Ga0207797, IMG submission 187275) | Marine sediment microbial community from Cabo Rojo, Puerto Rico - PR CR 10% Liquid 1 (SPAdes) | ecosystem: Environmental > Aquatic > Marine > Coastal > Sediment | place: Cabo Rojo, Puerto...
CGATTCAGACCGAGCCGGTTGAAGCGATCCAGACCGAGGCAGTTTGAGCGATCCAGACCGAGGCGATTGAACCCATTCAGGTCGAGCAGGTTGACCAAGGGGGCTACTTGCGCGTCAGTGCGCGGTTGACGGCCTCCTTGATGTCGCTGGGCATCAGGCCGTACCTCGCCAACAGTTCCTGAGGCTCGCCCGACTCAGCGTAGGTGTTCTCAATGCCCACGAAGGCCATCGGCACGGGATGGTGCCCCGCCACCGAGCGGGCCACTTCGGATCCCAGCCCGCCGTTCAACAGGTGCTCCTCGGCGGTGACGATGGCTCCCGTCTCCTGAGCCGCCCGCGCAATGGCCTGGTGATCCAAGGGCTTGATGGTGTGCATATCCAGCACGCGGGCCTCGATACCATCGCGCTGGAGCTCGGCGGCCGCCTCCAGAGCCGCGGCCACCATGAGGCCGTAGGCGATGATGGTCACGTCGTCTCCGTCCCGCACCTGGTTCGCCTTCCCGAGCTCAAAGTCGACCTCACCGCCGTCGTAGATGATCGGCACCTCCGGACGGCCGCTACGCAGGTAGACCGGCCCCTGGTGCTCGAAGATGGCCCGGGTCGCCGCCCGCATCGATGGCTCGTCGGCCGGCGCGACCACTGCGAAGTTCGGCAGCGAGCTGGCCAGGGCGACGTCCTCAATCCCCATCTGGCTGGGGCCGTCCTCGCCGATGCTGATCCCGCTGTGCGAGCCGACCAGCTTCACGTTCTCCTGCGGAAAAGCGATCGACATGCGGATCTGGTCATAGGCGTTGCACAGCAGGAAGCAGGCAAAGCTGGCCGCCAAGACGTCCTTGCCCGCGGCCGCCAGCCCGCTGGCGGTGCCGATCAGGTTGCTCTCGGCGATGCCGACGTTGAAGAAGCGCTCCGGATACTCGTCCCGGAAGTAGTTGGTGCGCGTCGAGTTGCCTACGTCCCCGTCCAGGACGACCAAGTTGGGGTTCTCCCCCCCGATCTCCTGCAGGGCCTCCCCGAAGGCGTTGCGGATCGGCAGCCCGTACTCAAGTCCAATGCTCTTCCCAATATCCATAGCTAGATCTCTCCGTACCTGTCCTCAGGCGTGATCTCCGGCTCGAAGTGAGCCTCGGCGTAGGCGTTGACGACCTTCATCTCGTGCAGCTCCTCCAAAGCACCCTGGGCCTCCTCCTCGGTCAGCGTCACGCCGTGCTTCCGGTTGACGTCGTTCTCCTCGAAGACCGACAGCCCCCTGCCCTTCAGCGTGTGGGCGATGATCAGCTGAGGCTGTCCCTCGATGGTCCGAATGTCGTGCAGAGTCCGCATGACGACCTCCATGTCGTGGCCGTCGATCTGGCGCACGTCCCAGCCAAATGCGGCCCACTTATCGACCAAGGGCTCGAGCGTCGGCATCACGTCCCGCACCGGCCCCGACTGCTGAAACTTGTTGTAGTCGAGGATCGCCGTTAGGTTGTCCACCCGGTACTTGGCGGCGGACATGGCAGCCTCCCAGATCTGGCCCTCATTGGACTCACCATCGCCGATCATGACGTAGACCTGGTAGGATCGTCCATCGAGCTTGCCGGCCAGCGCGTGGCCGAAACCGATGGACAGCCCCTGGCCCAGCGAACCGGTCGACGCCTCGACACCAGGGAGCACCCGCTTATTGGGGTGGCCCTCCAGGGGGCTTTCGATCTCCCGCAGGGTCTCCAGCAGGCTGGCGTCGAAATAACCCGCCTCGGCTAGCACGGCGTACAGCGCCGGGCAGCCGTGTCCCTTGCTCAGGATGAAGCGATCCCGATCGGGCCAATCCGGCTCGTCCGGCTTGTAGCACATCACGCCGCCGAAGTAGAGCCCAGTCATGATGTCGATGGCCGAAAGGGAGCTGGACGGGTGGCCCGAGCCAGCTCGCGTCGTCATAGTGATGATGTCCCGGCTGAGGCGATAGGCGGTCTCCTGGAGCTCGTCGATCGAGTAGTTGTAAGGACAACGCCGCTCCTCCATCTCCGTCGGAGAGCTGACTTCTACGTCTCTGTCTACCATCCTACAGAACCTCCTCTTCGTCTGCTTACCTAGTCCCCCGAGATCTCCCTCGGAGTTGTTTCGTTCCTATTCATCAGAGAATTCGGAAGTCTAGTGCTCTTTCACACAACAGACCTTGACTTTTCCCTGCTCCCAGCCCTCGTCCTCGAGGGCGGTCTGGCCCAAGATAAGGCTCGATAGCACACCTAAGCCGCCCCGAGACGGGGCTCAGAGCAACCGAAAAGTCCAGATTAGACGTGTGAAATGGCCCTAGACTTCCGGATTCTAGGTCGTCCCAAGCTCTTACCTCACCTCTCCTGGCCCGCGACGTAGACGCGCATCAGGTTAGTGGTACCGGGCTCCGAGCGGGCAGCCCCCGCCGTGATCACGACGGTGTCTCCCTCCTTCACCAGCCCCTCCTCCCGCGCGGCCCCCACGGCGTGCTGGATCATCTCGTCGGAGTTGTCGGCGCGGGGAGCCAGCAGAGGTATGACGCCCCAATGGAGCATCAGGCGGCGCTGCACGCTGACACTGGGCGTCACCGCGACGATGGGCTGGAGCGGGCGGTACCGGGACATGACGCGCGCGGTGTAGCCGGAGACAGTGGGGGTGATGAGGGCGGCAGCGTTCAGGTCCCGGGCCGCCTCTCGGGCCGCGTGGCCGACAGCGTCAGCGGTCGAAGGCTCCCGTTCCTCCTCCGGCGCCCGCGCCGGAATCTCCGGATGCGTGGCCTCTACCTCCCGGATGATGCGGCTCATCGTGCGAACGGCCTCGACGGGATAGTCTCCGATCGACGTCTCTCCCGAGAGCATCACGGCGTCGGTGCCGTCCAGGATGGCGTTGGCCACGTCGGAGGCCTCCGCCCGCGTGGGTCGCGGGTTGCGGATCATCGAATCGAGCATCTGGGTCGCCGTGACCACCGGGATGCCGGCCTCGTTGCAGGCCTCGATGATTCGCTTCTGCTCCATCGGCACCTCCTCCGGCGGGATCTCGATCCCCAGGTCGCCCCGGGCCACCATCACCGCGTCGGCCGCCTCGATGATGGCCCGCAGGTTGCCCAGGGCCTGGGGCTTCTCAATCTTGGCCATCACGGGCACGGGGTCATCCTCGGAGGAGAGCTCCGCGATCAGGTCCTTCAGTTGATGGATCTCCTCGGCGGAACGGACGAAGGAGAGGGCGATCCAGTCGACCTCCCAGCGGAGGGCGTGGGCCAGATCCTCGCGATCCTTCTCCGTGATGGTCGGCAGGTCCGCCGCCAGGCCCGGCAGGTTGATCCCTTTGTTGCTGGTGAGGCGACCGCCCACGTGGACCTGGCAGCGGACCTCCCTCTCGCTGGTCGACACGACCTCCAGTTCCATGGTACCATCGGCCAGCAAAACCCGATCCCCCGGCTCGACGATGCGGGGAAGGATGTCATTCTGCACCGGAATCGCGTTCGGCGCCCGTCCCACGACATCATCGACGACCAGGATAGCCTCGTCGCCCTCCGCCAGAGCCACGCCGCCCTGGATCACCTCCCCGACACGCAGCTTCGGTCCCTGGAGATCGACCTGAATCGCCACGGGCCGGCCCACCTCCTCAGCGGCGGCGCGGATCCGCTCCACGTTCTCCCGATGGGTCTCCGGGTCACCGTGAGAGAAGTTCAGGCGGGCCACGTCTATGCCCTCCTCGATCAACGTCCGTAGCACCTCCGGCTCTCGGCTGGCCGGGCCGATGGTGGAAACGATCTTCGTTCTCGGTCTCATACGTCCTCCTTACCTCACTCCCTCAATCGGCCGGCACCAACCTCCAGACCTTACCCGTATTGCCCTGCGGCCCGGCCATCCCGGTGGTCAGAACGTAGAGCTCGTTCTCGGCGTCCTGACCGAAGCCGAGGACGAAAGCCCCTAACTGGCCGTCCTCGCTGGTGGCGATCTTCAACTCCTGGAACGACCACAACTGGCCCTCGGTCGTCGGACGGGCGGCGGTCGCGAAGAGCGCGCCGTCGCCGGTGCCAAAGCTGCTGCTCCAATCGCCGAAGACGTATCGGCCCTCGAAGGAGGGGAGCGCCTGCCCGCGGTAGACGTACCCGCCGATGGCCGAGAGACCCAGCCCGCCGGGCACGTTGGCGTTCTGATACTCGATGATGGGGTCGATCAGGGGTCTCCCATCGGGGTCGGCGTCCGGACAGTCTTCGGGCGGGTCGTTGGGCGTCGCCGGGCTGAAGCAGTGTGTCCCTTCCTTCACGTTCCATCCGTAGTTACCGCCGTTGGTGGCGATGTTGATCTCCTCCCAGAGGTTCTGCCCGACGTCGGCCACGAACAGCTCGTGGTCGCCCCCGGCGTCGAAGGAGAAGCGGTAGGGGTTTCGGAACCCGTAGGCCCAGATCTGCGGCAGCGCCTTCTCACTCTGACCGTAGAACGGGTTGGTCCCCGGGACCAGGTAGCGCCCCGGCGTCTCGACGTCGAGGCGCAGGATGCTGCCGAGCAAGTTCTGCTGCACGTCCTGTCCGTTGCCGCCGCGGTTCGCCTCATACCAGTCCTCGACGTGGCCGGCGCCGACGTCGTTGGCGCCGCCCCCGTCGCCCAGCGCGACGTAGAGATATCCATCGGGCCCGAAGGCGATCTCGCCGCCGTTGTGGTTCCCCTGGGGCTGATCCACGCGCAGAATGCTCAGCTCGGTGTCGGGATCAGCCACGTTGGGATCGTCCTCGGAGACGGTGAACCAGGAGATCTGGCTGGTGTGGTTCCATCCGGAGGGGCTCCCGCCGACCAGAGGAGCGCTGTAGTAGACGGCAAAGAGGCCGCTCTCCTCGAAGCTCGGATCAAAGGCCAGGCCCAGCAGTCCACGCTCGTCGTATCCGGGGTTGATGTCGACCATGCGGTCACGGATGTCGAGGAACGGCTCCTCCAGCAGCTCCCCCTCGGCCGTCAGGACGCGGATCACGCCGATCTGATCGACGATGAAGAGCCGACCGCTCCCGTCGCCAGCGATAGCCATATCGACCGGCGCCGTGAGCCCCTGCGCCACCAACTCCAGGCCTACCCGGGGCTCGAAGGGCGGGGCCGTGCCCTCCACGGTGGCCGGCTCTGTCGTCGGCGACGCGGCAGGCACCGCGGTCGGCGTCGCCGTGGGCTCGCTGGCGGGCGGCTCGGTGGGCTCCGGCAGCGTGGGAGAGGGCGTCTCCGTAGGCCCCGCCCCCGTGGTGGGCGTCTCCGTGGGACGATCGGTCGGCGGGACGGTCGGGGACGGCATTGGCGTAGCCGTACACGCGGCCAGAGCCACGATGAGCACCGAAGCGAGCACCCCCAAACGAGTCATCTTGCCTCCCACAGTGTACCTCCGATAACGTAAGAAGTCTATGTAAGCCTTCACTTCCCAAGCCGGTCCACTCCGCCCTCACCCCTGGGCAGCCGAGGTGAGGGCCCTCCAACTTGTCCTACGATCTGTTCCGGAGCACGACCGGCACGAAGAGCCGATGCCGGTCCGGCGTCACCTTCCCGCCCCAGAAGCCGCCCGACAGCGTGTAGCCGCCGCCGGTCAACGCGCCCACGTCCGCCTGACCCGCGGTCCCCTTTAGCGTATAACCCCCACCTCGGCTGGTACCTCCGCCTCCGTCGACCGTCCACCAGGATAGGTCGAAGCCGCGACTCGTCTGCGCGCGGGCGACGATGTGCGCCCGAACCCCGGCAAAGGCCACGAGGACCACGAGAAGCAGGAGAACCAACAGCAAACCGGTCCTTCGAGATGACGTCAATCGCATCGCTGAGCTCCCTCCTCGACCTTCATCCATTTCGTCCTCCTCACTGACACGAGGCCGTAAGCGCCGCGTAGCTGCCGTCGTAGCTCGCCGCGCAGGTGAAGGTCCCACCACCGGTGTTGTCGATCGGCCCATCGAGCTGACTGGCTCCGACGAGCAGCGTCGGAGAGGCCTGTGGGCCATTCCGGATGCTGTTGGTCCCACCGCTGATGGTGGAACGATCGATCCTCAGCGTCTGAGAGCCGCCGCCGTTGTAGAGGCCGTAGTCGGCCGTCGAAGATCCAGAGGATGAGACCGTCACGTCCTGCAGGACCGGCGCCGATGACGTGCCGCCGTTGTAGATCCCATAGCCCCAGTTATCTCCGCTCACCTCGATCGTCACGTTGGTCATCTGGGGAGAGCTGTCCGTGTTGCTGACGCCGTAGGCGGAGTCACCGCCCGACGCGATCACCCGGACGTCGTTCATCGGCGAGCTGGCGTCCGTCAGGCCGATGCCGAAATTGATGATGCCGCCGTAGCTGGTCACCTCAATCTGGTCCATGGTGACCACGCCGCCGTCGTTCAGAATACCGATGCTTCCGAGACCACCGGTGGCCACAGCGGCCTGGACCCAAACGTCGTCGAGCGTGGCGCCGCCGAGCTGGATGTCGATGCCGAACGTGTAGGTCAGCGCGTTGACCGACTGGACGCGCACCTCGCTGATGCGGAAGTCCACCTTCCGATTGGCATAGATCCCCTTCGCCGAGGCCGTCTGGAAGTCCCCGTCGCTGATCACGGTCAAGGAGCGCAGTTCGCTGCTGTCGGCCGCCATCACGGCCGCCTTCTCCACCGTGTAGAACCCGGAACTCCGGATCTCCGTCGCCAGCACGCCGGAGCCCTCGACGTCGACGTGGGGTTTCATCGTCACCGGCGTGGAAGCCACGTCGTAGATGCCCGGCTCGATCTTCAGCAGATAGGGATTGCTGGGCCCGGCGTCCGTGATCCCACTGAGCGCATTGAGCAGCGCCGTGCCGTTGGCCTGCTGATCGCTGCCATCGCCCACCGGGCTGACGATCACGGTGCGCGCATACTTCTGCTGATACGCGCCATCGTGGTGATGGTCGCTGCGGGCCACGGTGTCCGCGCTCCCGTTACCGGCGAAGTCCGCCTCGAACTGCGTGCCGGACAGGTCCAGGCCCGGGCCGGCGCTGTAGGTGGTGTTGTCGTCGCCGTCGTCGAGACCGGTCGGCAGGTCCGTCAGCGCGTTCCAGTGGATCTCGGCCGTTCCGTCCTGGAGGGCACTCTGGGTGTAGTAGCGACCGTCGTGGTCGTGCGCCGCCGGCGCGTACGTACCCGCGTGGTCGTGATCGCTCCGAGCGGCGCTGTCCGCGCTGCCGCTCCCTGCGAAGTCGACGCGCAGCGTGACGGCGCCGCTGTCGCCACCGCCGAGCAGACCCGCCCCGGGCGAGACGGCGGTGATGTCACCCGTGGCACCCTGGGCGTCAGCCGCCGGGGTCCAGGCGGAACCGTTCCACTTGAGCACCTGTCCCGTCGTTGGCACCGTGCCGGCCACCGGCTGGCCCTGTAGAGCCTCGGCCGAACCGGCCCGACCGGCATGTAGCGCGTACGGGGCCGCCGTCAGCTCCTGGCGCGGCGTGAGTCTCCTCGACCCCTCCCCGCAGTCCACCTCAATGGCTAGGTAGCGAGCATCCCCCTCAAACGGAGAGCTGCCGAAATCCAACTGAACGGCGAAACGACCGTCGTCGACCGGCACGTCGGTCTTGTTCTCCAGACCGAGCGCCCGTCCACCGGAGACCGCGTCATAGAGCGTAAAGGTGAAGTCGCACGTGCCGCTGACGGGCGTCGTGTCGCTGATGAGACGGCCTTGATAGGTGAAGGCGGTGCCGAGCAGCGCCTGAGCCGCCTCCTCTCTCTGCGTGCCGCCGCTCTGCGCCAGCACGAACGAGCTCGCCCCCAGCAACAGCAGGGCGAACAGGCCAACGAGGACCAGCATACGACGTCTGTCGCGCATTCTGAAAACCCCCTCTCCAGTCCGATGGCCGCGCCGCGTGTGAGGCCGGGCCATCGGAGACCTTCTTCACTGCGAACGCATCACCGCTGGAAGATACAGTTTGTGTGGTTGTGGTATCACGACGGTAACCGTCGGCGAGGCGTCCCCCTCCTCCGCGTACCGGTTCAAAGCGCGCACCATGTAGACGTGCTCGCCGCCCGCTGTCACGCCGCTCGCGTCGGTGTAGCTTATCACCTCGGTGCTAGGATAGCCGCCCAGATGGTGGAAGCTCACGTCGCCGGCGAGGCGGCGGTAGACGTTGTAGCCGATGGGATGCCCGGCCGCCGGGGCATCCCAGCTCAGCACCACCCCCTGGGCCGTCTCCTCGGCCTCGACGTTCCTCGGCGCCCCAGGCCGCCCCTCACAGGCGTTGCCCCGGAAGTCGCTGTCAAAATCCGCCTGGTCGGCGTTGGCGACCAGGGGACAGTTGTCGACCTCGTCGGCCAGACCATCACCATCGGCGTCTGGACACCCCTCGTCGATCTGCCCATCGCCGTCGTTGTCCTCCCCGTCGCAGGTCTCGAAGTTGGGGAGCCCATCGAGGGTCGCCTCCTCTTCCTCGACATCGATGTGCGGCTCCTCCGGCTCCATCTGCTGGGGTGAACTCGGCGCCAAGATCCCGCCGCCAAGGATGAAGGTTCTGGCACCCGGTGGGGGACAAGGCGGCGCGAGTGTGTCGTCGACGTAGGAGCTGGGATAGCCAATCGCGTTGATGCGCTCGTCTTTGCCCAGCACGCAGCTGTGCCCTGAAGGTATCAGGGGCCAGTCCTGCCTGGAGGTCAACGTCCCCTTCCCGCCCCCGCCGTTGATGTTCTCAGAAACGCTACTCTCGATCTTCCCATCGCAGTTCCAATCGATGCCGTTGGGGTGGGAGGGCACCGTCGTGGTGAATCCGTTGGTCTGTTCGCTCTTGCGGGCCAGCGTCTGTTGACCATCGGTCAGCATCTGGTAGGTGATGTCGTTCCCCTTCGAATCCTGCTCATCGGGATCGGTGCAGGTGTAGGCGATCACCGACACCTGGTTAGGGTTGCCACACGAGAGGGAACGGAGGGCCGTAGCGAACGCGCTGTCCGGCCGCTCGTCGAGATCGTTCTCGTCCAGGGTCGGGAGCCCCTGCGTCTGAAACTCGAAGCGCCCTATGAAGCGGTTGTTCGAGGGGTTGTAGCAGAGGTTGCCCCGATTGTAGCGGTAGTTCATCACGCTGCGGTAGTTCGGCTTCCGGTTCTCATCGTTCCAACTCCCCTGGTAGTAGACGAGCTCACCGTTCGACTTCTGTTGATCCCCCCCGTCCCGTCCGCCGTGGCCCAGGCCCAGGTCGTGCCCCAGCTCGTGGGTGAGGAGGTATTGCAGCTGCCCTCGGCTGTGCCCGCTCTGCTGGCACCGCGGGTTCGTCTGCGGATTCGGGACACTGGGCGGGCAGTTCCAGTTGGGCCCGTGATAAGCGATCGTCACGTGATTCCACGTGCTGCTCGCTCCCGCCCGGTGGTGGCTGTAGGCGTAGTAGTGGGTCCAGTTGCGCTTGGGCTCGAAGAAGTAGTCGCCATCGCCGTCCTTCGCATACGAGGCCGTGTCCGCCTTGAGCGTCGACGTCATCCGGCTGGAGGTCCCTGAATGCGGCCGCTGATTCGTCTCCAGGTGGAGCTGCACCTGATGATCCCTGAAGACGTTGACCACGTTCTGGAGCGAGATGTTTGGTATCCGAGTCCCCTGCTCGTAGTCGTACTGGAGGAAAATGTCCTTAGAACACGGATTGGCCCCCATCCTGGGCAGGCTGACGACGTCGCCGTCAACGAAGCGGAGGCCCTGGATCTCCCAGTCGTCCCGAAGCCCGTCGTGATCGCTGTCGGGATCGTGGGGATCGGTGCAAAGGATGTTCTCGTGGGCATCGCTGACGTCGTCGCCGTCGCTGTCCGGCGGGTCGTTGGCCACCAGAATCGTGAGCTCTCGGGTGCGATCGCTCAGGCCGCCGGGGTCGAAGGCCAGGGCTTCGTAGTTCAAGACGTGCTTGCCGGAGGTTGGGGTGAAGACCACCGTCTCCGAAACCTGGTTGGCGTAGGGCGGGTCATAGTGAAAGTCGTAGTCCTCTCCCAGGTAAGCCGGTCCGTCCTCGTTGACGTAGATGAGGAGCGTCTCGATACCCCCCTGGTCGTCCTCCGCCCTGGCGGTGATGCGCACCGGCTGCCCGTCTCCCGGATTCTCCGGCCAGTATGAGATCCTCACAGAGGGCGGTTCACCCGGCTCATAGGCCGCCAAGCGCGCACTGGCCGCGTCCACGTTGTCCTCCAGGTCGTAGACGCGCACCTCCATGGTGTGGAGACCCTCGGACAGAGAGAGCCCCGTCTCTTCACACGTCCTCGTCTCGTCATCGCCGGAGAAGGGAGCAGTACACGTCCTCTCTATGGTGCCGTCCACCAATAGGTCGATCTTCCTCACCGCCACGTCGTCCGAGCCCCAGCCCACCAGGGTGGCAGTCTCATCGGTGGGAATGGCATCGGGATAGAGGTAGATCCACGCCGTCGGGTCGATGGTGTCCGCCTTCACCGTGAAGGCCTCCTCGTCATACCCGCCCTTGTCGCCCCTGGCCGTCACGGTGTACGTGCCCAGTGCTGCGCCAGACGGGATATGGACCGGGGTGCGGAAGCCGCAGAGCTCCGAGGTCCACGAGTAGGTCGCGCTGCCGACGATGCCGCCCGTCGGCCAGCGGATCGTGATCTCCTCGCCGTGCGCCCAGTCCTCCAGACAGGCGTCCACGGTGGCCCCGGCGGGTGCGTCGACCATCGCCAGCTCGGTGTCGTTCTCGACGCGGAAGAGCTCCTTAGCCTCACTCCCACTGCTGCCGGAGGCCGTCACGGTGTAGGCCCCCATCCGGGCATCGCGGGGAATTCGGGCGTCGAACGAGATCTCACCGGAAGGCGGCGGCTCCTCGAAGCCGAGCAACGCACCAGTCGGCCAGTTCACGGTGACCAGTTCCCCTTGGATCCAGCCGAGGCCGTGAACGCGCACCTCATCGCCCGACCCTTGCGGATTGGGAAAGATATCGATCGTCGCCGTGTCGGATACGGTGAAGGTCGCCGTCGCCACACCGCTCGCGGAGCCGACCGCCGTCGCCTCGTGTGCTCCCACGGCGGCGTCCAGCGGGACGGTGACGTCGGCATCGAAGCAGCCGTTCTGGCGCACGTCGGTCGTCGTCATCACCTCGCCGTCCGACCATTCGACGCTCACCTGTGCATTGCCCACCCACCCGCATCCCTGAGCCGCGACCCTGCTCTCCACCGGGCCCGACGAGGGATAGAACTGGAAATCGGGGTCCCGCACCGTGAACGTGGCCTGAGCCGTGGCCCCCGTTGAATCGCCGATCCCGTAGACCGTGCGATCGCCGTAGGCCGCGCCCGAGGGCACGGTGATGTAGACGCCGACGCAGCCATCCTCGTCGTGGTCCTCAACGGTGGTCAGCGTGTTCCCCGTCGTCTCCCAGGCCATCGAGACCGTCTCGCCGGGGCGCCAGCCACAGCCGCTCGCCGTCACCGTGCTCTGGGGCGGCCCATCGTCCGGCACCAGATCGAGAGCGGGGGCGGTCACCTCGAAATTGGTGGAGGTGCTGGTCCCGCCGGCATCCTGAGCGGTGAGGGCGTGCACCCCCACAGCGGCGCTCGCCGGGATGGTCACGCCGACAATGAAATCGCCCTGATCGTCGGTCTGGCCGCTGCCGATGACGGTGGAGCCGTCAGACCAGAGCACCTCAATGTCGGCGTTGGTGTTCCAGCCACCACCGGAGGCCTGGATGGTGCTGTTGGCCGGCCCCTTGCTGGGGGTCAAGAAGAGCTCGGCGGCGGTGACCGTGAACGTCAAGGCATCCGAGTTCCCCATGTCGCCGACAGCGTTGATGATGTGCTCGCCAGGCTCCGCCTCGTGAGGGATCGTCGCATCGGCCTCAAAACACCCGCCACCCAGCTTCACCAGGGCGGTGGTCATCTTCAGCGCGGGGTCGTCGAAATAGATCTCCACGGTCTCGCCCTTCGCCCAGTTGCAGCCGGAGAACTGCACGGTGGTGTCCGCCGCTCCGGACGTCGGGGAGACGGAGAACGTCGTCGCCTCCGGCGACGCCGGGCGAGCGGCTTTGGTCGCGGATTGGAGCAGCAGAGAGCCAGCCAAGAAGAGGGACAAGCCCACCCCCAAGCTCGCCAAGAGATAGAGAATCCTGCGATGGTCGTCGAAACGTCTCATCCGTTCATCCTCGCTTTCCTGTCTGGGAGCTTAGCCAGTGCGTGACCTTAGCTTAACACAGAAACGGTTCGCCAGATGATGGTCCCGGTTGGCGTCGGGGTTGGGTAGCGTTGGAAAACGTTTGAATTCCGTTGGAGCGAGGCCAGCGCCTTACTGGCCCTCCGTGATCTGGTAAATGGCCCCCTCTCTGAAATCGGCCACGTACAGGTTGCCCGTCTCGTCCTCGCCGAACGAGGTGATCGTCAGCCCGGTCTCCTTCAGCAAGCCCTGCTGCCACGTGCCACCCTCTCGGACGAGGCCCCAGATCTTCCCGCTGCAGTAGTCGCCGTAGACGTAGACGCCGGCCAAGCCGGGACTGCCCGGGCCCCGGTAGACGATGCCACCGGTCACCGAGCAGTTTCCGTCCACGTGCTCGTACTCCGCGACCGGGAGCACGAGTCCCGTCTGATCACAGGGGGACCCGAGATAACAGTGCGAGCCTTCCATCACGTCCCAACCGTAGTTCTCACCTCCGCTGCTGGAGCTGGCTTGAAAATCGATCTCCTCGTAGGCGGCCTGCCCCACGTCGCCGATATACAGATCTCCGGTCGCCCGATCGAAGGAGAAGCGCCACGGGTTCCTCAGCCCCAGCGCCCATATCTCGCCCCGGTAACCAGCAGTGTCCGTGTAGGGATTGCTCTGCGGAACCTGGTAGCGAGGCGCCTCTCGCCCGCCTAGGACCACCGGCAGGTAGACGTGGTCTGTGGCCGTGAAGGACGGGGCTGGCGCCGCCAGCTCCACGTCGATGCGCAGCATCTTGCCGAGCAACGACGTCGAGTCCTGAGCATTGTCGTCTGGATCGCCCGGGCCCCCGCCGTCGCCCATGCCGATGTAGAGGTAGCCATCCGGGCCGAAGGCGAGTTGACCGCCGTTATGATTGGCATAGGGCTGCGTCTGGGTGAAGATGACGCGCTCGCTGGCGGGCTCCGCCCGATCGGGGTGCGCGCCGACGCGGTAGCGGGCCACGACGGTTTCTCCGTCAAGGCCCGTGTAGTTGAGGTAGAAGTGCCCCCTTCGCTCGTACGCGGGGGGGAAGGCCACGCTCAACAGGCCCTGTTCGAACCCGCTACTCCCCACCCGGTCCTCGATGGAGAGGAACGGCGTGGCCAGAAGCGCCCCGTCCTGGACGATGCGTATGCGCCCCGCCTTCTCCACGACGAAGAGGCGTCCGCTCCCGTCCCCGGCGTGGGTGACGTGCACGGGATTGACCAGTCCGGTGACGACCCGCGTCAGGGTGATCGCGGGCCAGTCGACTGTCTCACTCGCATTCCGCACCGCCGTCTGGGAAGCGGCGCTGAACCACCGCAGGCCCAGGACCAACACCGCCGTCGCCACGACGAGCGCCGCCCCAGCACGCCATAGCCGTCCTCTGTATCCGCTCATACGTACTCGCCCCCCTTCTTACTTATTATGCCGGCAGTGGAGCAGCAGCCAACACCGCCAGGGCCAAGACCAGCAAGACCGTCAGAACGATCAACCACCTGGCATACCCCCACTCCTGGCGGTTGTCCGCCCTCAGGGTCTACCTCCGTCCTGCTCCCTCGGCGGCGCGCCAGCCGCCGCGCCGGCGGCCAAACGCTGCTCCTCTCGGCCCGGGCCCACGCCCCAGACGATGGTGCGGGCGCCCTTCTCCTTGGCCACGTTCTGCAGCGTCTGGAGCTCGTAGAGGCGGATCGCCCGGTCGCTCATCCGCTCCGCGGCCCTCTCGAAGATGTCGGCGACCTCGGTGATCCGCTCCACCTCCGCCACGCGGGCGTCGCGCTCCCGCTCCGCCTGCGCCTGGGCGCTGATGTCCTCGATCAGGTCCTGGGGCACCTGGACGTCCGTCAGCTCCACCGAGGTGATGTCGACGCCAAACTCGACGGCCGACTCGTCCAGGATCTCCTCCAGACGTCCGGCCACCTTCTCCCGCTCTCCCAGCAGCTCGCTCAGGCTCAACGAGCCGATGATGTCCTTGAGCGCGGCGTTGGCGGCCCGGAAAACGGCCCCCTCGTAGTCCTTCACCTCCAGCGAGGCCTGCTTCGGGTCCTCCACGCGGTAGAAGATGACGGCCTGGCAGTCGACGGGGACGTTATCCGAGGTCAGCGTCTCCGCCGCCTTGACCGACCGGCTGTGGATCCGCATATCGAGGATCTGGGCCACGCTCTGGTAGAACGGCGGCCAGGGGATGGCCATGAAGAACCCCGGCCCCTCAGTATCTGAGTAACGTCCCATACGCAGTAGGATCGCCCGCTGGAACTCGGGCAGCACGTAGATGGTGCCGCTGACGATCGAGCCCAAGATGAGGCCCACCACCGCCCCTGCCCCCAGCGCGAACAGCGGGGGCAGAACCGCCCACAGCAGGATCCCGACCACCACGACGGAGACGATGAACACCCCGACCCACGCGGTGAGGCGCAGAATGCCCTGGACCTGACTCAAACTCGCTCCCTGTCCGCCCATGTTTCTCTCGCTCATAGCTTCCTCCCGGTCGGTCTACAGGCCGGACAGGTTTATCAAACGTGTCCGGCCTCGGCTTGTGAGTCTCGCTTCAGGGGATCAACAGCAGCTTCCCCCGCGTCTTCCGATTCTCGATGGTGCGGTGAGCCTCGGTCGCCTCCTCCAGAGGAAACATCCGATCGATGCGCACCGTCAGCGCGCCGCTCTCGATCCAGTCGAACAGGGCGCTGGCCCGCCGCTCCAACGCATCCCTCGTCCCCACGTAGTCGCTCAGGCTGGGCCGCGTCAGGTAGAGCGACCCCTTCTCCTTGAGGAGCTGCGGATCGATGGGCTTCACCGGTCCGCTGGCCTGCCCGAAGAGGACCATCGTTCCCCTGGGGCAAAGGCAGTTCAGCCCCTGGCTGAACGTCGCCTGGCCCACGCCATCGTAGACCACCTCGACGCCCTGGCCCATGGTGATCTCCTCGACCGCCTCCTCGAAGTCGACCTCAGTGTAGAGGATCATCTCGTCGGCGCCGAGGGCGCCGGCGGCCTGGGCCTTCTCCTCGGTCGAGGTCGTGCCAATGACGTGAGCGCCGCGCAGCTTCGCCATCTGCACCAGCAAGGAGCCGACACCTCCCGCCGCGGCGTGAATCAGCGCCACCTCGTGGGCCTGAAGCCGATAGGTGCTGTGGGTCAGATAGTGGGCCGTCATGCCCTGGAGCATCACGGCTGCGGCCTGGCGCAGCGTGACGCCCTCCGGCACCAGGACGGCTCGCTCCGCGGGGACGACGGCATACTCAGCGTAGGCCCCCTTCTCCAACGCGTAGGCCACCCGGTCGCCCTGCTGGAAGCGCGAGACGTCGAGCCCGATGGCCGCGACGGTGCCGGCGCCCTCCATCCCGGGCGTGAAGGGCAGCGGGCTGTCGTAGAGCCCAGTGCGGTGGTAGACGTCGATGAAGTTGACGCCCGCGGCCTCGATCTCGATGAGGATCTCGCCCGGATGCGGCTCGGGGCGGGCCACATCCTGCACAGTCAGACTCTCCGGTGGTCCGAATTCATCTACACGAACTGCCTTCATAGGCAAGCTCTCCCGAACACTCAGCCCACGATCTCCCGGTAGAGCTGACCCGCCGGGTCCGGTTGCCACGATTGGAGCACTTTCATGTAGTTGGCCCGCTCGAAGGCCGCCGGATCGGCCACGTTCTGCTGGCTCATGCTCCCCTGCATCTGGGCCACCGACTCGTACTCGTGCTCCCGCATCCAGTCCACCACGGCGTCCAAAACGGTCTGAATGCGCTGCACGCCGTTCTGCAGAAGCTCCGAGGCCATCATCGTCACCTGGGCGCCGGCCATCAGACCCTTCAGCACGTCGACGTAGGTGTGTACCCCGGTGGTGATGGCCAGATCCGTCGCGACCCGCCCGTGGAGGATGGCTACCCAGCGGAGCGGAAGACGGAGTTCGTCGGAGGTGCTGAGGACCAGCGACGGCACCACGTCGAAGGCCTCCAGATCCAGGTCCGGCTGGTAGAAGCGGTTGAAGAGCGCCAACCCGTCGGCGCCGGCCTCCACGAGGCGCTGGGCCAGGTGCGGTATCGAGCTGAAGAAGGGACTCAGCTTGACCGCCACAGGAATGGAGACGTTCGTTTTGACCGCCGTCAGGACGTCCACCACCAGCTGCTCAGCGTCGGCGCCGGACATCTCCGGATCGGTGGGGATGTAGTAGACGTTCAGCTCCAGCGCGTCGGCCCCGGCTTGCTCAATCTCCTCGGCATACCGGATCCACCCGCCGG
>Ga0207797_1001609_pt1 | contig 16271 bp, 18 predicted proteins | sample PRCRCaboRojoPR_6_FD_187275 | JGI IMG/M metagenome (GOLD analysis project Ga0207797, IMG submission 187275) | Marine sediment microbial community from Cabo Rojo, Puerto Rico - PR CR 10% Liquid 1 (SPAdes) | ecosystem: Environmental > Aquatic > Marine > Coastal > Sediment | place: Cabo Rojo, Puerto...
CGGGATCTACCTCGTCGCGCGCACCCTGCCGATCTTCGACGGGATGGGCTGGTGGCTCGACGCCATCCTCGTGATCGGGACCGCGAGCGCGTTCCTCGCGGCGCTGATGGCGACGTATGCGACCGACCTCAAGCGCGCGCTCGCGTACTGTACCATCAGCCAGCTCGGCTACATGATGGCCGGACTCGGCATCGTCGGCGGGTTGTTGCCCGCGACCTTCCACCTGCTCTCGCACTCGCTGTTCAAGGCCCTGCTGTTCCTCGGCGCGGGGTCGGTCATCTACGCGCTGGGCGGCACGGTCCACAAGCACGTGGACATGCGCGAGAACGCCGGCGTCGCGAACTTCAGCCAGATGCCGATCACGAACCTCACGTTCCTGGTCGGCCTGCTCGGCCTGATCGGGTTCCCGGGGTTCAACGGGTTCTGGAGCAAAGAAATGATCCTGGGCGCCGGTCGCACCGGCGACGCGCTCGAACAGGTCGCGTTCGCCGTCCTCGCGATCACGGCCGTGCTCACGGTCGTCTACTCGATCCGGATCTACCACTTCGTGTTCCGGGGCGACCCCGAAAAGACGGTCGAGGAGTCACCCCTCGCTATGAAGGTGCCCCTGATCGTCCTGGCGGCGCTGACGGCCACCTCGTGGCTGGCGATCGACCAGTTCTCCCACGCGCTGGAACGGTCCTACCCGGCGACGCTGGACGTCCACGCCTACGACCTCGGCGGCCTCGTCGACCACGTCGCGACGGCGGAAACGATCGCGCTGACAGTCGGCATCCTGGTCGTCGGGTACGCCGGCTTCCGCTTCCGGACGTCGATCTACGACGCCGCGCCGGCAGCCATCCCGGCGATCCTCGAGAAGCGGTACGGCATCAACGGGCTGTACCTCCGGATCGCCGACCTGTACCGGGACCTCTGTGGTGTCGTGCGTCGGAGCCAGACGGGCGACCTCAACTACAACACGGTCGGGATCGTCCTGGCGTTCCTGCTCGGCGTCGCGGTCTTGCTGGTCTGATCGGGACCACGAGACCGCCGAGGGGTCGACGGTCTCGACGCCTCTCGCGGGAAACGTGACTGTATCCAGATACGATCCTGGGAGCGTTTCGAATCGGTATCGATAATTATAATTTCCTCGGCATTTCTGCGGGATCGCCCCCGGTTTTCGTCCCGGTTGCGATCAATTACCACACCACAGGAGCGGGTCCGAGACTACAGTCTTTCGCGATCTACACATATCTGCTGGCTGGTATCACTCGAGACGGGACTTTAAAACAGTCTCTAAATGAAGGTGCATACCTTATTGAAATTCTCGCACTAGGAACAATCGGAGAGCCATGGCCAATCAACTGATTCTGGCACCCCCGATCGCCTTTCTCGTCTTCTTACTGGTCGGTGCGATAATCGATCGCGTCGGGGTTGCCATCGCGGACGAACGGAGCGGCGACGGGGCGTTCAGGAGGGCCTACGCCTGTGGCGAGGACCTCGTCGGAACGCGTACCCAGCCGAAATACAAGCTATATCACGTGGGAATCGGGTTCACGATCATCCACATGGCAGTGTTGCTGATCGCGACGATGCCGACGAACGGAACCGAGGGGACGGCCGCGCTGGGCGTCGCCCTCCTGGCCGTCGTCGGGTTGTCGCTGTTCGCACTGCTGAAGGCCGGTCTCAAACCATGACACCCGCGAACCGACCACCACAATACGGAGGGTTCCCATAATGTCCAAACTCATCGACTGGGCCCGCAAGCAGTCGCCGTGGGTCCTGCACATGAACTGCGGGAGTTGCAACGGGTGTGACATCGAGATCGTCGACGCGCTGATGCCCCGGTACGACATCGAACGGTTCGGCATCAAGCAGGAAGGGACGCCGCGACACGCGGACGTGTTGCTGTGTACCGGCCCGGTCACCCGTCAGATGGCACCCCGCCTGGAACGGATCTACGAACAGATGCCGGAACCGCGGTTCGTGATCGCCGTCGGGACCTGTGCCTGCTCGGGCGGGGTCTTCCACGACCACTACAACTGCCTGGGCGGGATCGACCAGGTCGTCCCGGTCGACATGTACATTCCGGGCTGTTCGGCCAACCCCGAGGCGCTCATCGACGGGATCACGAAACTCCTCGAGGGCGAACCGGAAGAGGCCGAACTCGGCCGGACGGAACCGCCGGCTGCCGAGGCCGAACCGCCAGTCGAGGAACCGGCCACTGGAGGTGATTAGATGGACGCAGACGAACTCAAAGCCAAGATAGAGGACGACATCGGCGACATGATCGCCGAAACCCGGCGCGGGCGGCCGCGCCGGATCGAGGTCGTCCTGGAGGACCCGGACCGGATCGTCGAGGTCATGGAGTATCTCACCGGCGAGGGGATCAAGCACCTCTCGACGATCACGGGACGGGACGACGGGACCGACGTCGAACTGCTGTATCACATGCTCCAGTACGGCGAGGAAAAGGGCGACGGCGACCTCGGCGACGGGAACATGGTTACCGTCCGCACCTTCGTCCCCAAGGGGACCCCTACAATCGACTCGATCACCGACGTCGTCCCCGGGGCAGCGCTGGACGAGCGGGAGGTCATGGACATCCTCGGCGTCGAGTTCGAGGGTCATCCCAACCCCGACAAACTCCTCCTCCCCGACGACTGGGGCGAGGACGAGGCGCCGCCGCTCCTGAAAGACGAGGAGCCAGACGAAGCGGAGGTGGACGACTGATGTCGGGTGGATCCGACGAGCGCATCCCGGTCGGCCCACAGCACCCCTCGCTGAAGGAACCGGCCAACTTCATGCTCGACGTCGACGGCGAGGAGATCACCGGGGCCGATCTCACGCTGTCGTACAACCACCGCGGCATGGAGGAGGCCGCCCAGCGAAAGGACTACCTCCAGAACATCTACCTCCTCGAGCGGATCTGCGGGATCTGCTCGCACAGCCACACCACGGCCTACGTGCAGGCCGTCGAGGAACTGATGGACGTCGAGGTGCCGGATCGTGCGAAGTACATCCGGACGCTGATCGGCGAACTCGAGCGCCTGCACAGCCACCTGCTGTGGCTGGGCGTGGGCGGCCACGAGATGGGCTTCGACACGCTCTGGCACTACACGTGGCGCGACCGCGAACTCGTCCTCGACTCGCTGGAGGAGCTGACCGGGAACCGCGTCCACTACGCCATCAACACGCTCGGCGGCGTCCGCGAGGACGTCGCGGAGGACCAGTTCCCCGAACTCCGCGAGAACCTCGAACAGATCCGCGAGCGCGCCGAGTACTACCGCGAGGTCGTTCCCGAGGAGGAGACGGTGTTGATGCGCTGCGAGGGCGTCGGCACCATCTCCCGGGAGGAAGCCAGCGAGCTGTGCGCGGTCGGCCCCACCGCCCGGGCGTCCGGCGTCCCGACCGACGTGCGCAAGGACGACCCGTACGCGGCCTACGACCAGGTGGACTTCGACGTCGTCACGCACGAGGACGGCGACCTGCTCGCGCGGGTGCTGGTCCGCCTCGAGGAGATCGTCCAGAGCTGCGACATCGTCGACCAGGTCCTCGACGAGATGCCGGAGGGCGACCTCAAGGGCTCGCCCAAGCCGACCCACACCCTCCCCAACATGGTCGAGGAGGGCGAGGCGATCAGCCGGTACGAGGCGCCCCGTGGCGAACTGATCCACTACATCAGGAGCGACGGCAGCGACACGCCCGAGCGCGTGAAGGTCCGGGCGCCAACCCTGGCCAACTGGCCGACGGTCGTCGAGGGGCTCAAAGGGAGTTACATCGCCGACACCCCGATGATCGTCGCGGGGATCGACCCCTGCATCAGCTGCACGTCGCGCATCGGCGTCGAGATGAGCGAGGACGCGGCCGTCTCGATCGACGGCGGCGACGGGAAACTCACGCTCGACGACCTGAGCGACTACGCCAAGGACTGGTACGGCCAGGAGGTGAACTGACATGAGCGTGGTCATGGACCTGGTGTACCTGCTCGTGTTCCCCGGCTTCCTGTTCCTGTTCGCCGCCGGGCTGTTCGCCGAGTACGTCGACCGGAAGCTCTACGCGAAGATCCAGAACCGGGTCGGCCCGCCGATCGTCCAGCCGTTCGCGGACTTCCTGAAGCTGCTCTCGAAGGAGAGCATCGTCCCCGAGGCGGCCGACCGCGACGTCTACCTGGTCGCCCCGCTGTTCGGGCTGGCCGGGGTGCTGACGGCGATCCTCTACGTCCCGGTCTGGGCCGAGGAGGCCGTCTTCGCCTTCCAGGGCGACCTCGTCGTCGTCCTGTTCCTGCTCGCGCTGCCCTCGTTCGCGCTGTTCTTCGGCGGCTGGCACTCGCGGAACCGCTTCAGCGACGTCGGGACGCTCCGGACGCTGACCCAGCTGTTCGGCTACGAGGTGCCGTTCTTCCTGGCCTGCCTCGCGCCGGCGATGGCGGCCGGCTCCTGGGAGATATCGAGCGTGATGGGGACCCTCAGCACGAACCCGGTCGCCCTGGCCTTGCTCCTGCCGGGCTTCGCCGTCGGGCTGCTCTCGCTCCAGGCGAAGCTCGAGCGGGTCCCCTTCGACGCGCCGGAGGCCGAGACCGAGATCGCCGGCGGATCGCTCGTGGAGTACTCCGGGCGCAAGCTCGCGCTGTTCAAGCTGACGAAGGACATGGAGCTGGTGGTCGGGGCCGCCTTCCTGTCGGCGCTGTTCCTGGGCGGGCCGTACCCGCTCGTCGGCGTGGCCGGCCCGATCGGCGGGTTCGTCGCCTTCGCGCTGAAGGTCCTGTTCGTGGTCGTCCTGCTGACGGTCGTCAAGTCGGCGTTCGCCCGCCTCAGGATCGAGCAGGCCGTCGGGGTGTTCTACAGGTGGGCCGTCGGGATCGCCATCGTACAGATGTTGATCGTCATCGCCGCCGCTACCGCCGGCATCGGAGGGCTGTAACCATGAAAGGAATCCCAGGGCGCGTCATTCCGGAAGCGCTCAAGACGCTCGGCATGGATCGCGCGACGGTCAACTATCCCGCGGAGGAGGCCCAGCAACCGGACCGGTTCCGGGGCAAGATCGAGTACGAGGCCGAGCCCTGCACCGGCTGTGGGCTCTGCGAACGGGTCTGCCCGGCCGACGCCATCGAGACCGAGAACGACGGCGAGCGGTTCGTGTGGCGCTACGACCTGTCCCGGTGCCTGTACTGCGGCCAGTGTACCGAGGCCTGTCCGCCGGACGCCATCGTCTCCGGCGAGGAGTTCGAACTCGGCAGCGGGAACAAGGAGAACTTCGTCGAGGAACACGGGTTCGAACGCTGACCGCCCGGGGTCGGTCCCGACCCCGTCGTCCCGTGGCTCCGATCGGTCGCCACGTCGTGGCGCGTGCACGGGGGCGCCAGGTCACGACGGCTCCGATCGAGCCAGCGCCGTGGCTATTTCCTCGACGACACGTTCGATTCCGCTTTCGACTGCCGGGGAGAGGTCCTCGCCTTCGTCGATCGACGCCGGCTGGATCCCCAGGAGCGTGATCGGCGCGCCGGTCTCGCGTTCGAGGTAGTCGGTGAGCATCGAGAGCGGGTAGGCGTGCGAGGAGAAGGACGTCTGGGCGAGCGCCTCGGGATCGACGGGCTTGACGTCGCCCGGGTCGCCGCCGAACTCGACCGCGTCGACGAGGAGGACGTGGTCCGGTTCGAACGCCTTGACCACCGACGTGTAGTTCTCCGGGGCGGTGCCGCCCTCGATAACGCGCAGGCGATCGGACTCCTCGTCCGATAGCCGGCGCGCCACCGCCACGCCAGCCGCGTCGTCGCCCCGCAGGTCCGACCCGACCCCGACCACGACGAGTCGACCCCCGGGGTCGAGGGTGAGTAGTTCGTCCACGTTGGCCCTCCGGACCCCAGTCCGATAAGGGTCCCGTCAGCGCGCGAAACCGCGCCCGGTCCGTCCGGGCGAGGGGGTCCCCGCCGTCCGGGGACCAAGAACTTTGGCCGTTCGTGTCGTTTTCGCGTCCGATGTGGGCGTTCCGTGGCAGGCTCGACGGACGAACGCACGATCTCGTCGAGGCCGTCCGGTCCGTCGTGGAGGACCACCCGCTCGCGGTGCTGGCCCTGGTGGCGACGGTCAGTCAGGCGCTCGGCGCGTGGCGCGTGCTCGCCCGACCGGGATGGCCGCCCACCCGCGATTCGCGCATCTTCGAGTTCTTCGGCTGGCGGATCGCCCGCGGCGACCGCCTGTACCTCGACCTCTGGGAGGTCAAGCCGCCGCTGTCCTTCGAGGTCACGGCCGCACTGGCCTGGCTGTCGGGCGGCGACGTCTGGATTTACCACCTGCTGTGCGTCGCCGTGACGGGCCTCGCGGCCGTCGGGAGCGTCGTCCTCGTCGGCGCCCACGTCCGCGATCTGACCGACGACGGGGTCGCGGCGGCGGCCGCCGGACTGGCGATGTACGTCGTGGTCGCCTTCCACATCCGTTCCGGCTACGGGTTCAAGCCGAAGTACTTCGTCGTCCTCGCGGCCCTGGCCGCGGTCTGGCTGGTCCGCCGCGATCGGCCGTTCGCCGGCGGGCTGGCCGCCGCGGCGGCGGTCGGGTTCTGGCAGGTGGCCGCCGTCGTGCCGGTGCTGGTCCTGGGCCTGGCGGCGCAGCGAGGGTCGAAAAAGGCGGTGGCGTGGGTCCTGGTCGGCGGTGCCGTCGGCGCCGGGGTGATGCTGGCGCCGATCGTCTACTGGGGCGCGACCCGGGCGATGCTCGCCCAGGTCGTCGCGGTGCCGCTGACGGCCGTCCCCGGCGGGGACGTGATGGTCCGCTTCCTGAAGTTCCCGCGGTACGTCTCGGTCGGCGACGTCCCGTTCCTTGCCGGGATCGTCGGGCTGGCGTGGGTCGGGCTCCTGCGGGACCGGCCCCGCGCGTGGTGGGCCGCCGTCGGCGGGGCCTGGTTCCTCGCCGTCGCCCTGCTCTTCGACCTCGACCTCCCCCCTGACCTGTTCCCGTCGCTCGCGTTCGTCGCGCTCGGCCTCGGCCTCCTCCTCGCCGCGGTCGACGTTCGAATCCGGCGGGCCATCGTCGCCTGGACGGTCTTCGCTCTCGTGGTCAACGTCGCGTTCGTGGGCTGGCTCCCGCCGTTCGGTGGGCCCGTCGGGATCACCGACTCGCCGGACCTCGCGGACCGGGAAGCCATCGACCCCCCGTACAACGCCTCCGAACGGAAAGCGCTGCTCTGGTACGACGTCGAACCGACCTCGTGTCACGTCTTCGTGGCCAAGACCGAGGCGACGTGGATCGAACGCACCGGGGGGAACCGGACTGCGAGGACCTGCCAGGAGTGGCCCGTCGGGAATCGATCGGGCGGATAGGCGAGGCCGGGACCGCACGAGTCGCTCGCCGCGTTCGCTCGTCGGAGAATCGCGTGGGCTCGGGCGGATTCGAACCAGGCGATGACGGTCCTGCTCGCCATGCTGCGTGGGCTGCGACTTCTCTCGTTCGAACCGCCCTCTCGTTTCATTTGCGCCGCTGACGAGTTTGTTCTCGGCGCAAGGATGGGCTTCGGGCGGATTCGAACCACGCGAACGCCTCGCTTCGCCCGGCGTTCTCTCATTCGAATCCGCCGACCGCTCGATCCGCTCGTCACGTCCGTTCCTCGCAGAATCGAGTGGGCTCGGGCGGATTCGAACCGCCGGCCTCGTCCTTGTAAGGGACGCGTCATAACCACTAGACCACGAGCCCGCAACGGAAACCAATCCGTCCGGAAGGAATAACGTTTCCCTTCTCGGGCGGAAGGTTTAGCCCGATCGATCCCGGAGCCCGAGGCATGGATCGGTCCCGCGTTCGAACGGTCCTGGTTGGCCTCGTCGTCCTCGCCCTGCTCGGCGTCCTCGCGATCGAACTCGGGGTCGTGGTTCCGCCGTGGGTCGAGGATCGGGAGGGGGCGGCCGTCACGCTCGTCGACGGCGACACGGGGGACCGGCTCGCCACCGTCGAAGTCGAGGTCGCTGACACCCGGGCGGAACGGTACACCGGCCTGAGCGATCACGAGTCGCTGGCCGACGGCAGCGGGATGCTCTTCGTGCACGACGGCGAAGCCAGGCGGACCTACGTCATGCGACGGATGGACTTCCCCATCGACATGATCTTCGTCGACGCGGAGCGGCGGATCACGGCGATCCACCACGCCCGGACCCCCGGACCGAACGAGGCCGGCACCGACCTCCGGTACAGCGGTCGGGCGAAGTACGTCCTCGAGGTACCCCGCGGCTTTGCGAACGAAACCGGGCTGACGGTGGGCGACCGGATCGAGATCGACTACGGGGACGAGGCGCCGACGAACGCGTCCGCGCCGGAACGGATCGACGCCACCTCGATCCACGCCTGGCGGCCGGCGGACTTCCCCCGGGCTCGTGCGCCAGTCGGGCCGTCGACCCTCGTCCGGGGGGAGGACGGATGAGCGAGCCCCTGTCAGCCCTGAGCGAGCGCGACGGGTGGCACGTCGAGGGCTTCGCTGCCAGGGTCCACTACGACGGCGGGGGCGACCGGTACGCCATCGAGTACTACGCGCCGAGCGATTGCGTGCTCTACTGGAAAGTGAAGGGGGACGGCGAAACCGCCGTCCCGGTGGGACGGGGGACCGTTCCCGGCCCGTTACGGGCCCGGATTCGGACCGACCTCGAAGCGGCGGGGATCGATCCCGAGGTCGAACGCCGATCGCTGTAGCGTCGGACCCGCAGCGGTCGCCTACCGGGGGCGCTGCAGGTTGGTGCTTCCACACTCCGGACACGCCGTCATGGAGCCCAGCGTCGGATGGTCGACGGACGCCCACTGGTCGCTGTCGACCGCAGCCTTGAATCCACACTCGATGCACCGCATGCGTGTGGCCGTGGCTTCTTCCGCCATGGGCGACACTACGTCATAGAGTACCATAGTAGTTGGCGACGGCGGTTCGGTTGGGACCGTCCACGCGGCTTGGTACCAATTATCGATAACGACTTAACCCACGGTCCCCGTCAGCCACCGACGCCCTCCCGAAACGACGATCGAGTCCCCGAGAATCCGGACGGTGTTTCGAAACGTAATAAGGCTTTAGTCGATCGGAGCGTCACCATATGGTAATGGACATCCCCGACGAAGAGGACGACCCGTTCGAGGAACAACGGGAGCAGGCCGAAAACCCCATGCGCCGCCTGTTCCTGGAGTACGGGTCCGACAACGCCCTCGCGTTCACGGTCGGACTCCTCTCGAGCGTCTTCGCGCGCGTCCTGGACCTCCTCCCGCCGGTGCTGCTCGGGATCGCCCTCGACGCGATCATCCGCGACGACAAGCGGTTCGTCCTGTGGCCGCTGCCGGCGGAGTGGACGACGTCCCTGCCCTCGGACCAACAGCTGTTGCTGACGACCGGCATCATCGCCTTCTCCTTTTTCGGCGGTGCGGCCTTCCACTGGACGCGGAACTGGGGCTGGAACTCCTTCGCCCAGTACATCCAACACGAGGTGCGGACGGACACGTACGACAAGATGCAGCGGCTGAACATGGACTTCTTCGCCGACAAGCAGACCGGCGAGATGATGTCCATCCTCTCGAACGACGTCAACCGCCTGGAACGGTTCCTCAACGACGGGATGAACTCCGCGTTCCGCCTTGGCGTGATGGTGGTCGGAATCGCGGGGATCCTGTTCTACTACAACTGGCAACTGGCGTTCGTCACGCTGGTCGTCGTCCCGCTGATCGGCTACACGACCTACAAGTTCGTCAGCATCATCCAGCCCAAGTACGCCGAGGTGCGCTCGACGGTCGGCCAGTTGAACTCCCGCCTGGAGAACAACCTCGGCGGCGTCCAGGTCATCAAGACCTACAACACCGAGAGCTTCGAGTCCGAGCGCGTCGACGAGGTTTCGAACGACTACCTGGACGCCAACTGGGACGCCATCGGCACGCGGATCAAGTTCTTCCCCGCGCTGCGGGTGCTCGCCGGCGTCGGGTTCGTCGTCACCTTCCTGGTCGGGGGGCTCTGGGTGTTCACGACCGAGGCCGGGGATCCCGCCCCGTTCTTCTTCACCGGCACGCTCACGGGCGGGGAGTTCGTCACGTTCATCCTGCTGTCCCAGCGGTTCATCTGGCCGATGGCCCAGTTCGGCCAGATCATCAACATGTACCAGCGGGCCAGGGCCTCCGCCGAGCGCATCTTCGGCCTGATGGACGAGCCCTCCCGGATCGAGGAGGATCCCGACGCCGACGAGATCGCGATCACCGACGGCCGCGTCGTCTACGACGACGTCACCTTCGGCTACGACGAGGAGGTGATCATCGAGGACGTCTCCTTCGAGGTGGATGGCGGGGAGACCCTCGCGCTGGTCGGCCCGACCGGCGCCGGCAAGTCCACCGTCCTCAAACTCCTGCTCCGGATGTACGACGTCGACGACGGGTCGATCGAGATCGACGGCCAGGACCTGCGGGACGTGACCATCCCCTCGCTCCGGCGGGCTATCGGCTACGTCAGCCAGGACACGTTCCTGTTCTACGGGACCGTCGAGGAGAACATCAAGTACGGGACCTTCGACGCCGACCGCGAGGACGTGATCGAGGCCGCGAAGATGGCCGAGGCCCACGAGTTCATCGAGAACCTCCCCGACGGCTACGACACGGAGGTCGGCGAACGGGGCGTCAAACTCTCGGGCGGCCAGCGCCAGCGCATCTCCATCGCCCGGGCGATCCTCAAGGATCCCGAGATCCTCGTCCTCGACGAGGCGACCAGCGACGTGGACACCGAGACGGAGATGCTCATCCAGCGCAGCCTCGATCGCCTGACCGAGGACCGCACCACGTTCGCCATCGCGCACCGCCTCTCGACGATCAAGGACGCCGACACGATCGTCGTCCTCGAGGGGGGGAAGATCGTCGAGCGGGGGACCCACGAGGAACTCCTGGAGAACGACGGACTCTACGCCCACCTCTGGGGCGTGCAGGCCGGCGAGATCGACGAACTCCCCGACGAGTTCATCGAGCGCGCCCGGCGGCGCGAGAACCGGATCGAGGCCGAGAGCGACGACTGAGCCGTCGAAACGCCCCGGCCCGGTCGACGCCCCGTGACGAAGCGTTTTACCCGTCACCGCTTCAGGATCGGGACATGAACCTGAACACCGCGACCTGGACCGACGTCGCCGAGGCGGACGTGGACCTGGCGCTCCTCCCCGTCGGGAGCACCGAACAACACGGTCCACACGCGCCCCTGGGAACGGACGCGACGACCGCCGAAGCGGTTGCCGGAGCGGGCGCCGAAGCCTACGAGGGCGAGGTCGTCGTCGCCCCCACCGTCGAGATCGGGATCTCGGAGGAACACCGCCACTTCCCGGGATCGCTGTGGGTCTCCGAGGACACCTTCCGGGCCTACGTCCGCGAGACGGTCGAGAGCCTGGCGTTCCACGGGTTCGACCGGGTCGTCCTGGTCAACGGCCACGGCGGGAACACGGCCGCGCTCCGCGAGGTCGCGGCCCGGCTGACCCGCGAACGCGACGCCTACGCCGTCCCGTTCACGTGGTTCGAGGCGGTCGACGTGGACGTCCCGATGGGCCACGCCGGCGGTCGCGAGACGGCGCTGCTCCGGGAGGTGGCCCCGGGGACGGTCCGCGAGGACCGGATCGAGGCGGCCGCCGCCGACGCCAGCGATCGCTGGGGGGACTGGGCGTCCGGCGTGAACCTCGCGTACGACACCGGCGAGTTCACCGAGAACGGCGTCGTCGGAGACCCGCGCGAGGGGACGGCGGAACTGGGCGAACGGATGCTCGATGAGGCCGCTGACGCGCTCGCCGAACTGCTGGAAGCCGTGGCCGAGCGCGACCTCGACGGCGCGGAACGCCGGTGACGTCCCTCTCGGGGTGACCCGGACCCAGCACCGAATCCGGGCGGCGGGAGGCCCGAGACGACTGGAGCCCCGTCGTACGACCGGTGTGGGCGTCCGTCCCGTCGACGGTTCCGTCCCGACCGGCTTGCCGCCGGTGAAGGGGAGTCCTCGAGGATCGTAAATTCTATCGTGATTTCACGTAACGATAGCGCCGGAGGAACCGAGAAAAGCTACACCTTTATTGCCTCTCGTGACATATTACCATATGGTAAGTTCCCCGGCGAGTCCGCCCTCCAGTGGACGGCCCGGGAAACGCGACGCGTCGTGCGACCCGGTTCCCGTTCTTCCCCGGATTTCGGCCCCTTGCAACCGTGGCGGTCGACTCCCGGGCCGACGGCGGCCGGCCCGAGTGCGCGATCGCGCGCCCACCACCTACCATGACCACCACATCACCCCGAAAACCCACCCTGACTGAGCGGCTCACCCGGTGGGCGGGAAAACGCTCGCCGTGGGTGCTCCACGTCAACACGGGCAGCTGTAACGGCTGCGACATCGAGATCATCGACGCGCTCACCCCGCGGTTCGACGTCGAGCGGTTCGGCATCACGCTCGTCGACACGCCGCGACACGCCGACGTCCTGCTGGTGACCGGACCGGTCACCCGCCAGATGGCGCCGCGACTGAAGCGCCTGTACGAGCAGACGCCGAACCCGAAGCACGTCATCGCGGTCGGCACCTGCGCCACCTCCGGCGGCGTCTTCCACGGCCACTACAACACGCTGGGCGGCGTCGACAGCGTCATCCCGGTCGACATGTACGTCCCCGGCTGTCCGGTCTCCCCCGAGGCGCTCATCGACGCCATCTACAAGCTCCTCGAAGCGGATGCCGCCATCGACGAGGCGGCCCTCCCCGATGAAGCTCGGCTCGAACGGCCGGAATCGATGGAATCGCTCCCTGACGGTGCCATTCTCGACGGCGAGGCGACCGGAGAATCGCCCCCGAACGCCGCCGCAGCGGGTGACGAGCGATGAGCGTCTTCCCCGGCCGCCTCGTCCCCGAGGCCATCAGGACGCTGTTCAAGGGGCGGATCACGTCCCGGTACCCCGACGAGAAGTCGGAGAAGCCCGACCGTTTCCGCGGCCGCCTCGCGTTCGACGAGTCCAAGTGTACCGGCTGTGGGCTCTGCGCGCGCACCTGCCCCGCGAACGCGCTCGAGGTTACCCGCGAGGAGGACGGCTCGATCACCTGGCGCTACGACGTCTCGAAGTGCCTGTACTGCGGGCAGTGCATCGAAACCTGCCCGGTGGGGTCGATCGACAACACCGGGGAGTTCGAACTCGCCGCCGGCGACAAGGCGGACTTCGACCGGCGACACCGGTTCGAGCGCGAAACGTAGGTCCGGCCGGCCACGGAAGTCCGGCCACGGAAGTCCGGTCACGGAAGTCCGGCCATGGAAGTCCGACCGGTCCACGGTTCGACCGCCGCGAACGCGGTGGTGGACGATACAGCCCCCTGACGCGGTGGACGGGGGTGGCCCCTCCGTGGTGGGGGTGTCCCCCTCGGTAATGGAGGTGGCCCCTCGGTGGTGGTCCCGTTTCCGCACTTGGCTCCCGTCGGTAGCGGACGACACGCTCGCCCGCCGACCGTCGAAACCGTCGTTCGTGTGCGACCCTCCCGCGATTTTCGGACGCTAATTATTAATCCCCCTCCATATTTATGCCCGCTCGTGGCGTCCTTCTAGGCTGCACTACTATGAACGCGAACACGCTCCTCGCCCCGCCGGCCGCCTTCGTCGTGTTTCTCCTGTTCGGCGTGTTCCTCGACTACGCGGGGAGGCGTCTCAGCGTCGAACCGTCGGAGGACGGGGGTTTCTCGACCACGTACACGGGTGGCGAGGAGTGGCCAGCCGACGCGGACTTCCGGCCCGAATACCGACTGTACCACGTGGCGATCGGTTTCACGGTGCTGCACATCGCCGTGTTGCTGGTCGCCACGATGCCGGTCGCGGACGAGGTACTGGGCCTCGAGGCGGCCGTCCTCGGGGTCGTGTTCGTGACGTTCTACGCCCTGATGAGAGGGGGACTTCAGCCATGAGCATCACACCACACAGCAGCCACCGCTGTTCCGAGAAGGAACGACACCGAACCGACGCCACTCGAACTCGAACTCGGACTCCAAAGGAACGGAGAGGCTCCCCATGAACAGCGAAGCGACCGCCACCACCGTCCTCCGCGACGACCTCGAGGCAGCGCTGGGCGACCTCGCGGACGAGGTGACCGTCGGGCGGGAGCGACGGCTCTTCGTGACCCTCGCGGACGCCGGAGACCTTGTGCCCGCGATGGAGACGCTCCGCGACGAGGGGATCACGCACCTGTCGACGATCACGGGACTGGACGACGGCGAGCAGTACGAACTCCTGTACCACATGCTCCGGTACGGCGAGTACGACGACGGGGACCTGGGCGAGGCCACCTCGGTGACCGTCCGGCTCTTCCTCGATCGCGACGATCCGACGCTCGCCTCCCTGGTCGGCACCATCCCCGGCGCGTCCATGTACGAACGCGAGGTCATGGACATGCTTGGCGTCGAGTTCGAGGGCCATCCCAAGCCCGAACGCCTCCTGCTCGCGGACGACTGGGAGGCGGGGCCGCCACTGAGGAAGCCGGACGCCGTCCAGGAGGAAGCAGACGACGCAGGGAACGGCGAGGAGGCCGAGGAGGAAGCCGAAGAAACCGCGACCGAAGAGGAAGCCGAGGCCGAGGAGGAAGGGAAAGAAAGCGCGTCCGAAGGGGAGATGAAAGAAAGCGCGTCCGAAAGGGAGATGAAAGAAACCGAACCCGAGGTCGAGGAGGAAGTGGACGACGACTCCGCCGACGCTACTGATGACGCGGAGGGCAGCGAGGCCGACGAATCGACTGGAAACCCCGACGAAAACCCCGACGGAAAAGCCGACGATCCGGGGAATACCGGCGACGCCGACGGGACGGAGGACACCGAACCATGACAGACGAAACGATCGTTCCGATCGGGCCACAGCACCCGGCGCTCAAGGAGCCGGCGAACTTCATGCTGACCGTAAGGGGGGAAAAGATCACGGACGCCGACCTCTCGCTGTCGTACAACCATCGCGGGATGGAACGGGCGGCCGAGGACCGGAACTACCTCGAGAACATCTACCTGATGGAGCGGGTCTGTGGCATCTGCTCGCACAGCCACACGACCGCCTTCGTCCAGGCCGTCGAGGAACTGGCGGGCATCGAGGTGCCCGAGCGGGCACGGTACATCCGGACGCTGATCGGCGAACTCGAGCGGCTACACAGCCACCTGCTGTGGCTGGGCGTCGGCGGTCACGAGATGGGCTTCGACACCCTCTGGCACTACGCCTGGCGCGACCGCGAACTCGTCCTCGACTCGCTGGAGGAACTCACCGGGAACCGGGTCAACTACGCCATCAACACCATCGGGGGCGTCCGCGCTGACGTCACGGACGAGCAGGCCGAGATGGTTCTCGAAAACGTCGCCCAGGTCCGCGAACGGGCGGAGTACTACCGGGAGGTCGTTCCCGAGGAGGAGACGGTCCGCCTCCGCGCCGAGGGCGTGGGCTACATCTCGAAGACGGACGCGAAGCGGATGTGCGCCGTCGGGCCGACGGCGCGGGCCTCGGGCGTCCCGACCGACGTCCGCAAGGAGGACCCCTACGCGGCCTACGACGAACTCGACTTCGACGTGGTGGTGAGCGATCGCGGCGACCTGCTCGGGCGGATCCTCGTCCGTCTCGACGAACTGATCCAGGCGGTCGACCTCTGCACCCAGGTCATCGAGAACATGCCCGAGGGCGATCTCCGTGGCGTCGATCGACCCGCGCACACCCTCTCGAACGTGGTCGAGGAGGGCGAGGCCGTCAGCCGGTACGAGGCGCCCCGCGGCGAACTGATCCACTACGTCCGGAGCGACGGGAGCCCGAACCCCGTCCGGGTCAAGATCCGCGCCCCCACGCTGGCGAACTGGCCCTCGGTCGTCCAGGGATTGAAACACAGCTACCTGGCGGACGCCCCGATGATCGTCGCGGGGATCGACCCCTGCATCAGCTGTACGTCCCGCATCGGCGTCGAGATGAACGAGATCGGCGGGATCTCGGGCGGTCCGGAAGGCATCGAGACGCTGGGCGATCTCGGCGACTACGCGACCGAATGGTATGCCCGTCGGGGCGACGAGCCAGAAAGGAGGGCGGAATAGATGTCGGTGGCGGCGAACGTCTTCGCCCTCCTGATCTTCCCGGGGGCGGTCTTCCTCGTCGCGTTCGCCTTCGCCGCCCAGTACGTGGACCGGAAGCTCTACGCGCGGTTCCAGAACCGCGTCGGCCCGCCGCCGATCCAGCCCGTGGCCGACTTCGTGAAGCTCCTCTCGAAGGAGAGCGTCGTCCCGGATCAGGCGCGACGCGAAATCTTCGCCTGGGCGCCCCTGTTCGGACTGGCGGGCGTCCTCACGGCGGCGCTGTACCT
>Ga0207797_1001610_pt1 | contig 16260 bp, 14 predicted proteins | sample PRCRCaboRojoPR_6_FD_187275 | JGI IMG/M metagenome (GOLD analysis project Ga0207797, IMG submission 187275) | Marine sediment microbial community from Cabo Rojo, Puerto Rico - PR CR 10% Liquid 1 (SPAdes) | ecosystem: Environmental > Aquatic > Marine > Coastal > Sediment | place: Cabo Rojo, Puerto...
TCTCGGATCACAATTCAGATGAGGTTGACCGGCAGATCTCTATCCATACATCACTTCTCCATGCGGAGTTGTTCGATACCAAATTCAACATACTGGACACTCCGGGGTATTCCGACTTTATCGGGGAAGTGAAAGGAGCGATGGCTGTGACCGACACCGGAGTCGTGGTTGTACATGCTGTCTCGGGTATTGAAGTGGGTACGGAAGTCGCATGGGGATTTGCCGACGATTACGGTAAGCCCCGGGTCATTTTTATGAATATGATGGATAAAGAACATGCGGACTTCGACGGGGTGCTCGGACAACTGCAATCCCGGTTCGGCAGGCAGGTTTTTCCGACCCAGCTCCCGGTGAATCCGGGCCCGGATTTCGATGCTGTGGTCGATCTGATTAAAATGAAGCAACTGACGTATGATCCGTCCAGTAATGAGTGCGTTGAGTCTGAAATTCCTGACAGCCACCGTGAGCGCGCAGAGGATCTGCATCAGGAACTCATTGAATTGGTAGCTGAATCGGATGATACGTTACTGGAGAAATTTTTTGAAGATGAAATGACGGAAGATGATTTACGCAGCGGTTTGCATAAGGCTGTTGCGGAGAATACGATCTTTCCCGTTCTTTGTGGGGCTGCAGGGAAAAATACCGGAACCTGGCGATTACTGGAGTTCATCGCCAAGTATACACCCGCCCCCACCGAGATGAAGCCGGTGACGGGGAAATCCGACAGTAAGGAGGTTGAAATTACCTGTGATCCGGGTGGGCCGTCAGTGGCATTCGTGTTTAAAACAGTCAGCGAGATGCACGTGGGTGATCTCTCTTATCTGCGGATCTACCGGGGGATGCTGAAGCCGGGAATGCCATTGGAGAATACCTCCCGCAGTGCCAAGGAGCGTGTTGGACAGCTCTTCGTATTAAATGGGAAAGATCGGGAGGATGTGGAGGCGGTCAGTGCAGGAGATATTGTTGCCGCAGTGAAACTGAAAAACACCCACACCAATGACACCCTTTCCGATCCGGATACTGAAGTCGTACTGCCCGAGATCAAGTTTCCGGAACCGGTTATCAGATCGGCAATCCGGGCGAGTGCCAAAGGGGATGAGGATAAGCTGAGTACCGGTCTGGCCACAATGCATGAGGAGGATCCGACTTTCCGGTACGAAGTTGATCCGGAGCTCGGACAGACGATTATCAGTGGACTGGGTGAGCTCCACCTGGAGAATGTCGTGAACCGGATTAAGGAGCGTTTCGATATTGATGTGTTGCTGGAAGAACCGAGAATCCCCTACCGGGAGACCATAACCAAAACTGCGGATAAGCAGGGGAAATTCAAGAAACAATCCGGGGGCCGGGGACAGTATGGTGATGCGCATCTTCGGATCGAACCCCTGCCCCGTGGCGAAGGATTTGAATTTGTGGACGCCATCACCGGTGGAGTCATTCCGGGGAAATTCATTCCGTCCGTGGAAAAAGGAGTCCGCGAAATCATGGAAAATGGCGTGCTTGCGGGCTATAAAGTGGTTGATGTGAAAGCCACCGTTTATGATGGCAGTCATCACTCTGTGGATTCCAGTGATGTGGCGTTCAAGGTAGCCGGTTCTATGGCGTTTAAAGGGGCGTTTATGGAAGCGGGACCGATTCTTCTGGAGCCCATTTACGAGGTGGAAATTACCGTACCGGAAGAGTACATGGGGGATGTAATGGGCGATATCTCCGGCCGGCGCGGGAAAATAGAAGGGATGGATTCAGATGGGCATTTCCAGTTGATACGCGCCAAACTTCCACTGGCAAACCTGTATAAGTATTCCACCACCCTGCGGTCATTAACAGCGGGCCGGGGCATGCATCGCCGGAAATTCAGCCACTATGAACAGGTGCCGGGCGATATTGCGAAGGAAATTATCCAGAAATCGAAGGAAGAGAAGGAAGAGGAATAAGGCAGAAGCCGGTGAAGACTTTATGGGCGCCGTGGCGAATCGAGTATGTACTACAGGAAAAACCTGAAGAGTGTATATTCTGTATCGATGCACCGGAAGAGATGGATGACCGGGATGAACTGATCGTTTCGCGCGGTGAGTCCAGTTTCGTGATGATGAACCTCTATCCGTACAATAACGGACATCTTATGGTCAGTCCGTATCAGCATACCGCCGAGATCATGGAGATTTCCGATGAAGCCCATCTTGAAATGATGCATTGCATTCAGGAGTGGACGGACGTGATCCGGGAATGCATGAATCCGGAGGGTTTCAATATCGGGGCGAATCTTGGAAAGGTTGCCGGTGCGGGGGTGGAGGACCACTATCATATGCATATTGTCCCCAGATGGGGTGGCGATACGAACTTCATGCCGATTCTTGGGCACACAAAAGTGGTGGTGGAGGGGCTGGAAGAGACCTGGGAAACATTGACCAGTACCTACGAAGCCATGTACGGTGACCGGGATAAAACCCATTGACAGCGGTGCAGGTCATTAATAACTTCTAAGGCTTTTTGGAAAGCAAGATTCCGGAGTAGCTCAGCGGCAGAGCGGGTGGCTGTTATCCCGCCCGGGCGGGACGGGCGTTCGAATCCTGTGGGGCGAAGGAAAAATCGTGCTGAGTTAATTCGGAAACAGAGTTCTTTCACAATAGAGAAGCACAATAATCCGGAGTAGCTCAGCGGCAGAGCGGGTGGCTGTTAACCACTAGGTCGGGGGTTCGAATCCCTCCTCCGGAGCTGTTTTTTATAGGGTAATCCCCGCTCAGTGGGTGGCTGGTATCCCGCCCCGGCGGGACGGGGGTTCACATCCCTCCTCCGGTTGTTTTTTATACACTAGTTCCCGCTATGCAGATTGCCGTACTCAACTCACGGTGGGATGGAGGTCGCCTCTCTCGTTTGACCTCCGAAGCGTTTCCGATGGGACTGAGCCCTTTCCCGGAAGGCTCTCCGGCCGGAAGAGTACTCTCAGCTCGCGTTGCCTCCCACACAAAATATTCTCTCCACGAGGTTCGTCATGTCCACGCCCCACTATCTGTATTTGTTGTATTCCACCACCATCGACCGGTATTACATCGGCACGTCCGCCAATCTGGCGACACGCTATTGGTTCCATAACCATACCGACCAGGGGTGGACTCTGCGGGGGCAACCGTGGGCCCTGGTGTTCGCCCGGCAGTTCGCCAGCAAGTCCGAGGCGGAACGCTGGGAACGCTGGCTGAAGCGAAATGTTTAGGCCGATTTATACAGAATTATCTCTTGATTAGCCAGTTTTGGTTTGTTATAGTAAAATTGTGATAAAATTAGTCATCTTTAAATATTCTCCCATAATGACGCTGATTGTTGATTATGGCAGAACAGTTATTTGAAGTGTTGCTTATAGTCGCCTTTTTCAATTCCTGATTAGAGCCGGTTGTTCAGATTCCGCACGGTACCTTTCAAGCCAATTAGAATCCACCTGCCGGATGCATTTAAGCGGCACACTTGTTTTCGCGGCGAAACATAACTCCGGAGAACGCAAACAAGGAGGCTATCATGGCTGATAATGGACAGCAACCTCTCATGAAGTTCCAATCGGAAGGTCGGGCATCGATCCTCAATTACAATATTCCCGATTCGACTTCATATAGCGGTCAGGGGTAGATTGATCTCGATATCGATCCCAGCTGGTTCATTTCGGAAGCTGCAGAGGGACCGACCTTCCCGGACTGGGTGGGCGATCGTTATGGTATCGGAGAGGATGATGCTGATTTCGGTGATGACGTTGGTGATCACGGGGACCGGTACGGGCGTTACCGGAGGATTCGAGAGGCTATCAGAGACCACGAGGCGTTCAAACGGGTCCGTAAGGATATCGAAGAGGAGTTATCAAAAGCGATTACGGATACTGATGGAGGTGGAGTACCACTTGTATCGATGAACGATCCGGAGGAACGGACCGCCCTTGAAGTCGCCAACGATTTGCGGAACAGGGAGTCGGTAGATCGGCGCTCCTCTGTGAGAATGCCGCTTATGCTTCGGACCGTGGAAGGAATCGCACCGGAAGATGAAGAGGATCCGGTGGCCGCAATGCTCCAGCGGACTTCCGCGGATGACAGCCTTACATTCGAACCGACCCTGATACAGTCTCTGCATCCTGCATCTATGGCCAAAGATATTCTGAATAATAGAATTCCCATGATTTACAGAGGATTCTCGAATCGAAAAGTAAGAGCGCTGCAAAGTCATTCGAGCAGGAAGTGGAAAAAGAACAGTGGAACAAAGAAGAATACCAGAAATCCAAAGCGTATACAAAAAAGAGGAACTGGAACGCAAAGGGCAAGGCCAGCGCCGGTATAAATTTGGGAATTGTGAAGGCAAACGTTGGTGGCGGTGGAGGTGGCGGCGGCTCCAGCACAAAAAAGAAATCTTCCAAATTGGCGCGGACATCCTTTGCAAAAAGTACGGCAAAAGCAGTCAGTGAATCCTCCTCGAAGTCATCGTCGAAGCGGGAGGTTGAAGTGAACACCAGCCAGGAAACGACGAAAGAAACCCGTTATGAAAAGTCAATTGAACGGGTGATAGAAAACATCAATCTCAGCCGGACACTGAATTTTGTCTTCCGACAGTTGAACCAGGAATTCATCACCGTTTTCCATCTGGAAAATGTGCGGATTGCATATTCCGACGGTACCGTGAGTACCGATCTTTCGGGACAGGGAATTGACGGGCTGAACTACAGAGAAGTACCTCTCTGGAAACTGGATGAATTGCTTGAGGATGTCATTGTCGAGGAACACCGGAATGATGTTCGGGATCGCATTCAGCAGGAACTGGAGAATGTCTTCGATTACGAGGGGAAGCCCCATTCCATTGTATCGGAAGAGAATATCGAGGACCCCGACGGGAATGTGGTGGATACCTATTTGCGCATCGATAAAGGGAAACCCCATGAGTATCACGATCCACGGGTAGATCCGGATACCGAACCTGATCAGCAGCCACTCCGGGTACCCGGGGTCATTCTCGAGGTCGACCGGAATCAGATGCGCACCGATGGAGTCATTGTGGAAGCATTGCTTGGCAAAGGTGAAGCGCTTGACGCATACTCTCAGGGACTGCAGGCTGCCGATGTGCGGTTTGAACAGCTGGACAACGAAGAAAAACGAGCGGCTATCAAACGGAAAGAACTGGCGCGCAATCTAGTGCAAGGCGGTGACAGCCAGGACGTGGAACGATACAGAAACCTGTTCGGGACATCCGAAGAAGCCCAGTATGATGAGGAAGTCGATATCGGGGCTGATTCGGATTCAGGAGATACCTCGAGTGATACTGTCGGGAGTTGAATAGTTATGGCTGATCCTAAAAATCAACCATTCCGGAAACAGAAGAATCCAAAAGTGACTCAGGTTCCAAAGGATGCTTTGAATACTACTAAACAATCTGCCAAAGCACCTGCGCGCAGGGTTACCGCCAAATCCCGCGGTGTTACACAAGCTTTGCGATTAACCCGGAAAGCTCCTCAAGTATCCGAAAATGTTGAGGAGGCTATGCGTCGGCGAAGGGCACAGCGTGAGTGTGATGATGCGAATGATGTGTGCATTAGTGTCTATCGCACATCTGAGAGAACTGGTATGGTTTATTACGCGGAGAACTATACTTACTATGATATAGATTTGACAGTTAAACTGGATGTTTTTAAAGAGCTTGTGGATAAGTCTATACCCGACAGTACTCGTGAAATCATCACTCCAACGAACGGTAGTGATCCACAACGAATTAAGCTTCTTAAACTTAGTGAGAAGCTAAAAAAGCCTCCGATTCCTGATTTCGAATATTATACCGGAAATCCGCATGCTACGCATACAAAACCCGGATACACACTTCCTTTTCCGCACGGAAAAGAATTTAATTGTTCTCAGGGTTTCAATAATGCGAGCGGCACGCATGGGGGAATGCACGCTGTTGATTTCGTTATGCCGCGGGGGACAACAGTAACCGCAGCGAGAGGTGGCACTGTGGTGTTTATCGGGCGTTCCAGAAAAAATTCTTGGCTAGTTCGGATTCGACATGACGATGGAACGTATGGTGAATACGGTCACTTGAAACCAGTTTATTCAATTTACTTCCGAAGAATTTTTCTTCTGTTAAGTACGTAAGCGTCTTTTACAAAATGTGGAGAAGAGCGCGCCTATAATAGTTTGTTTATACTAACTACAACCGATTAGGCAAATCATCCGGAGCGAAAATTGTGAACGAGAACATGTTATTCGAGAAGACTGTAATTCATATGGAAAAACTATGCAGGAGTATTACGGATCGGAGCGTTGGGAGCGAAGGGAACAGGCAGGCTACGGGCTATTTTGAAGAAGTGCTGTCTGCAACTGGTTGGACGACGATATCGCAGGAATTTACTGCAATGGACTGGGAGGATGGCGGTGCAAGGTTAGAAATTGATGATCATAATTTTCAGGTTCGGGTCAGTCCATACTCGCTCGGCTGTACTGAAACGGCGGAACTGGCCAGCGCCTCCAACCTGTCGGAACTGGAAGGCGGATATTTTGAGGGAAAAATCCTGCTTCTGCGTGGTGAAATCGCCAGAGAACAGTTAATGCCAAAGAACTTTATTTTTTACAATCCGGAAGAACATCAAAGGATAGTGTCCCTCCTGGAGCAGAGTAAAGCGAAAGCCCTCATCGCCGCCACCGGCAGAAATCCGGCACTTGCCGGTGGGCTATACCCGTTCCCTCTCATCGAAGATGGGGATTTCGATATCCCTTCCGTCTACATGACTGAAGAAGAGGGGAGAAGGCTCCTGCCACATGTAGGAAAACGTGTGACCCTTCAATCTGCCTCGAAGCGAATCCCCGGTAGAGGGTGTAATATCATGGGGAAGAAAGGTGCAGATCAGCCCGAAAGGATAGTTGTGACAGCCCACATCGATGCGAAAAAAGGTACACCCGGCGCGACTGATAATGCGACAGGTGTGACGGTGTTATTACTTCTTGCAGAACTATTGAATGATTATTCCGGAAACACACAGATTGAACTGGTGGCATTCAATGGAGAGGACTACTATGCCGTGCCCGGCCAAATGCAGTACATCAGTGAGAACCGGCACAGATTTGAGGAGATCCTGCTCAACATCAATATCGACGGCGCAGGATATCATGAGGGCAAATCAACCTTTTCATTGTTTGATCTGCCGGATGGGATAGAAGAGAAGTGTTTACAGATTATTGAACAATACCCGGATATAAAAACAGGTATTCCATGGCCTCAGGGAGATCACAGCATTTTTATCCAGTATGGACGGCCTGCAATAGCCGTTTCTTCAGAATGGTTCACTGAAAACGCGGACAGCCAGAATGTGACACATACTCCCAGGGACGATCTCGATATTGTAGATTACAGGAAAATCGTTGTTATCGCAGAAGCGCTCAACGAATTGATTCGGGAAATCCCGGAATAGAGGTCGCATGAGTTGCCAGTCCGGGGCCCTCCCTGGCGACTAAGATATGTAACCTGTAGAGATCATGATATCTCCCCGCGAAATCTCGTAATTCACGAAATCTCGTAAAAGTCACCCCTGCATTCTTAATCTGTAGATATCTATTAAAAACAACTTGTTAATCAACCGATAACCTTCCTGGCACGATACGTGTATAAAGGTATATCGGACGAGAGACGGAGATACAGGACCACAGATAACCTGATAACCGTTAGCCAGGAGAAATCATATGCAAATCATAAAAATCACAGCAATTTTCACCCTGCTACTAACCTTTCTGCCGGCGATTGCTTTCAGTGACAAAACTCCGGTAGTTGAGAGTGAACCGGGTAACACCTTCTACCCGGCAGCCATAAGTCTGCTGATGAATGAAGTAGACGAGGAGATAGCATACAGAGACTCCCGGGAGTATCGCTCGCCGGGGTGATCTTATTTGCGCATGCCAGTTTGGACAGAGTATTCGGATACGGACTGAAGTACGCTGATGGCTTTAGCCATACGCATATGGGTGATATTGGGGATGCTGAGTCGGAAGGAGAACGACATACCGTCTCCATGTGATTAGAGCCGGGATCATTCCCTCTTGAGTGTGGAGTACTATCAAGGACGTGTAATGCCAAGTCGTTTGATGCGCGAACTTAATGTAGACGGAGGGACACCCAGCAACTCGGCCGCACCCTCGGCACCGGAAACGCGCCAGCCTGTCAGTTCGAGTGCGTTGATGATATTTTCTTTCTCCAGTTCCTCCAGTTCCTGCATAGTGCGAACCCGTTTGGTTTCCTGTTGGGGGGGTCTCCCGGCTGTGGATGGAATACGGTTTTTCCGATTCCCTGAGCAGACCACGGAAATTAATCTTTCCGTCCTGCGAGGTAATGACGGCGCGTTCGAGAACATTTTGTAGTTCACGAACATTCCCCGGCCAATGATAGGACTTTAGCATTTCAATATTCGCCGAACTTAATGGCATAACCGGTCGCCGCATCTGCCTGGCGAATTTTTGGGCGAAAGTCTTCGCCAACAGAGGAATGTCTTCGGTTCGTTCACGAAGGGGCGGAACGGTCACCGGGAAGACATTCAGCCGGTAATACAGATCCTGCCGGAAGTTCCCCTCCCGGACTTCGTTGTAGAGATCACGGTTGGTTGCCGCAATGACTCGGACGTTTACCCTGATGGACTTCGAGCTGCCAACAGGTTCAAATTCGCCCTCCTGGAGGACCCGGAGCAATTTTGGCTGCAGATCAAGCGGCAGCTCACTTATTTCATCCAGGAAAATGGTCCCTCCATCTGCCAGAGAAAAGCGTCCCTCCCGTTTTTCCGTTGCGCCCGTGAACGCCCCCTTCGCATGACCGAAAAATTCGCTTTCAATCAGACCGGATGGGATGGCGGCACAGTTGACCTTGATAAGGGATTTGTGGCTGGGATTGCTGGCCCGGTGAATTTCCCGGGCCAGCAACTCTTTTCCGGTACCGGTTTCTCCCTCAATAAGCACGGTGGAATCAGTGTCTGCGACTTGCTGTATTTTGCGCAATACTTTCAGCAATGCCGGACTCTGGCCGATGATTTTATGATATTTTTTCAACGATCTGATTTCTTCCCGAAGATATTCCGCTTCCTCAGTTAAGGAGTGTATTTTCGACTCGGCTTCTACCCGGTCGTTAATGTTGCGGAGAATGATGGTGTAATATGTTTCGCCGTGCATCTCGAATCGGGAGAGCGTTGCTTCGGCAGGAAACGGATCTCTATCCGGAGGTTCTACGATCAGACCGACCGGGATCCACAGCTTCTGTTGACCCTCCGGCTTTTTGTGCAAAGCCTCCACCAACATTTTCAGTTTCTTCTGGTTCTCATTGGAGATCAACTGATAGAAATCCATACCGATGAGACGGTTTATTCGTGTCCGGAAGATCTCGTTCACTCCTTCTATTCTTTTGTGTCACAGGGCTTTCATTAATTTTATGCATAATTCAGGTGAATTAAACATGAGTAGTTTTGTCATGTTAATATTTTTGATAAAATAGATTACAAAAACCAGATGAATATTTTCTGGAAAAGTATTCCCTGTCATATGAAAGATCTTTGGTTTTCAATGCTGATATAATTACAATGCCGTCAGTAACGGAAAGCATAAATTTATGGTTTAAAGCGGATAAGCAACTGATGACCGTTCCTGCTTCTTCAGATTTTAACGCTCTGACAGATCTGTTGGAAACGGACCGGATACGGAATCTGAGCCTCCTCGGTTTTATTGAGTCCTCGACGGCATCTGAATACCACAAAGTCGGCGGGTCCGTTCTTTTGCGCGGAGTGAGTGACCGCTCCTGGATACTGATCAGCAGTGACTCGCCGGGTGAATTACAACAACTCGTGGAATCACTGACAGATGAGGATCAATACTTCGCCGCTGTTGAAGACTGGATGATGCCGTATCTGACCCGTGACAGAGATATCGTCTGGGATCTTGAGGTGTTCAAGTATATACTGCCGGATGACGTATCTCTTCCGGCTTTCACGAATCGTGTTGTTTCTCTGGCCCCCGATGATGCCCGCACCGTATATGAACAATCCGTGTACCGGGAGCATTTGTCGCCGGATTATGTGAAAGACAGAATTATATCCGGACCCAGTGTGGGAATCCGTGAGGATAATCAACTCGTTGGCTGGGCCCTCACGCATGATGACGGCGCGATGGGATTTCTGCATGTCCTGGAGCCGTATCGAAAACGAGGGTATGGTTACCGGATTGTGGTGGCACTGTGTGAGAAGCTGAGAAAGAAGGGCAGGATGCCGTTCGCATATATCGTGAGCGATAACTCTCCTGCGATCCGGCTGGTCGAAAAAATCGGGCTGACCCGAACAAGCCTGGCGCATTGGTGTGAACTGGACGAGAATAGTCAGGCGTAAAACGTAATGTGCTGATACGAGCTCCGGCTCGGGGAATCGATACTCCGTTCGATTCCGTTCTGATACCCTCAAGATACTCTGACTCCCCGAAGACTTTGTTATTTAAAGATATACTGGTGGTCATATTCCACAGTATTCCCTCCGGTACGGATATTGAAATCCAAAAAATGAAAGCGAGGTGATATCTAAAACACACAACGAACCGGAGGTGTTTCAATGATGAAACGAATTGGTATTATGATGCTGACAGCAGGAATCATCGGATTCACGGGGTGCGAAAGCCAGAGCAACGTCACCAGTGCGGGAGGTTCACCCTTTGGGAATCCCTATCTGAAGTCCCAGGTGCAAACTCAAAAGGAGATGCAAGAATTTGTTCTGAACTACACGAAAGACCGGTTAAGGACAATCCCTGCCGGCGGGATGACCGTTCAGCGTCTTGCCGAGGAGGGAACGGAGGAATGGTTAAGCCGGCGGTCTGCAGATCCTTCCCTGCAGTTCAGAGAGCTGCTGGCACTGGTAAAACGGAGCGGGATCAGCTTCCACCCGGCTGCCCGGAAACTCCAATCAGGAGGTGCCATCCTGGATTCTCTGTTCGGGAGCATGAATTGGACAGTTGCACAACAGGAGCGCTTTTATGATGTTATTTACGTAGTAGCTGATCATATCCAACACGGTGGGACGGTGGAAAGTCTGGGAGAGGTGATCAGTGAATTTGATGCCGAAACATATGCATTGCTGGAGGACGATTCCGAAGAGATCCTGCAGACATCCGCGGGTATCTATGCTGTTATATACGCATTTGCCCAAAATGCCGATGAGTGGATGGTTCTGATTAGTGGCGAAGACAGCGGCGCCATGCAGAAGGCGGTGATGCTTGAACTTGAGGAGATCATCTGCGGTGTAGCGTTCGCACAGATGGGTGCCATTTATGGTACGGCACTCAGTTTTGTAAACCCGATTCTAGGAGCGGGAGTCGGATTCACAATCAGCATGGTCGGGACTCTTGTCTGCAACTAAGATAAAAGTGTAAACTTCATGGGGTTAAATATATGGAGTTAGAAAAGAAAGAGATTTACTCAATTTTTATTATCTGTTTAACGGGTACCCTGCTCGGAATTTATCTTGTTTACTACACGGGAAGTTACGAGCATATTCCGATCGCATTGATTCCATTGGCTGTATTCGCCGGAGCACTTTCCGGATGGCGGTTACGGAAACGACTCGGATTGGATGCCCTTTTAAAACGGACAGTATGGGGGTTGATAGCGGAGGTGCTCGTAGCTGAGACCCTGTGGCTGGCCACCTTTGTTGGTGCATATTATTTGCTCAAAAATATTCAGGCGCCGATCGGGACATTCGTAGTGGCATTTCTCATTTACAGTGCGATGGCCATCCTGCTGTACCGCTGGTTTCATAAAAGCCTGAAAGAGGTGGCTGAACGGGAGAGAGAAGGTCCGAAAGACAATGGTAAAGGCTCCTGATTACGTGCAGTTGACAGTTCACCAGGAGCCATACACGCCACCGGTTTGATACGGTGTTTACCGTTGTGTTGGCCAACGTAATTATCGCCGGTCAATCCGACCGGGACTTCGTCCTGCGGATTGACCGGCGATAGTCCGATTTGGGCTATGAGCGTTTATCAACCGGATTTCCGGGCGTACACAGAGCTGGGAGCCTCATATTCAGTTGATTGAGTTTTGAGGATAGCAGGGTACGGCTGTGACGAATTGTCTGCCTGAGTGTGCCGGGAAATGGATACCGGGACAGGATACCCCGCAATCACGAACACATGAGACCGATCCTGAGAGCACGGCGGTGTGTACTTGATATTTTGCTGATTATGCTGATACTACCGGGTATTTGTTAGAAGGAATATTATCGGTAAATTATCCTTATGAACATCCGGAATGCATATGATCTGTGGTCCGGCACGTATGATTCGGAGGATAATCTCACCCGGGATCTGGACGCTCGTGTCACAGAGAACGCTCTGAAGAATGAGTCGTATAATACCATCCTGGAAATTGGTTGCGGAACGGGGAAAAACACCCTTCTGTTTTCCCGGATCGGAGATATCGTCCATGCAATTGATTTTTCGGCAGGGATGATGGCAAATGCCAGAGCGACGATTGATTCCGATAACGTAATCTTCACCCGGGCTGATATTACAGAACCATGGCCCGTCAAGTCAGGAACAGCTGATCTGGTCGTATGCAACCTGGTTCTCGAACACACTGCCGATCTTCATTTTATCTTTGGAGAAGCGGCTCGATCATTGCGCAAGAATGGGCACTTTTATATCAGTGAGCTGCATCCGTTCAGGCAATACCAGGGTAAAAAGGCTAATTTTCAGCAGGAAGACAAGCTCATCGAAATCTCCTCTCATGTCCACCATATCTCTGATTTCATCGAAAGTGCGCACACGATTGGATTCTCGCTGTCCCGGATGGACGAATGGTGGCACGAGAAAGATCAAGGCAGCCCCCCGCGATTGGTAACATTCCGGTTTGTGAGCAGCAGCCGTAATTAATGTTCAGACTTTCACCCCGCACTATCCCTGACGGTTCTTCATATGGTAATAAACCGTACCTGTACCGGGACGAATTCTAATGCCGGTCCCTCAGACCGGAATTGTATCCATATGGACCTGACCAGGTATTCGAATGAATCGTTGATTCGGATCAATGCTATATATACGTTCTGCCTTAAATAGTCAGGTTGCTTAACGCTCACAGCACTTTCCGTTCTGAATGAATTCAAGGCCGGGACTTTATCGAGCGTGGATCAGTCACTGAATATATTAGCGGTGGAGAGTGAACCGCTCTTACGATCATATTACGACAATCTGTTTCAGGATCTGGGACATCGGGTGACCGCAGTGGGATCAGCGGAAGCAGCCATCCGATCAATGGAAAAAGCACCGGATCAATACGATGTGATTATTACCGATCTCGCATTGCCCGGAATGGATGGATTTGTCTTCCGGGATGTATTGAAGGCGCGTGAACCTGATCTTCCTGTGGTTATTATATCTGCGCGGGCCAACCAGCCTGAGTATCGCAAGAAAGTATTGGATTCTTTTGAAGGTTCTCTCAGCAAACCATTTCAAATTGAAGAATTACAGGCTCTGTTGGAAAAGCTGATGAACCAATAGATAGTGTTCGTATCTGAACGATCACCGGAATCACGCGTGGGTTATAGCAGGGACAGGAGTGTATTTTACCGGTTATAGTCAGGTGAATTTACCTCGATCAGGAAAATGGTTTTCATGAAGTAAAGTTTCTTTCTACCTCGGTTAATTCAGTCAGCCGAAGGTGCCGAATTCTGCCCATTGGAGTCGTATGGATTCAAACGACACAAGTACGCAGAGGAGGTAGAGCTGCCTAGTGGAGATACCATCAAGACAGGCCGTGAAATCACCTCCCTGTTGACTGGACTGCATATAACGGGTATATTCGGATGAATTATGTTTTCCCGGCTTCGTGCCAGAGATACTGTGGCGCCTCCCGGATTTGACCTGCGCCAATCCGAATTACATCCCTGCCGGGAAATCCAATCCATCTTAAATCCGCAAAGGAGAACGTGTGGTCCGGATTATTTCCGGTGTATTTCTCTGTCTGCACGGGGTTGTCTTCCTGTTCTATGCATGTCAGAGTTTTCGTGTCTTTGAACTGCAGCCCGGACTGCAGTGGCCTGACCGTTCCTGGGGTTTTTCGAACCTCCTGGGAGATGAAGTGACGAGAGTGTTGGCAGGAGCAGTCTGCATTGTGACTGCTATCGGTTTTATCGCCGGTGGTGTCGGGTTAATGACAGAGCAGAAATGGTGGTCCGTGTTTGTGTTGGGCGCAGCTGGGATCTCCGGGATGTTTCTAGTGTTGTTCTGGGACGGCAGGATGCAGCAACTGGATGACAAGGGCGGGATTGGTCTGCTCATCAACATCGTAATCATTCTGGTTCTTCTCCTTGTCCCACAGTCGTTCTACGGTGTCTGACACCAGCGTTTCCCGGCGAACCCTATGGAAGTAACACAACCCGGAGCAAAGCCCCGGGGATAGGTAAGTTCGAAGGTTACTCTCCCTTACAGGAAAGAAGACTCAGTCCTCTGTGACAGCCGGGGATCCAGTGAACTCAGTGAAGGAGTAAGTCGTGAACACAGCGATGTTTGTTATTTTGGTCGTGATAGTAGCCACTTTAATTTCTATCACCTTCCAGTTTTACATGCGCGACCGGGAGATCAGTCCGCGTCTGAAGCGGGGGATCTGGGGGATGTTGATTATCGGCGTCATCGCACTGCTCGTGGTAGGATTACTCAGGTTCTAGTCGGAACCTGGTTCGGTATATGTCGCTTTTAAATGTATGATTTATGCGGGAATACGGTTCAGCGTATTTCTGCGGCCCTCTGTGCGAGATTTCTTGAACCCTACGCGGTTAGACCGCCGGGAGTATCGGTGTTAAAAATCATATTGCTGATAGTAAATCCAGTCGAGAGGTGTGCAATTTGTTCTTTTTATTAACTGTTACCTTGTGTCTTGGTACCTTGGTGGTGTCCCCTCTCTTCCATATCAAATCTGAATCCTGACTTCTTTTATTAATCCTTCAGTATGGAGCGAAACATGCCTTCAAATCAAACGGACCGGTCAAAAGGGAATCCTTCTGCGAACAACTCGTATGAAATACTTTTGGAAAAATTAGGTTACGATGAATGGTTTCGTGACCACGGCAGAGAATTTTCACAGGAAGATTTTTCCACAGCAAGAGTTGTTGAGGTTAATAAGCAAAATTATAACGTCAGCAGCGGACGTGATGAGGTTTATGCTGAATTATCTGGCAAATTTTTGTTCAGCATTGAAAATAGTCTTGATTATCCGACAGTAGGTGACTGGGTGATGGTGCAGTATTTCGATGATGATTCTCTGGCGATTATTCATAAGGTATTGCCCCGGAAGTCGGTGCTGAAACGGAAGGATCCCGGTAAAAAAGTGGCATTCCAGCTGATTGCCGCAAATATCGATTACGCATTAATCATGCAATCGGCCGATGCGGATTTTAATGTGAATCGGCTGGAGAGATATCTTGTCATGGCCAACGAAAGCGGGATCCGGCCAATTCTCGTACTCAGCAAAACGGATTTACTCTCGGATACTGAGCGTACTGACATTCTGGATCGCCTGAAATCCTACATCGATACATATGCGTGTTTCCCTATCAGTAATGTAACAGGTGAGGGTATTGAAGCCTTGAAAAACGAACTTCAGTCGGGCAAAACCTACTGTCTCCTGGGATCATCCGGGGTGGGGAAGACGACCTTGCTGAATACGTTGCTTGGCGAACTCAGGTTTACGGTACACGAGGTGAGGGAAAAAGATGGCAGAGGACGGCATGCGACAACCCGAAGACAGCTTATTCGCCTTGAATCCGGGGGTATATTCATTGATACACCAGGGATGCGGGAGCTCGGCAATTTTGCCGTTGATACCGGACTGGAAGAAACCTTTGATGATATTCTGTTTTACGGGGACCAGTGCCGCTTTAAAGATTGTACCCATATCCACGAACCGGGGTGTGTGGTGAAAGATGCCGTTGAACGGGGAATAATCAACGAAAAGAGATATCACAACTATCTCAAAATTCAAAAGGAAGCTGCCTTTTACGAGATGTCGTATGTGGAAAAGAGGAAGAAGGAGAAGGAATTTAGTAAAATCCTGAAGAACTATAAAAAGTCAATCAGGAAATCAGGAAAAGATAGGAATACCTGATATTGCTGTTCAGATCACACATATGCGGTTCGTATTGAGTGCAGAGACCGTGTGGTTCGACCGGAGATGGATGCAGATTTCCCGGCGATTCAGTTGTGACAGGAATGTTTGTCTGAACCGCCGGGGAATCTACTGCTG
>Ga0207797_1001611_pt1 | contig 16255 bp, 16 predicted proteins | sample PRCRCaboRojoPR_6_FD_187275 | JGI IMG/M metagenome (GOLD analysis project Ga0207797, IMG submission 187275) | Marine sediment microbial community from Cabo Rojo, Puerto Rico - PR CR 10% Liquid 1 (SPAdes) | ecosystem: Environmental > Aquatic > Marine > Coastal > Sediment | place: Cabo Rojo, Puerto...
ATCCGGCTTTCCGTGGGTGAGTGACGGGACTCGAACCCGCAGTCGCCTGGGCCACAACCAGGTGCCTTAACCAATTAGGCCACACCCACCAAGCTTTCGATATTCTACCACGAAACACCGGGAGAAGCAAGTAACGCCGGTAGCCGTTCTTTGAGGAGCCCGTCCGGGGGTCCGGGTATCGGTGTTACCTCGGGCTCGACGGAGCCCCTAGCGCCATTTCGTCCCTCTAAGCTGGACTTCTTCACTGCTCTGACGTAGTATGAGCCGCTCTGAGCCCCGTCTCGGGGTGACCCAACGGCGTTATCAAGCCTTGTCTTGGGGGACGAGGGCTTGGGGGTAGGGGAGGGTCAGGGACTGTTGTGTGAGACATCACTAGCACGCGCTGGTGGAAGCCTGCTGCCATTGGGTCGACGCAGTGGCCCATGTGCTCGCTTCAGGTCACTTGTGACCCGATTGCCAAATCCCGGCTCCCTAGCGGCGACAACAACCCTCTCGGCGACGCAGCCGGGGATCTCGGGTGGCTGCGTTGCCCTATGATCCCCTTTGAGCAGACAGGCTACGCAGGCAGTTCCACCGGGACGTGCTAGGCCTTCTCCGCGACGATGAGCATGACGGCGGTACGATCGACCGCTTCCCAGGTGACTCGCGCCGATAGCCCGGCCTGTTCCAACCAGGGGATGACGGCGTCCGGTGATGGTTGATCTTGTCCGGTGATGTGATAGAGCCAGGCCAGGAAGCGCGACATCACGTCCTCGCCCTCAAAGCGCGCGGCGACAGCGACGACGAGACGTCCTTCAGGCCTCAAGACGCGCCGTGCCTCGCGCAGGGTTTGGGGCTGCAAGATATAGTCGGTGGGGAATGTGGCGACGACGGTGTCGACGCTCGCTGTGAGGAATGGAAGGGTCTGGGCACGGGCGCGCACCAGAGGGGCCGGGAGGTTGGCCGCCTGCATCCGCCGCTTCGCCTGCCGTATCATGTTCGGCGAGAGGTCGAGCCCAGCAGTCAAGAGGTCTCGCTCCGCAAGTGCGACGAGGAGATGGCCGGGGCCATGACCCACCTCCAGCACCCGTTCGCCGGAGACGTGAGAGAGGGCGGTCTGCCCCCAGGCTTTCCACTGTCCACGCGAGGCGAGCCACGCCACGAGATCGTAGCTCCACGCGAACTTGTTGTAGAGCAATTGGAAGAAGAGCTGCAGGGAGGCTTGCCACAGATCGCGCATGCGACACCTCACATGAAAAGACCCCGCCGCATAGTACGCGACGGGGTGAAAGGCGTCGTCCTTCGTTCAGCTGGCATCGACGAGAGACGGATCAGGACGTCCCCGCATGCGGGTCGGCCGGGCTCATCACCCGTTGAGCGGCAGGGTGGATCCTTGTCAGTCTCTTCGATCGCTCCCGTATAGACCTATGATGCGTCTGGGGCGCTGACCGGAATGCGAGGCTCTGCTCCCTCCGCTTCGGGCTTCACCCACGCGGCCAGTTCCACCGTGAGTCTCTCGAAGAAGCTCCTGGAGGGCGCGTCGCCATCTCCGTACTCGACGTCCACGATGTGCGCACGTAAGCGGAGCATCTTGGTCTCGAGGATCAGGTCCTTGCCCTCTTCAACGAGGACGGGTTCGCCCTTGGGGGCGAGCTTCGTGCGGAGCGCCTCGTCATTGAAGGCATAGTTGGACATCAGCACCTTGGTCACGGTGCGGATGTCGTTCTTGTCGAACAACCATGCCTCAAGGGCTGTGACCTTATCGGGATCGCCGGTGCCGATGACCTCCGAGATGCCGATGCCGCATTCGCCCATGAACTCGCCCGTCTCAAGCTCGATGCTGAAGGAGGGGTCGTAATGAGCGTCGCCGTGCACGTAAGTCGTGACGAACTGGGCATTCGGGGGCTCCCCTTCCCAGGCGACCTTCTCAGAAGGTCCAGCTCCCTCTCGCGCTGTGGGACGTTGCGCGCCCGGGGCCACAGCCTGACCTTCACGGCCTTCTACAAGCCGCGTATAGAGATAGAGGCCGCCTCCAACCAGGGCCACCACCAGCAATCCGATCCCACAGATGAGTGTGACCGGCCGCAACCGGGCGCCGAGGTCGCCAGCCTCTTCCTCTTCCTCTTCTGGAGCGGGCGCCTCGGTCTCCAGATCGCGAGCGAGCTTGTTCACATTGATCGCTTGCTGTCCGTCTTGGGCCTGTTCAACCTGTTGAAGCGTCTGGGCAAGCTCCTCTTCCTCCCAGAATGCTACCCCCAGTCTCTGACGCGCCTTCTCCAGGTCCTGGGTCTCAGCGTAGTCCTGGGCGACCAAGAGCACGTACTGCTCTTGGAAGTCGGAGCGCAGGTCGGCGGGTGTGGCGTTGGTCCACTGCACGGGCCACAAGCCCCATCCGACGGCGAGACCAAGAAGCAGGCCAACTATGGCCCCCCCGACGGCGGCTGCCAAGACCTTACGCTGCTGAATGAGTTGCAGGATGACGTCCATATTTCTCCCCCTGGCCTCTGCAAACTGCGCGGAAACGTTGACGAGCAGGCTATCCAACAAGCCGCTTTCGTGCACAATCATTTTATCACAGAGTTGACTATAGGACAAATAAGCACGCAGCCCCTTCGTCCTACCGCTGCTCAGAAGAGCAGGATGTCTGTCAGACCGTGACCTCCTCGGCGTCCGTGGGTAGGTCGGCTATCTCGAACTCCTCCTCACACGCCTCACACTTGGCCCAACCGTGGCGGACCTCGGTGAGTAGTCCCCCACACTCGGGACACGGCTGAGGCAAGGGGCGCTTCCAGACGGCGAAGTCACAGGAATCAGGGTCATCAGGATCGTAGTTGGAGCAGCCGTAGAAGGTACGTCCGCGGCGCGTCTTCTTCTCGACCAGATCCCCGCCGCATACGGGGCACTTGGCGCCCGTCTTGACCAGGATGGGCTTGCTGAAGCGACAATCGGGGAAGTTGCTGCAGCCGATGAACTTGCCGTACCGTCCATAGCGGTAGACGAGGGGGCTGCCACACTGGGGGCACATCTCGCCGGTGGGTTGATTATTGATCTCAACCTCGGGCATGCGATCCTGCGCCTCAGCTAGCGTGTCGGCAAAGGAGTTGTAGAAATCCCGTAGTATCGGAACCCACTCCCGCTCGCCGCTGGCGATGAGATCGAGGTCCTCCTCCATCTGCGCGGTGAAGTGGAGGTCGACGTAGTCCGGGAAGTATTCGACGAGGAGATCGTTGACGATCATGCCCATTTCGGTGGCGTAGAGGCGTTTTCCGCGGCGCTCCACGTAGGCTCGCTCCTGGATCTTGGAGAGGATGGGGGCGTACGTGCTGGGACGACCGATACCGTATTCCTCGAGATCGCGCACCAGGGTGGCCTCGGAGTAGCGTGGTGGTGCTTTGGTGAAGTGCTGATCGGGCAGCAGGTCCACCACGTCGAGCCCTTCCCCCTTCGTGAGGGGGGGAATCTCCTCGCGCTTGCGTTCCTCCAGGCTCTCATCGTCCTCGTCTGTCTCCTCTTCATAGACGATGAGGAACCCGGGAAAGCGTAGCGTGGAACCGCTGGCGCGGAAGAGGTAGGGGCGGTCCTCTTCATCGTCGGAGGGCCCGGCCAGAATCTCGGCGGCGATGGTGTCGTACACGGCACGCGCCATCTGACTGGCGACAAAGCGACGCCAGATCAGCTTGTAGAGCCGGTATTGGCTGCGATCCAAGACTTTCTTCAGCGATGACGGCGTGCGGAGGACGCTGGTGGGCCGGATCGCCTCGTGGGCTTCTTGCGCGGCCTTGGCTTTCGTCTCGTAGTGAGGCGGCTCCGGCGGTACGTAGTCCTCGCCGTGCTCGTCGATGACGTATTGACGCGCCTCGGCCTGGGCCTGCTCGGCTACGTTGGTGCTGTCCGTGCGCATGTAGGTGATCAAGCCAATCGGTCCATCGCCCAAGTCGATACCCTCATACAACTGCTGCGCCACGGCCATGGTGCGTCGCGTGGTGAATCCGAGCTTGTAGGAGGCCTGCTGCTGCATCGTGCTGGTGGTGAAGGGGGGGTACGGGCTGCGTCGACGTTGTCCCTCCTTGACGCTCAGGACCGAGTAGATCGATCGTTCCAGGTCGTCCACGACGGCCTGAATCTCGTCCTCGCTGTGGAGCTCGACGTCCTCACCCCGGATCTTGTGAAGCCTGGCGATGAAACTGGTCGGATAGTCTGGTTCCGGCTTCTGCTTGGCCAGCTCCGCTTCCAGCGACCAGTACTCAAGGGGCACGAAGCCCTCAATCTCGCGTTCTCGCTCCACGACCAGCCGCAGGGCGACGGACTGGACGCGACCGGCGGAGAGGCCGCGGCGGCCGAGCTTGTCGCGCAACAGGGGACTGATGGTGTATCCCACGATGCGGTCGAGGATACGTCGCGCCTGCTGAGCATAGACCCGCTGCATGTCGATCTCCCGGGGATGGGAGAAGGCGTGTTCGATGGCCTCCTCTGTGATCTCGTGAAACTCAACACGGTGTACGGGGCGCCACCGAATAACAGGGTCGAGCTCTTCGAGGAGGTGCCAGGAGATAGCCTCTCCTTCTCGATCGGGGTCAGTCGCCAGATAGAGCTTAGAGGACTCCTTGACCGCGCCCTTCAGCTCTCGCACCACGTCCTTCCGCTTGGAAGGAACGATATAATGAGGGCGAAAGTCGTCGTCGATGTCGACGCCCATGCGATTGGAGGGGAGGTCACGCACGTGACCGACCGAAGCACGCACATTGTATTTGTCGCCCAGAAAGCGGTTCACGGTCCGGGCCTTGGCCGGCGACTCGACGATGACCAACCCGGGCTGCTTCTCGCGCCTGGCTCGGGCCTTCGACATGACGGTATGCTCTTCTGGATCCAAGCCTTCGTGAGCGGGCGTGCGACCCATACGGAACAGCTTGGTGCCGCACTCAGGACAGATCGCCTTCGTGGCCGGCGTCCCCTTGTTGGTATAGACCGGTTCAGGGGACTTCATCTCACGCTTGGCCTTACATTTGACACAATAAGCTTTCATAGAACGAACCTCAACGATGATACTAGCTTAAGAACTTGTTTGTCCCAACCCAATGAGACCCTCTTGGAATCGACGTTCCGGAAGAGGGCCTCAGACTTCTGTGCAGATCGCTCGTCTCTCGTCTACAAGTACTCGTGCATCTCCTTGCGCTCAAGAAGATGGACCAGATCGCGGACTTCTTGCTCGCGTTCCATCGGGCAGACGAGAACGGCGTCGCCTGCATCGACGATGACCATATCCTCCAGCCCGATCGTCGCGATCAGACGCTCGCCAGCGAAGATCATTGAGCCCTCAGTATCGATCCCGACGTGCTCGCCGACGACGATATTCCCCTCGCCGTCCTGGTCCCCCATCCCGACCAGAAGGTCCGCGAGGCTGCCCCAGCTTCCTACGTCGGACCACCCGATGTCGACGGGGATGACGGTCACGTCCTCGGCCTCCTCCATCACGCCGTAGTCAATCGACTCCTTGTCCACCTGGGGCCAGACTCGCCTGAGCGTGGGGTCATAGCCATTGGTCCCCAGCATACTCTCTACCTCGGCGAGCTTGACGTAGAAATCGGGCATCTGGTGCTGGAACTCCTCGATGATCCGATCGACGCGCCAGATGAACATACCGCTGTTCCACGTGTAATCTCCGCTCTCCACCATCTGGCGTGCTGTCTCTTGATCCGGTTTCTCCGTGAAGCGGAGGGCCCGGAAGACGTCGAAGCCGTCGGCGGTATCGAGCTTCTTCCCCTCTTGAATATAGCCGTAGCCGGTTGAAGGAGACGAGGGCTCGATGCCCAGCGTGACCAGATGACCTTCACGGGCAACTCGAGCCGCTGCATTGAGCACAGCTCGGAAGCGCTCAACATCGGCGATGAAGTGGTCGGCGGTCAACACCGCCATAATGGCGTCCGGATCTTCGCGATGGAGGTGAATGGCACCCAGGCCGATGGCCGGGGCTGTTCCTCGTCCCAGCGGTTCGATGATGAAGTTCTGTGCTGGCAGTTCCGGCGCCTGGTCTGCGAGATCGGAGACGTGCTCGCTGCCCGCGACAACGAAGATCTGATCCGGCTGGAAGATGGGAGCGATGCGATCAACAGCGTGCTCAAACATCGTGCGAGCTCCGACGAGCTTGAGCGACTGCTTAGGTCGATCGCGGCGGCTGACCGGCCAGAGCCTGGTCCCGGTCCCGCCAGCCATGATCAGTGCATGAAAGGCCATTAGGCTTCTCCTCCTGACGTAAAAGGGCTAGGGTCCTGCAACGTAGGCGGGCCGTGCAAGATGACGGCGCGATTCTCCCCTCTTGCTTCTCATTCCACGATATACGAGACGCCAGGCTCACGGGCGACGACGTATTTCATGCCCCCAACCTGTCGCACCATGCCCTTCAACTCCATCATAGCCAGGGTGCTGGTCACCTCTGAGATGGGCAGGTCGATCTTCTGCTGAAGGTCATCGACGTGTGTCGGATCCGCCGAGAGGTGTTCCAAGAGAGTTGCCTCTGTTTCGTCCTCCGGTAGTATCTGGCGGGCCTGCTTCTGCTCCGCCACCATGGTCAGGTTGAGTTCCTCCAAGATGTCCTCGGCGGTAGTAACCAGTTTGGCGCCATCCTGGATCAGGCGGTTGGGGCCGATACTGCCTCGGGTGAGAACACTACCCGGCACGGCGAACACGTCACGTCCCTGCTCGGCGGCGAAGTCGGCGGTGATCAGGGCTCCGCTCGTTTTTCCCGCGTTGGTCACCAGCACGCCCAGGCTCAGTCCGCTGATGATGCGGTTGCGGGGCGGGAAGTTCCTTCCCTCCGGCGGTGTACCCAGGGGGTAGTCGCTGACCAGGGCGCCGTGGGCAGCGATCTGCTGGGCCAGCTTGCGATGCTCAGGTGGGTAGATGCGGTCGATGCCGCAGCCGAAGACGGCGACAGTGCGACCGCCGGCCTCCAGGGCGGCGCGATGCGCAACGCCGTCGATGCCGCGGGCCATGCCGCTCACGACTGTGATGCCATTGCGGGCCAATGCCCCAGCGAGGCGACGGGTCACCTCACGGCCATAGGTGGAGGCCCGGCGTGTACCCACGATGGCCACCGCCCAAGCATCTTGCTCTGTCAGCTCGCCTTTGACGTAGAGGACAGGGGGCGGTGCGTTGGTTTCGAGCAGGAGCCGCGGGTAGTCCGGGCTTTCCCAGGTGAGAGCCCGGACGTTCATGGCCTCCAGTCGCTTCAGCTCTTGCTCCAGGTCGATCTCAGAGCGGGCCTCAAGTAGATTCTTCACCGACCGGTTATCAAGGCCGACGCGGCTCAGTTGCTCGCCCGGGGCGTGCCACGCGCGCTCAATGCTGCCGTAGGTGTCGAGCAACGCCCGCAGGCGGAGAGGGCCGATGCCCTGCACCTTGTTGAAGCCCACCCAGTAGCCTAGTTCGTTCACGCTGCCTCCTCCTCCAGCATACCGGGCAGCGGATGCACGATCATCTTCTGCCTATCGGTGTTGAGCTCAAGAATCACGTCCTCGATCGCCGGAAGAAGAACCTCGCCGCGAGGTCCACGGACGACGTAGACATCGTGAGCGCCGGTGGCGATCACCTCCGCCACTCGGCCCAGCCACTCACCCATCTCCGTCTCCACGTCCATCCCTATCAACTGGAAGTGGTAGTACTCGCCCTCCTCAAGCGGCACCGCTTCCTCGAAGGGCACCTGGACCAGCATCCCCCGGAGCTCCTCGGCTGCATCACGGTCGTCAACCCCGCCGAGCTTGACGAGCAGTATCCCTTTGTGGGGTCGGAGAGATTCTAGGGGATACCGTTCTACGTCGTCGGGCGACTGGGGATGCGCCAGATAGAGAGCGTCGCGCTGAACAATCCTCTCGGGATAGTCCGTGAGGATTTCGACGCGTACCTCTCCCCGAATCCCGTGAGGGCGGCGCACTCGTCCGACGATGATATAAGAAGGCTCAGGGTTGCTTTCCACGCCTGAGCCTTGTTGATCACTGTCTATCTGTTCGCTCATGCTCACCATAGACGCTCGTCACTCATTGACCAGCACGGCTTCTGCTCGTCGAAGGGTGCGTCTGTCCTAGACGATTTCCAGGTTGGCGCGCTTGTCCTGCTTAGCGGCAAGGACGCGGACCAGGCGCCGCATAGCATTCGCCGTGCGACCACCTTTGCCAATGACACGACCCATATCGTCAGGGCCGACACGGAGCTCCAGGATGACGGAATTCTCGCCCTCAATCTCGGAGACGTGCACCTGTTCGGGTTCATCCACGATTGCTTTGGCAACGTATTCGACCAAATCTTTCATCGAAGAAGCCATGGTTGCTCCCCCCTCCTAAGTGATGACGTGGACGGATGTGTGTACAAGAAGACGCAGTGGAGGAGCAAAGTTCCACTGCGATGGCAGCCTTGTGCGAGATTATCCACCAGAGGTAGACCTGCCACACGCACGCAAAGCTGTTTTTCGACCAGCGCTTAGCTACTCCTCTGACTCGCTTTCCTCCTCGGCTTCGTCAGTCGATCCTTCGGGTTCGCCTTCCTCCGCCTCGGTCTCGGACGCCTCACCTTCTTCTTCAGGTTGATCCTCGGCCGTTGGCTCGTCTGGCTGGGGCTCCTCAGCTTCTGGAGCTTCTTGCTCTGCTTCGACGACCGGGGCCTCTTCCTCGGCTTCCTCTGGGGCTTCGGCCTCGGCCACCAGATCCTCCAGGGACTCGCCCTGCTTCAAGCGCTCGAAGCGGTCCATGGTGCCTGTGGTTCTCAGCAGCCGCGCTGCCGAATCGGTGGGCTGGGCCCCTACGTTCAGCCAGTGCAAAGCTCGCTCTTCCTTAATGCGCAACGTCTCCGGCTCGGTGCGTGGGTTGTAGAAGCCGATTTCCTCGATGAACCTGCCATCGCGCGGAGCTCGAGAGTCCGCCACGACCACGCGGAAGCTTGCCTGCTTCTTGGAGCCAACACGACGTAATCGGATCTTGACCATATTCCTCCTGTTCAGATTGCTAATTTCAAACGATAAGTACGTCAGAAAACTGGCAGATTCGGGATTGACGAACCAGAAGCCCGGTTGTCAGTCTCACAATCTGCTGATCTACCAACCTAGCCCAACATTCGCATCAGCCGCTGCATCTCTCCGCGCCCCTGTCCCAACTGCTTCATCATCCGCTGCATCTGGCGGAACTGTTTGAGGAGCATATTGATCTCCTGCACGGAGGTGCCGCTGCCTCTGGCGATCCGCTTCTTGCGACTACCTTTGATGATGCGCGGGTTGCGCCGTTCCTCGGGCGTCATCGAAAGGATAATGGCTTCGACGTGCTTGAATTGCTCATTGGTGTCCTCGGCGGAGACCTGCTGTGCCACGCCGCGCATGCCCGGCACCATCTCCAGAAGCTGCGTCAGGGGGCCCATCTGTTTGACCTGTTGTAGCTGCTCCAGGAAATCCTCGAGGTCAAAGCTGGCCTCGCGGATCTTACGCTCCATCTTCTGGGCCTGTTCCTCATCGAAGGTCTGCTCGGCGCGCTCGATGAGCGTCAGCACGTCTCCCATTCCCAGGATGCGGGACGCCAGCCGATCGGGATGGAAGACCTCCAGAGCGTCGGTCTTCTCCCCGGTGCCCAAGAACTTGATCGGTACGCCAGTGACAGCACGCATACTGATGGCAGCGCCGCCGCGCGCATCACCATCGACCTTGGTCAGGATGAGCCCCGTCAGGTTGATCCGGTTGTGGAAGCCCTCGGCGACGTTCACCGCCTCCTGTCCCGTCATTGCATCGGCCACGAGCAGCGTCTCGGTGGGCTCGGTCGCTCGCTTAACGGCCTCCAACTCCGACATCATGTCGTCGTCGATCTGCAGCCGACCGGCGGTATCGAGGATCACCACGTCACGGCCTCGACGCCGTGCTTCGCGCATGCCATGAGCACAGATCTGCGGCGGACTGCTCTGTCCTTCGCCATACACGGGCAGGTCGAGCTGACGCCCCAGCACCTCGAGCTGTTTGCCGGCGGCGGGGCGATAAGTATCGCCGGCCACCATCATAGGCAAGCGCCCTTTGTTGGAGAGGTGCTGAGCTAGCTTGGCGACGGTCGTCGTCTTACCGGATCCCTGAAGACCGACGAGCATAATGACGTATGGCGCCGATCCGGTGAGATCCAGGCGGCCCGGCTGCCCCAAGGTCTCGATCAACTCCTCGTGGACGATCTTGACGACCTGCTGAGCGGGGCTGAGGCTCTTCGTCACCTCCGCTCCCACAGCACGCTCTTGCACGCGCCCGGTGAAGTCCTTGACGACCTTGTAGTCGACGTCCGCCTCAAGGAGAGCCAGGCGGATCTCGCGCAGCACCTGGTCGACGTCGTCCTCGCGCAGGATGCCGCGGTTGCCCAGGTCTCGAAAGACAGACTGTAGTTTATCGGTCAGGTTTTCAAACATCTTTACAGTAAATCCCGATCATTCACGAAAATGCGAAACGATTGTAACGGAAAAGGATACATTCGTCAAGTTCTTTGGCTTCCGACGATGGCGCGCGCATCTATCGCCGCAGCTCCCTTCTCAAGGGCCAGCAGAGGGTTGATGTCGATTTCAACGACTTCCGGGCAGGTGATCAGGAGATTGGAGACGGCGAGCAGCACGTCTACGACGGCCTCCAGGTCCATCGGTGGTTCACCCCGCATCCCGTGCAGGATACGCCGTCCTCGCATCTCTTCCAGCATCTCTCGGGCGTCCTCGCGGGAGAGGGGGGCCAGACGGAGAACGACGTCGTCGAGGGCCTCGACGTAGATGCCGCCGAGGCCGACCATCAGGACGGGGCCGAAGCTGGGGTCGCGCTTCCCACCGACGATCAGCTCGCGCCCTCCAGGCACCATACGCTGGACCATCACGCCCCGAACGGCCTGGTGATGGCTGTGTTCCGTCAGCGCCGCCGAGACCGCGGTGAAGGCTGCCCGCAACTGCTCCCCGTCTGCGATGTCGAGCACCACCAGGCCAGCGTCGGACTTGTGTGAGACCTGGGGCGAGAGCCCCTTGAGCGCGACCGGATAGCCGAGGTTGGTAGCGGCGATTCGAGCGCTTTCCTGATCCGTCACCACGGCCCATTCCGCGACGGGGATATCGAAGGAGGAGCAGAGATCGAGCGCCACGTCCGTGGTCGAGACGTCTTGCCGCGACAACAGTGCCTCGACCTTCTCCGATCGCTCCGCCGGTGCTGAGGGCAAGGGACGGAGGCGAGCAGGGCGTGTGTGTCGATCACGGGAGGCAGCCAGCGCTCGAACGGCAGCCTCGATCTCGATGAAGATGGGGAGATCGGTCGCGCGCCTGAGCCCCTCTACCTCGTCCCGCTGGGCGAAGGCACAGAGAGCCAGGGGCTTGTCCAGGTCGCGATTCAGATGCCCCAGGTGACGGGCCAGCTGCTCCGACACGGCGGCCTCCGGGCCGGAGCTGTAGGTGTGGATGAGAAGGAGAGCATCGGGTTGGACGGCATCCAGGCTTGCCTCCACAATCCGACCATAGAGGTTGAAGTCGAAGATAGCGCCGAGATCGAGGGGGTTGGTGGGTGCGATGACATTGGCTCTGAACATGTGCCGCACCTGCGTGGCGAAGTCGGCCGGGATGGGCATCAGTCGAAAACCGTGGGCTTCCGCCGCGTCGGCTGCTACCACGGCGTGTCCTCCCGAGCGCGAGACGATGAGCAGGTCGTCGCCGACGACGGGGGGCAGGGTGAATCCCTGCGCCAGTGCCACGGCCTCATCGAAGCTCTGGGCCCGAGCGACGCCGGCCTGCCGCAGGGCCGCATCGACCACCGCGTCGTCATTGGTCAAGGCAGCTGTGTGTGAGAAAGCGATCTGGGCGCTGGCGCGGCCTCTGTTTGCCTTCTGGACGATGACGGGTTTGGGCGCAGAGGCAGCCAACTCCAGCAAGGAGCGGCCCTGTTCTATGCCCTCCAAGTAGAGGCAGACGACCTCGGTAGCAGGGTCCGCCAGCAGATACGTCAGGTAGTCGATCTCGTTGAGATCGGCCTTATTCCCCATACTGACCACCTTGTTGGCACCCAGTCCCATCTCGCTTAGCAGAATCAGATAGGTGATGGAGACGCCGCCACTCTGGGCCAGCACTGAGACAGGTCCCTGTCTGGTCGCCTCCGGGTCGATACGGGCGAAGGGCAAGCATAGCCCGTTCTCAGTGTTTATCACGCTGATGCAGTTCGGGCCCACGATGCGCATATCCCAACTGCGCGCGGTGGCGATCAGTTCCTCTTCAAGATGGCGTCCAGCATCTGAGAATTCAGTGAACCCGCCCGATTCAATCACCGCCCGACGGATGCCCTTCTGGCCACACGCGTCGAGCAGGCCGGGCACCGTCGCCGCTGGCGTGAGGATCACGGCCAGGTCGACGCCCTCGGGGAGCGACCGAACAGACGGGAGAATGGGAATACCGTGAACCTGACCGGCTCGGAGTCCGACGGCGTGGACATCGCCGCCGTAGCCGAAGGCGAGCAGATTGTGGATGATGTTGGCCGCCAAGTTATCGGGTCTCTCCGAAACGCCGACAACAGCGACGCTGCCGGGATAGAAGATCTTGTCCACTGTTGACTCTCTCTCGTGCCTCAGGCGAACCGCTCTCACTCTCCGTGCGTCTCTCTCTCGCGGGCCCCGGTGGCGCCAGCAATTCGGTGGGTCGGAGCCCTCGACGTGTGTTGGCGATTGTACTGGATGCGAGACGAAACGCCAAGTAGCCCCACCGGGCGAGGATGAGCTATGCCAGAGCGAGGGGGCTTCGGAAGGGATCACTTCTATGGTAAAATGGGGATATGGCTGAGTTATCGAGGCAGTCAAGTCACCGCCGTTCACTTCTGACGAGGTGAGGCGTCGGCCGGCGGTGGGGAAGCACTGAGCGTACGGCGTCTTGGCCGGTTGACTCTCGGTAGATGGAGCGAGGATGAGATGGGTATGCATAATGTGGAGCTTGCTGACAGCAGTGCCTACGTCGCGGCGAACGCGACGATTGTGGGCCAGGTCGAGATCGGGCCGGGAGCCAGCGTCTGGTTCGGCTGCGTGCTGCGCGGTGACAACGAGCCGATCGTGATCGGCCCGCGTACCAACGTGCAGGATCTGACGGTGATCCATACCGACGAGGGCGTCCCCTGCACTTTGGGAGCTGGCGTGACCGTGGGCCATCGAGCGGTGTTGCACGGTGCGGAGGTTGCCGACGGGGCGTTGATCGGGATCGGGGCCATCGTGCTTAACGGCGCTAAGGTAGGTGGGGAAGCTATGATCGGCGCGGGCGCGGTGGTGACCGAGGGACAGGTCATCCCGCCGCGACATCTGGCGTTAGGCGTGCCGGCGAGAGTCGTTCGAGAGCTGACGGATGAGGAGGTTGAGCGCTTGCGGGCTGCCGCTGCCCACTACGTTCGCCGGGCGGAGGCGCTTCGCGAGAGCACGAAAGGAGGATAACGATGACAACCACGGACAAGCTGTGCCGCAGTGAGCTGTTCTCCGGATTGTCCCCGGAGCAGGTGGGGAAGATCGCTGCTCTGGCCGAGGAGGTTGTTTGCCAGAGCGGCGACGTGGTCGTTCGCGAGGGGGAGACAGGGGACGAGGTCTATGTCGTTGGTGAGGGCATGGTGGAGGTCGTGGTCCCGAAGGGCTCTATCCCAGACGTGCCTGGCCCGCCACGTGTGAAATCCCTCGTCGAGCTCGGTCCGGGGCAGTCTTTTGGCGAGATGGCGCTTCTGGACCGGGGTGTCCGTTCGGCGACGGTCCGCTGCGTCGAAGACGGGACCACGTTGTGCGTCATCCGGCGTCAGGCCCTACTGGCCCTCTGTGACGATGATCCTCAGATCGGCTACGTGCTGATGCGCAATATCGCCCTGGACCTGAGCTTCAAGCTGCGGCACCGCAACCTGCGAGTGCGGCTGGAGGAAGGGGGAGGTGCGGGATGATCTACAAAGTGAGCTACGTCGTGGTGGATGGATCCCATCCCGGCGCGATCATCAACGAGGATCGTCCACCCAGCGTCGGTGACCGGATTCGTTTCAATGGAGAGCAGTTTGAGGTCGTCGAGGTGATCGATCTGCTGCCACCGCGGGAGAACTTCGCCTATGTGCACGCCACCTGCGAACCGATCCAAGAGAGCGGGTAGGAGAGGGTATGACCCACGATCACCACGGGAGCCACGAAGGGACTGAGAGGCGTCTTCTACTGTCGCTGGGCCTGACCGGGCTGATCTTCTTCGCTGAGCTGATCGGGGGCCTGCTGACGAGCAGCCTCGCCTTGCTCTCCGACGCGGCCCACGTCTTCCTGGATGTGTTCGCCCTGGGCCTTAGCTACGTGGCTATCCGCCTGGCCTCACTGCCGCCGAACGATCGCCACACCTATGGCTATCACCGCCTGCGGGTTCTCGCCGCCTTGGCGAACGGCGTATCCCTACTCTTCATCGCTGTGGAGATCTTCCGCGAGGCCATACAGCGCTTTTCCCAGCCTGAGCCGGTCTTGGCCGGGCCGATGCTGGTCGTCGCTGTCATCGGCCTGGTGGTCAACCTGGTGGTGGCCTTCGTTCTGCGCGGTCACAGTCACGAGGATCTGAACGTGCGGAGCGCTTTCCTCCACGTTCTGGGCGACGCTTTGGCCTCAGTGGGCGTTATCGTCGCCGGCGTGGTCATCCTCTTGACGGGCTGGACGGTGGTCGACCCGTTGATCAGCATGGTGATCGGCGTCATCATCGTGGTGGGGTCGGGAAACGTGTTGCGAAGGTCGCTGCACATCCTGGTCGAGGGTGTGCCGCAGGGCCTGACGGCCACGGAGGTGGCTGAGGGTATGAACGCGGTGCGTGGCGTCTCGGAGGTGCACGATCTGCACGTCTGGACGGTGAGCCCGGGCTACATCGCCCTCAGCGCGCACGTCGTGCTGGACGATCAGTCGCTGAGTGAGGCTCAGAGCATTATGGAAGACCTGAAGGCGACGTTGTCTGAACAGTTCGGGATCGAGCACACCACGATCCAGGCTGAGTGTCAGAGCTGTGCCGGGGGTACGATCATCTGTCCCTACGAAGTGAATGACCATGAATGAACGAACGGCCAAGATACCATCGAGCTGGGCTCGAGCGTATATCCGCAAACGGGAGGGGGTTCTCAGCATCCGCTGGACGTGGGTCTGTATGGGCTGATGAACCTTCTTCAAAGGACCATCCGGTCGGATGGCAAGGCCCCACAATCCAGAGGACTACGTTCGCTACGAGACCGAGGATGACTTGATCATCTACATCTCGCGGGATCTATTGGAGCGGCAGAAGCCAGGGACGCAGAGGCTGCGCTTCTACATCGGGGGCTATGGCGGCTACTGGCTGTCGCTCGATGAGCCGTGGGTGGATGAGGAGACGTCGGAACCATAAGGTTCGACAGGAGCTGCCGTAAGGAGGCTGGTGGAAGAGGCTATTGAGGTAGAGGGGTTGACCAAGCTCTACGGTGACTGGCTCGCCGGGGATCACGTCGACTTCTCGGTGCATCAGGGGGAGGTGTTCGGCTTTCTGGGGCCGAACGGGGCGGGGAAGACGACCACGCAACGGATGCTGACCACGCTGCTGGAACCGACCAAGGAACGGATCTTGATCGACGGCCAGGATCTGGCCCGCGATACCTACCCCATCCCCGCTGCTCGGCTACACTATCGTAGCCGCGTCCTGGGATGCTGAGGCAGAGCCTCCTCTTCCCGCGCGATCTGCATCCAACCTTCACCTTCTCTTCATCAAATCTTCACACAACGCGGGTATCGTTATGATCGTACACGAGGATTCGACAAGATCGAGGAGGTGCGATATGCTGAAGGGAAAGACGTGGTACGTGGTGTTAGGCGCGGTCGGCGCCCTGGTGCTTCTGCTGGGGGGTGTGGGTATCGCCTACGCTCAAGGGGCCTCGCTTCCGTTAGGCGGTCAGTCGTTCTTCGGCGGGGGGCGCCGATTTGCTGGGCACGAGGGCCATGCCTTTGGCGGTGAGCTGATGGGACGTGGCTTGCGTGAGCGCGGCCCCGCCCGGCCCGGGCCTGTGCAGGGGCTGGTGCATATCACGGCCGAGGTGACTGGATTGAGCGAGGAGGAGGTCGTCGCTGCGCTCCGGGATGGCCAGACGGTGGCCGAGATCGCCCAGAGTGAGGGCGTCGATCCGCAGGCGATCGTGGACGCCGCCATCGCAGAGGCCGAGTCCAAGCTGGAGGCGGCCGTGGAGGAGGGGCGGTTGACCGAGGAGCGGATGGATCAGATGCTGGATCGGTTGGCTGAGGAGCTTCCTGAGCGGCTGGAGCAGCCG
>Ga0207797_1001612_pt1 | contig 16247 bp, 11 predicted proteins | sample PRCRCaboRojoPR_6_FD_187275 | JGI IMG/M metagenome (GOLD analysis project Ga0207797, IMG submission 187275) | Marine sediment microbial community from Cabo Rojo, Puerto Rico - PR CR 10% Liquid 1 (SPAdes) | ecosystem: Environmental > Aquatic > Marine > Coastal > Sediment | place: Cabo Rojo, Puerto...
GGGCCCCGCGGACCCCGGCCGGCCGACGGGCCAGCCGACGGGGACACCGCCCCACCAACGTTTATGCCCGACTCCCCCCCAACGCCGTGACACATGGCAGAGTTCACCGTGGTACACAACGGCTCGACGAACCTCCCGCTGAAGCGGACGGGCGAGGACGGACTCGTGATCCCGGACGCCACGATCGCGGAGCTACACGAGGACTGCCGCCGGGTGCTCGAGGACCAGATCCGCCACGGTGTGCTCGCCGAGGAGTACGGCTTCGACCGGATCAGCTACACGGAACACCACTTCCAGCTGGCGGGCGCGGAGTTCAGCCCGAACCCGCTGATGACCGAGATGGCCGTCGCCGGCCGGACCTCCGAGATCCGGCTGGTCCAGCTCGCGAACATCGTCAACTGGCACGACCCGATCCGGTTCGCCGAGCAGACCGCCCAGCTCGACGCCGTCAGCGGCGGCCGGGTGGAGGTGGGTGTCGGGCGTGGCTACCAGCCCCGCGAGAACGAGATCCTCGGCCAGTACTGGGGCGGGACCGTCCAGGACCAGGAGCGGAACCGCGTCTCCTTCGACGAGAAGCTCGAACTGATAAAGCGCGCCTGGACCGAGGACGCGTTCTCGCACGTCGGTGAGTACCACTCGGTCCCCCCGAAGCACACGAAGTGGCACCACGAGCAGGAGCGGCGCTACCTCGAGGACGACGCCTCCGAGTACGACGTCGAGGAGTACATCGACTGGAAGGAGGGGGACCTCTACTCCTCGGGGCTCTGGTCGCCGGTCGTCTCCGGGGGGTCCACCCTGACGGGCCTCTCGGTGTTCCCACAGCCGGTCCAGGAGCCCCACCCGCAGCTCTGGCAGCCGGTCACCTCCTACCGGTCGGTGCGGTACGCCGCCGAGCACGGGATGAACGGCATCTCCTTCGGCGATCCGAACGTCCGGAAGAACATGCTCCGATACCACGAGGCCGCCGAGGCCGCCGGCTGGCCGGACCACCGGCCCGAACACGACGGCGATCCGTTCGAGTTCGGCTGGGACGAGGAACGGGGGCGGGGGCTCGCAACCGGGCTGTGGGTGTTCAACACCGAGGTCGCGAGCGAGGAGACGTTCGAGGACTGGAAGCTCGGACTCGAACACGGCTGGGACTACTTCGGCCCGTTCGGGTTCAACCGGGCCATCACCGGCGACGTCGACGAGCGGGCGACCGCCGAGGCGGTCATCGACGCCGGGGTCGCCATCGTCGGGGACACCGAGGAGATCGTCGACGGCGTCGCGTCGCTGAAGGAGGAGACGGGCACCCACGACCTCCACCTCGGGATCTTCTTCGAGACCGGCGGGATCAGCGGGGAGGCGGCCGACGAACAGCTCCGCGCGTTCGGCGAGGAGGTCATCCCGTACTTCGAGGAGTGAGCGGACGAGGTCGGGATGGCACCCCGACCCCGACGGTCGGTAGTGGTTCCGACGGGCGGCCCACGGGGAGTCGCGGCCGTCCTCGTCCCGTTCGATAGTACGGATGCTCGGTCATCCGAACGCAGCGTGGTGCGGACAGCGGGTGTGTTCGGCGGCGTGTTCGCCAGTCGGGCACCAGCAGATGAGTACTGCTGAACGGGGGTGCCCCGACCGAAGACGGGGATCGCCTCGGGGACAGCCACGAACGAGAGGACGTGCCCGCCAGTCGCGGGGCTCGATGTCCGTGCCACCGCCGCCCGAGCCGTCCCTGATGCCATCACCATCGTCATCACTGTCGCTGACGGGGGGCAGCGAATGGCCCGGGTCAGTCATCCGCCGGCCGCGGCTCGGCCTCGGCCTGGCCCTGCCACAGGTCGGCGTAGGTCCCGCCGGCCGCGACCAGCTCGTCGTGGGTCCCCTGTTCGATCAGCTCGCCCTGGTCCATCACGACGATCTCGTCGGCGTTCCGGATGGTCGAGAGCCGGTGGGCGATGACGAACGCGGTCCGCTCTTCCACGAGTCGCTCCAGGCTCTCCTGGATGAGCTCCTCGGTCTCGGTGTCGACGTCGGAGGTCGCCTCGTCGAAGACGATGATCTCCGGGTCGTTCAACAGCGCCCGGGCGATGGCCAGCCGCTGGCGCTGGCCCCCCGAGAGCTTGATGCCCCGTTCGCCGACCTGCGTGTCGTAGCCGTCCGGGAGGTCGGCGATGAACTCGTCGGCCGCGGCGGCCTCCGCGGCAGTACGGACCCGCTCTCTCGCCGACCCGTCGTCGGTCCCCTCCCACTCGGCCTCCAGGGTCTCGCGGTCCCCGTAGGCGATGTTCTCCGCGACCGTGCCCGAGAACAGGTACGGGTTCTGTTCGACGATCGCGATCGAATCCCGGAGCGCCTGCAGGTCGTACTCGCGGACGTCGGTGCCATCGACCGTCACGCGCCCCCCGTCGACGTCATCAGAATCGCACCGCGATTCTGATTGGCTCGTGGGAGCTCCGCTCCCACGAACGTCGTGGAACCGGGGAACGAGCTTCAACAGCGTCGACTTCCCGGCCCCGGTCGCCCCGGCGAGGCCGACCGTCGTCCCGGCCGGCACCTCGAGCGAGACGTCGTGGAGGACCGGCTCGCGGTCCCCGTAGGCGAAGGTCACGTCCTCGAAGGCGACGTCCCCGTCGACGGACTCGGGGACGTGGGGGTCCTCGGGGCTGGTGATCGTCGGCTCCCGGCCCAGCAGTCCGAACACCCGCTCGGCGCTGGACTTCGCGAGCTGGTACTTGTTCGCGGACTTCCCGACCCGGCGCATCGGCGAGTAGAGCCGGCGCAACAGGAGGAAGAAGAGCGCGAACCCGCCGAGGGTGAGCGCACCGTCCTGGCCGGGGACGCCGGTGATGATGTCCGTCCCACCGACGAACAGGACGAGGACGAACACGACGCCCGTGAGAAGCCGGAGCGTGGCGAAAAAGCCCCGCCGGATACGCAGGGCCGCGACCTTCTCGTCGTGGTAGGCCTCGCTCTGTGCGGCGACCCGGTCGCGCTCGAAGCCGTAGCGGTCGAACGCCTTGATGACCGCGGCCCCGCCGAGGTTGTTCTCGAGCCGGGTGTTCAGCCGCGCGACCGTCTCCCGGATCGACTTGTACCGCGGCTCGATCCATGTGAGGAACTGCCCGCTCGCGAGCCCGATGATCGGGACCGGCGCCAGCGCGATGAGCGCGAGCTTCGGGGAGTAGGTCCACAGGATGACGGCGATCCCGCCGACGGTCGCGACCACCCGGATGAGCTGTCGGAACTCCGTGTTGAGGAACTGCTCGAGGCGGTTGATGTCGCTGTTGAGGATGGACATCATCCCGCCGGTCTGGTGGTCGGCGAAGAAGTCCATCGAGAGCCGCTGGAGGTGGTCGTAGGTGTCGTTCCGGAGGTCCCGCTGGACCTTCTGTGCGGTCGCCTGGAGCAGATACCGGGAGGCGAAGCGGGCCACGGACCGGAGGAGGTACGCCAGGACTGCGATGATGACGAGCTGTTCGAGCAGGGCGAGCCGGGCGGCCTCGCCGGTGATCTCCCCCGCCGGGAGCAGCCCGAGGTCGGTGAGGAGGCCGGCGTCGGCCGAGCCCCGGATGGCCCGGTCGATGGCGGCCGCGACGACGATCGGCGGGACCAGCCGGGCGAACCGGGTGAGGAAGGCCGCGAGCACGCCGAGGGTGAGGGTGGGCCAGTAGCCTCTCGCGTACGCGAGCAGGTTCACCATCGGGTGACCGTCGACGTTCTCGCGGACGCCTTCGAACCCGCCGTGATCGTCTGTCACGATCAGCGGTATCGGTCTCGGCTTGAAGTATTCCCTGACTCGGCGGCGACGATACCGCGGCCCTCGCTGGCACGTGCGGCGAGGCCGAACACGCTCGCAGTGTGGGTCCCGCACCCGTCTTCGCGTCGACGTGGATGGTCGGTTCGGCTCTCCTCGCCACGGGGTGTGGCAAGCAGGCCTCGTGAGCGACGTAGTCCCCTGTTCACCCCCCGATCGGACGGGTCCCCCTCGACGGGACAGCGAGCCATCCGATCTCGGCCTGCTGACCGAGACGCGCCCCCCGTCCGGCACGTCGATTCTGACAGATCGTGGAGATAGCGGGCCGGTCCGTGTATCCGAAACCCCCTTCCGGCGTCTCTCAGAACCCCGCCCGCTCCACTAGGAACGTCCCCACCGCCTCGTTGAACGCCCCGGGCCGCTCGAAGTTGGCCGAGTGGCCCGCACCCTCGACGGTCGCGACGGTGACGTCCGCGAGGCGGTCGGCCAGCGCCTCGACCGCGCGCGGCGGCATGAACGGGTCGAACTCGCCGGCGACCGCGAGCGTCGGCACCTCGGCAATCCGGTCCGCGTCGGTCTCGAACCGCTCGACGACGGGGTGGACCTCGTCGAACGACGGCGGCGCGTGGCGGTTCAGCTCGGTTACCGCCGCCGAGAGGTGGGCGCGTGCGGGGTCGAGTGGTTCGGGGTCGGGAACGTCGCCGACCTCGGCGAGGAGTTCCGCGTGTCGCTCGCGGGACAGGAGGCCGGCGGGCGTCCCCGAGAGGACGAGCGCGGCGACCCGGTCGGGGTGGCGGGTAGCGAACGCGGCCGCCGTCCACCCGCTCATCGAGTGGCCCACGAGGGCCACCCGGTCCGCGTCGCCGCAGACGCGCTCGACGACCGCCTCGAGGTCGTCGACGAACGCCGACGCGCCGGGACCGCCGGGGGCGTCGGCCGAGAGGCCGAACTCCCGCTGATCGGGCGCGAGACAGCGGTACGAGTCCTCGAAGGCGGGCACCTGCTGCCACCAGGAGAGGTGGTTCCCGCTGAACCCGTGGAGGAACACGAGCGGCGGGCCGTCGCCGTGGACCGCACAGAACAGGTCGACGCCGTCGACCGGGACGCGTTCGAGCATGGCCGCGGGTCGGCCGGGGGCGGCTTAGCTGTTGGTGCCCGGTGCGGCGGAGCCGGTGGACGGGGCCGCGGGACGACGGTTCGGCGATAAGCTATTTGTGTCGGTGCGCGGAACGTCGGATGACGACCGCCCGCTCGGCGGCGACGGGGGCGCCGCCGGGAGGTCCACCCCACCCCACAGATGGCAACCGACCAGACCGGTAGACAGCGACTGTACGACGAGCAGCGAACGAGCGGAGAGCCCTCCGACCGGGGAGCCGACGCCGAGGACGGGGGCGAGCAGGAGCGCCGCCTTCCGGGGAAGGAACTGCTCCTCCCGGCGGGGAGCGAGCGGACGCCGACGCTAAGCGTCGTGATGCCGACGCTCGACGAGGAGGGCGGGGTCGCCGAGTGCATCGAGCGAGTGACCCGCGCGCTCGAGGAACTCCAGGTGTACGGCGAGGTGATCGTCAGCGACTCCTCGACCGACCGGACCCCGGAGATCGCCGCCGAGCACGGTGCCATCGTCGTCAGACCGGACCGACCGGGGTACGGCTACGCCTACCGCTACGCCTTCCGGCACGCCCGCGGGGAGTACGTGGCCATCGGCGACGCGGACACGACCTACGACTTCGCGGAGCTACCGGGGCTCTACCGCCTCGTCGCGGACGGCGACGCCGACATGGCGATGGGGAGTCGCCTGCGGGGCGAGATAAAGCCGGGGGCGATGCCGCCGCTCCACCAGTACGTGGGCAACCCGCTGCTGACGAAGTTCCTCAACGTCTTCTACGGCGCCGGGGTCTCCGACGCCCACAGCGGCTTCCGCGTCCTCCGGCGGTCGACCCTGGAGGGGTTGAACCTCCGGACCGACGGGATGGAGTTCGCCAGCGAGATGGTGATGGAGGCGGCCGCGCGCGACCTGGAGATCGCCGAGATGCCGATCACCTACCACGAGCGGGAGGGGGAGGCGACCCTCGAGAGCTTCCGCGACGGCTGGCGACACGTCCGGTTCATGCTCGTGAACGCGCCGGGCTACCTGTTCTCGGTCCCGGGGGTGCTGCTCGCGACGGTCGGCGCCCTGCTTGTCGGGCTCTCGCTGGGCGGGGTCGAGCCGTTCGGCGCGCGGTTCGGGATCCGGAGCGCCATCGCCGGCTGTCTGGCCGTCCTCGTCGGGACGGAGGTGTTCGGCTTCGGCGTGTTCACGGCCGCCGTCGGGGACCCGATCCGGAACCCCGAGGACCCGCTGACCCGGGCGGTCGTCGACCGGGTCGACCTGGAGCGGGGCGCGCTCGCCGGCCTGATCGTCTTCGGCGCCGGCGTCGCGTACCTGCTGGCGCTCACCGTCCGCTGGGCGAGTTCGGGGTTCGGGTCGCTCCCCTCGCCGGCCCTCGACGTCGTGGCGCTGACGGCGACGGTGCTCGGCCTGCAGGTCGTCTTCTCGTCGTTCTTCCTGAGCGCCGTCGGGGACGACGCGTTCTGAACCGGGGGTGAAGGGTCGGATAGCTTTACCTGTTGAAGCGCTGGATTTAACCCGGATTGCGGGAAGGTAGGGCGTATGAGTCAACGTGGCGAACGCCGCTCGCTGGACCTCCCGGGCGAGGTCGTCGACCGGGTCGAGCGGCGCCTCCCGCGGACCGACTTCGACACCCCCGAGGCGTACGTGACCTACGTCATGCGCGAGGTGCTCTACTACGTCGAGTCGGAGACCGACGACGGGTTCGAGCCGGTCGACGAGGCCGACGTGAAGGACCGCCTCCGGTCGCTCGGCTACCTCGACGAGTAGGATGGACTGGCCGTCGGTCTCCGTGGTGATTCCGACCAGGGACGCCGGCCCGGAGTTCGAGGAGCTCCTCTCGCGGATCGACGGCCAGGACTACCCGGCCCCGGTCGAGGTCGTCGTTGTCGACTCCGGGTCGACCGACGGGACGAGGGGGCGGGCCCGCGAGTTCGGGGCGACGGTCCGCCGGATCGACGCCGAGGAGTTCCACCACGCCCGGACCCGGAACTACGGGGCCGACTGCGCCTCGAACGACGTCCTCGTCTTCACCGTCCAGGACGCCCGGCCGCTCGACGAGCGGTGGCTCCGAAACCTCGTCGGCGCCCTCGAAGGGGACGGCATCGGGGTCGCCTACGGCCGACAGGTGGCCTACCCGGACGCCAAGCCGATGGACCAGTTCTTCTACGAGTACTTCTACCCGGCCGAGCCGCAGACGGTCACCCACGAGGCGGCCGACGACGACCGGGACTTCTACCTGCAGAACGTCTTCGTCTCGGACGTCACGGCCGCCGTCCCCCGGGAGGTCTGGGCGTCGGTCCGGTTCGACCCCGGGACGCCGATGTCCGAGGACAAGGAGCTCGCCCTCCGGCTGCTCGAGGCTGGCTACAGCCTGCGGTACGAGCCGTCGGCGGCCGTCCACCACTCCCACGCCTACACGCTGGAGAGCCTGTTCCGCCGGCGCTACGACGACGGCGCCGCGTACGCCGACATCGCCGAGGAGGGCGAGTGCGCCTACCTCTCGAACGGGCTCTCGTACGTGATCGCGGAGGTCCGACACCTCCTCTCGAACGGGGAGTGGGAGTGGCTCCCCTACGCGATGGTGTACGACGCGGTCCACTTCGTGGCCTTCCAGCTCGGCCGTCGCGACGACCTCCTCCCGGGACCGATCAAGCGCGCGCTCGGAGTGGTCTGATGGCCGTCGACGGCGTCCTCCTGGTGACGGTCGACGCGCTCCGGGCGGACCACTGCGGCTACCTCGGCTACGACCGGGGGACGACGCCGTTCCTCGACGCTCTGGCCGACGAGTCGCTCGTCTTCGAGTCGGCGTTCGCCGTCGGGCCCGGGACGCCCTCCTCGTTCGCGTCGCTGTTCTCCTCGCGGTACCCCCTCGAGTTCGGCGGTTACGAGGGGTTCGCGCCGGCCCGGCCCTCCCTCCCCGAACACCTCGGCCGTCGCGGCCTGCGGACCGCCGGCGTCCACTCGAACCCATACCTGTCGCGACACTACGGCTACGACCGCGGGTTCGATCGCTTCGAGGACTCCTTCGACGAGCGGGACGAACCGGGGCTGTTCGATCGGGTGAAGACCGAGGCCGGGGCGCTGCTCTCGCGCAACGAGACGGCCTACCGCCTCGGCCGGCGGCTGTTCCTCGCCGCCTTCGAGGAGGAGAAGCCGTACGTCGACGCGGCCGAGACGACCGACCGCGTCCTCGACTGGCTGTCGGGGGCGCCCGATCGGTCGTTCTGCTGGACGCACTACCTCGACGTCCACGAGCCGTACCGTCCCCCCGAGACACACCTCGACCGGGACCTCCCGGCCGAGCGGGTCGAGGCGTTGAACGACCGGGTGCAGGCCGACGACCCCGACCTCGACGGGCGCGACCTCGACGACCTGGAGGCGCTGTACGACGGCGAGATACGGTACGTCGACGCCGAACTCCGGCGGCTGTTCGACGAACTGGCGGCCCGCGGCCGGCTCGAGCACACCGCCGTCATCGTCACCGCCGACCACGGCGAGGAGTTCCTCGACCACGGCCGCCTGGGTCACCACCCCCTGCTCTACGACGAACTGATCCACGTGCCGCTGCTGGTGTGGCTCCCGCCCGGCTCGCGGGGGGCGTTCGACGTCCCCGCGACCGGCCGGGTGTCCGGACAGGTGAGCCTGCTCGACGTCGCGCCCACCGTGACGGACCTGCTCGGCGTCGACCGCGAGCCACGGTTCGGGGGCCGCTCGGTCCTGCACGAGGCCGGCCACCCCGTCGTCTCGGAGGTGTCGAACCCGCACGGCGTGCTGAAGGTCGACGAACGGTTCCGCCGGCGGTCTGTCCGTACCGGGGGGTGGAAGCTCGTCGTCGGCCCGGACGGGGAGGAGCTGTACGACCTCGGGTCCGATCCCGGGGAGCGGACCGACCTGCGCGAGGACCGGCCGGAGCGGGCGGCCGAACTGCGCGCGACGCTCGCCGAGGAGCGCGGGGTCGACCCGGACGCGGTGTGACCGTGCGGGTCACGTTCGTCCTGCCGAGCGACGCCTCGACGGGCGGCGTCCGCGTCGTCTACGAGTACGCCGACCGGCTCGTCGGGCGGGGGCACGACGCGACCGTCGTCGTCCCGACGGTACCCCCGTACCCGCTCCGGCTCCTCCGCGAGCAGGGGCCGCTGACGGTCGCGCGGAAGGCATTCGACGCCTCGGGGGGCGGGATCGAGTGGAGGACCGACGCCGACGTGCTCCGGCTGCCCGCGCTCCGTCGGCCGTTCACGGATCGGATCCCCGACGGGGACGCCGTGGTCGCCCCGAGCTGGCGGTCCGCACCCGCCGTCTGCCGGCTCCCCGACTCGGCCGGCACCCCGTTCCACCTCGTCCAGCACTACGAGGCGTGGAAGCTCTGGAACGACGAGCGGTGCTGGGGCCGGGCCGAACGGATCGCGGCCGAGCGTGACGTCCCGGTCCCGGCGGCGATGCCGGCGGTCGACCCCGGCGCCCGGCTCCGGGGGTACAAGCGCCGCGTCGACGCGGCGCTCTCGCTTCCGACCCGGAAACTCGTCGTCACGGCGTGGCTCGGAACGGCGCTCGACCGGGGTTTCGGCCGGGCCGCCGCGAGGATCCCGAACGGCGTCGACCACGGGACGTTCTATCCGGACCCGACCGCTCGTCCGGACGCCGACCGGAACCCCCTCCGCGTCCTCGCGCCCTACCGGACCGCCGCGTGGAAGGGGGCCGCCGACGCGCTGGCGGCGTTCCGCCGTGTTCGGCGCGAGCGCGACGACGTCCGCTTCGAGATGTTCGGCCCCTCGGAGGGCGAGTCGGCGCTTCCCGGGTGGGTCGAGTTCCACGGCCGCGTCCCGGACGCTCGCCTGCGGAGGCTCTACTCGGACACCGACGTCTTCGTCTTCCCCTCGTGGGTGGAGGGGTTCGGCCTCCCGCCGCTGGAGGCGATGGCCTGCGGGACCGCGGTGGTCTCGACCGACGTCGGCGCCGTCCGGGAGTCGGCGGACGAGGGGGTCGTGACGGTGCCGCCGCGGGACCCGGCGGCGCTCGGCGCGGCGCTCGGCGACCTGCTCGCCGACCCCGGGCGGCGGGAGTCGCTCGCGGCGGCCGGTCGCGAGACCGCCGACAGCTTTAGGTGGCGAGATTCCGTCTCCGCACTCGAGACCGTCCTCGCGGACGACGGTGCGGGCGACCCCGCGACCGACGACGGGGCGTCCGGTGCCGACCGTTCGGGACTCGGCGCCGGCGAACCGGGTGACACACCGTGAAGCGCAGCATCGTCCTCGTCACGCTCGACGCGCTCCGGGCGGACCACTGCGGCTACGTCGGCTACGATCGGCCGACGACGCCGACCATCGACCGCCTGGCCGGCGACGGCCTCGCCTTCGAGACGGCCGTCGCCCCCGGGACGAACACGCCCTCCTCGATGACCGGGACGTTCACCGGCCAGCACGCGAGCCAGGACGTCGCGTTCGCGCCCGCCGAGGACTGGCGGCGCGACCTCCGCCGGCGCTCGACGCTCGCCCAGCGGCTCTCCCGGCGGGGGTACACCACGGGTGCGGTCCACCCGCAGGTCCACGCCTCGAGGCACTTCGGGTTCGACAGCGGCTTCGATCACTTCGAGGACTTCCTGCCCGCCCGCGGGGAGCGTTCGGTACAGAACGCGCTGCTCCGGCGGGTGTTCGCCGGGAGCGACCTGTTCTCGACCCTGCGGAACGTCCGGAACGTGCTCGCACGCGAGGAGGCGCTCACACCCTGGGAGGCGTACTACGACGACGTGCTCGGGTGGGCGACGGACCAGGCGGAGCCGTTCTTCCTCTGGACGCTCCTGCCCGACACCCACTTCCCGTACCTCCCGCCCGCCGACTACCGGCGGTGGAGCACGCGACGGGACATGTACCGGGCGAACTACGACTGCTACCGCCACATCGGCGACACCGACGTCGACCTCGACGGCCGCGCGCGCCGGCGGATCGTCGACACGTACGACGACGCCGTCCGCTACTCCGACGCGTTCGTCCGGCGACTCCGGGAGGACCTCCTCGACCGGGGTATCGACCCGGTGTTCGTCGTCCACGCCGACCACGGGGAGGCGTTCGGCGAGCACGGCACCTACGGCCACCTCGCGTACCCCTACGAGGAGGTGACCCACGTCCCGCTGGTCGTCCACGGGACCGGGACGACCGGCCGGGTCGAGCGCCCCTTCTCGCTGCTGGACCTCCCGGACCTGCTCGTCGCCGTCGCGGACGAGCGGCCACTCGCGGAGGTGTACGCCCCCGGAAGCGGGGCCGCTCGCGGGACGGGGAGCGGGGCTGGGAGCGGCCTGAACGGTGACCCCCGCACGAACGGCGGGGGTGGGACCCACGGTCCCAGTGGGGACAGCCGTGATCGAGGGGGCCGACCGTGGGCCATCACCCAGGTCCGGGACGACGGGCGGCGGGTGACGGCCATCCGGCTCCCCGGCTGGAAGTACGTCGACCGCGGCGGGGGCGAGGGCGACCGGCTGTTCGAACTGTCCGCCGATCCGGGGGAGCGACACGACGTGAGCGACGACCACCCGGAGCTGCTGGCGGCCTGCAGACGGCTCCGGGACGCACGGGCGGTCGGGAACGCCGAACGGGACGCCGTCCACGGCGCGTTCGACCGGCTGGAGGCGTAGCGATGGCGTCGGCCTCCTCGAGCCCGAACACGACCGCGACGGTCCCGCTCCCGGCACTGCCCGGGGTGCGGGTCCCGCGGACGCCCGCCCTGGTCGCCGTCCTGAACCTCGTGCTGCTCTCGTTCGTCGTGGTTCCGGACGGCGGCGGGCCGGTCGCGGCCGTCCGGGCCGTCTTCGTCGTCGCCTACCTCTCGCTGGTCCCCGGCTGGCTGGTGGTGGGACTGCTCGACCCGGACGGGGCGTTCGGGACGCTGGAGCGAGCGCTGTACGCGTTCGGGCTCAGCCTCCTCGGGGTGATGTTCGTGGGGCTCGTGCTCAACACGGCGCTCCCGTTCGCCGGGGTCGACGCGCCGCTCCGGCCCGTCCCGCTCGCGCTCGGGCTGGGTGCGTTCACCGGGGCGCTCGCCGCGGTCCACGAGCGCCGGGGGGTCGACCCGCTGTCCGCGCTTCCCCGGCCCCCGAGCGGCGTCCGGGAGTGGCGCGTCGTCGCGACGTTCGCGCTCCTGCCCGCCGCCGCGCTCGTCGGGGCGTACGCGAACCGGGTCTTCCTGACGAACCTCCCGACGCTCGTCTTCCTCCTGCTGGTCGCGACGCTTCCGTTCCTGCTCGTCGCCGGGGCGATCCCCGAACGGCTCCACCCGTTCGCCCTCTACGCGACCGGCGTCGGACTGCTGGTCTTCGGGTCGCTGCACACCCCGTTCCTGACCGGACGGGACCCCAACTGGGAGTACTACTTCGCGAACCTGGTCGTGGAGTCGGGCCGGTGGGACCCGGCGATCTCGTACAAGGCGGACGTGATGCTCGGTATCTCGCTGGTCCGGCCGGCGTACGCGATGCTGAGCGGGCTCCCGCTCGAGAGCGTCTACAAGCACACCACGCCGCTCGTGTTCGCGGCCGTCCCGGTGGGGCTCTACCACCTCACCCGGGCACGGTCGTGGGGTCGGCCCCGGCTCGCGTTCCTCTCGGCGTTCCTCCTCGTCTCGTTCTGGAGCTTCTACGTCAAGCTCGCGGACACCTACCGCCAGCAGCTGGCGATGACGTTCCTCCTCCTGTTCGCCATCGCGTGGTACCGGACGCGGGGGACGGGACGGACGGCGCGGCTCGGCGCGCTGCTGCTCGTCCCCTTCGGCTTCGGGCTGACGGTCAGCCACTACGGGACCGCGTTCGTCTTCATGTCGCTGTCGGGCTTCGTCGTCGGGGTCGCGACCGCCGCGACCGTCCTCAACGACCGCCTGAACTGGTTCGAGGACGCCCCCCGGAAGCTCCCGCTGGCCGCCCTCGCCGCGTTCTTCGTCCTCGGGATGACCTGGTACATGTACGTCGGGAACGGGATCCTGTTCAGCCAGCTCTCCCGGATCGGCGGGAAGATACTGATCGACCTGCTCGGGCTCCAGACCAGTATCAGCGCCACGGGCGGCTCCGGCGCCCGGTGGGTGACGCGGGACCTCTACTCGGTCTCCTACGAGGTGTTCCGGTGGCTGAACTACGTGACCGCCGGGTTCGTCACCGTCGGCTTCCTCGCGATGCTGTTCGGGGACCTCCGGCGGCGGACGCTCGCCCGCCTCGAGTACCTCCTGTTCTCCGCGGGGTCGGGCCTGCTCCTCGTGACCGCCGTGCTGTTCCCCTCGGCCAACCCCATCGACCTCGCGCGGCTCTACCCGATCACGCTGTTCTGGATCGCCCCGCTCTGCGTGGGTGGGGGGCTGTTGATCCTCCGTGGACTGGGCCGGGTGGTCGGGGCGCTCGGCGGAACGGGGACGGGAGCCGAGGACCGCCGGTACGCCGTCCTCGGCGTCTTCTTCGCCGTCTTCCTGCTCTACTCCACCGGGTTCGTCCCCGCGGTCACGGGGGAGTTCCAGTACAACGAGGGGCTCGTCGTCGAGGCGGAACTGGAGGACCCCTCGGCCATCGCCGACAGCACGAACGGCGTCCCCTCCGCGGAGGACGTCGCCGCGGCGCGCTTCCTCGCCGAGCACCGCTCGGTGACGTACACGGTGCTCACCGACTTCTCCGGGGTGTTCGTCTGGAGCTACGGCGAGGTGCCGAGACAGGACCGGTGGCCGCCCGTCGAGAGCGGGACCAGGGCCGGCCTCGTCGGCCGACCGCTCGACGAACTCCCGCCGCGGAGCTACGTCCTCTTCCGGGCGGTGAACACCGAGCGGGGCGTCATGGTCGCGAACGTGGGCGCGGCGAAGTACTCCGGCGGCCGGAACTACGCCCCCGCGGCGCCGTACCTCCACGGCGTCGGCACGCGGAAACACCTCGTCTACTCCAACGGCGGCCGGGTCTACGTCTGAGGAACGGGGCCACGTCCGACGTATCCGTCCCCCTGCGCACGCGACCGGTGGGACCCGGTCGGGCGTTCACGCGGGGGCCCGTGTCGGGCCCGGTTCCGGTCGGCACCGGTTCCGGTCGGTACCGGTTCCGGTCGGCACCGAACGGGAACGCATTTAGCCCCGCCCGAGGACCCTCCCGGTATCCGAATGGCTCCCGCCAGCGACGACCGGCGGAACGTCGTCCTCGTCTCCCTCGAGAGCGTCCGCGCGGACCACTGCGGCTACCTCGGCTACGACCGGGACACGACGCCGAACCTCGACCGCATGGCGGCACGGGGCGTCGGGTTCCGAAACGCCGTGACCGCCGGCGGATCGACCCCGGCCTCGATGACGGCGATCCACACCGGGGAGTACCCCCTGACGGACCCGAAGGACACCGCGCCCGAGAGCTGGCGGGCGGAGCTCCGTCCCAAGCGGACCGTCGCGGCCGCGCTCTCGGATGCGGGCTACCGGACCGGTGCGTTCGTCCCCAACGCGTTCGTCTCGAGCTACTTCGGGTTCGGCCGGGGGTTCGAGGACTACCACGACTTCCTCCCCGAGGACGAGGCGGTCCGGATGGCCGGCTCGAAGACGGGGAGCGACGCCCCGCTCGGCGAGCAGCTCCGGACCGTCGCGGGCAACGCGAGACAGGTCCTCGAGGGGCGGACCCCGTTCCACAAGCGAACGTGCTGGGAGGAGTACTACGACGACGTCGTCGAGTGGATCGAGCGGGGCGACGACCGTCCGTTCTTCCTCTGGCTGTTCCCCGAGGAGACCCACACGCCGTACATCCCCCCGGCCGCCCGGCGGGACCTCCCGACGACCGTCTCGTACCTGCTCCGGCACGCCACGTTCCTGAAGCGGCTCTGGATCGACCAGCGCTCCTCGTTCTCGCTCACCGACCGGGCGCGCGAGCGGCTGATCGCCCAGTACGACGACCTCGTCCGGTACGTCGACGAGTTCGTCGGCCGCCTCCGAGAGGACCTCGCCGAGTACGACCCCGTGTTCGTCCTCCACGGCGACCACGGCGACGGCTTCGGCGAACACGGCTTCTACGAGCACCCGCAGTCGCTCTACGAGGAACTGATACACGTCCCGCTGGTCGTCCACGACGCCGCCGACGGACGGGACACCGTCGACGGGGTTCCCCCTGGCGAGCGGTCGACCCCGGTGAGCCTCCGGTCGCTCCCCGCCACCATCCAGTCGGTCGCCGGCGTCGAGCGGACGTTCGACGGCCCCTCGGTCCTCGAGTCCGAGGAGCCCTACGTGGTGGCCAAGGTGACCGAGGGCGACCGCCGGAAGGTCGCCGTGAGGGGCGCCCGGTGGAAGTACCTCTCGCGGGAGCGGGACGAGGGAGCCCTGTTCGACCTCGATGCCGATCCGACCGAGGGGACCGACCGGAGCGACGAGCACCCCGAACTGGCGGAGGCGCTCGGACGGGTCGCAGGCCGCCACCGGGTCGCCGACCGCGAACGGCTCGTCGTCCGGTCGCATCTCGACGACCTCCACGGGGTCTGATACGGACGGGTGTACCGTATACGGTGACCGCCCGGACCGTGTCCTCGACTGCCGGGAAAAGAGGACGACCGTCCGCGGGGATCAGCCACCGAGGAACCTCGCGAGCGCCCGCAGGTCGAGCTGTGTCGCCAGCCGCTCCGTTCGGGATGGGACGCACGCGTCGAACGCGAACGGCTCGTCCCCGTCGAACGCGAGCATGCGTGGCGTCGCGGCGAGGCGGGTCCACAGGATCCGTCCGACGTCACCGAGCCGACGTGTCGGCGGCGTCCTGTCGGGCCCGCCGTACGCCCGGCGTACCCGTGCGCTCTCCTCGGCGTGTGCGTCGTCCCCCGCCGTCCGCTTGTTCTCCGGGTACATCCGGTTTCCGGCGACGAGAGACGGCACGTGCTCGACGGTGTACCGCCGTCCGAGGTAGAGCCAGTACTCGAGGTCCATGCTGTAGTCGAGGTCGGTGTCCAGGCCCCGGTCGGCGACGACGTAGTCCCGGAAGAACGTCGCCGGCTGTGGGATGGAGTAGCTCCGCCGCAGGCGGTCGTAGTCCCAGTCGAGGGCACGACGGACACGACGGATCGCTCCATCGCGGTCGATCTCGACGTGGTCGCCGTAGAGCACGTCCGCGTCCGGACGCGCCTCGAACGCCTCGATCATCCGCTCGACCGTCTCCCGGTAGAAGTAGACGTCGTCGGAGTTGAGCCACCCGACGACCTCCCCCGAGACCCGCTCGAACCCCTTGTTGATGGCGTGGCTCTGTCCCCGGTCAGGTTCGGAGACCCACTCCAGGGTGTAGTGGGGGTCGTCAGCCGTCTCCGCCTCGAACCGCCGGAGGGTCTCGACGGTACCGTCGTCCGAACCGCCATCGAAGACGAGGTGTTCGATGTGCGGGTAGGTCTGGTTCCGGACCGAACGGAGCGTGTCCTCGATGAAATCGGCCTGGTTGTAGGAGGG
>Ga0207797_1001613_pt1 | contig 16247 bp, 21 predicted proteins | sample PRCRCaboRojoPR_6_FD_187275 | JGI IMG/M metagenome (GOLD analysis project Ga0207797, IMG submission 187275) | Marine sediment microbial community from Cabo Rojo, Puerto Rico - PR CR 10% Liquid 1 (SPAdes) | ecosystem: Environmental > Aquatic > Marine > Coastal > Sediment | place: Cabo Rojo, Puerto...
CGACGAGGCACTGTCCGGCCTGAACGACGCCGTCGTCGGCGTCATCGGGATGCCCACGAAGGAAACATCTGAGGATCTGGGGATCGACGTGGACGTCGTACCCGAGGACGCAGACTTCGGCCAGCTCGCGGAGGTGGCCCTCTCGGCGGTACGGGACTGATCGAAGACGACCGGAAGTTTAAGTCCGAACACCCGCCTATCTCGGAGCGATGGGAACGGTTCCGGAACTCGACGAGCGCGCCCGGGCCTGTGCGAGACGCCTGCACGAGGCCGGGGAAGTACTGCTCGCCTCGCACATCGACGCCGACGGGCTGACCAGCGCCGCTATCGCCACCACCGCCCTGGAGCGGGCGGGCATCCCCGTCGAGACGGTGTTCAAGAAGCAACTCGACGAGACCGAGATCGCGAGCATCGCCGCCCGCGAGTACGACACCGTTCTGTTCACCGACTTCGGCAGCGGCCAGCTCGACGTCATCGCCGAGCACGAGACCGCTGGCGACTTCCAGCCGGTGATCGCCGACCACCACCAGCCCGCCGACGCGGAGACTGAGTACCACCTCAATCCGCTGCTGGAGGGGATCGACGGCGCTTCGGAACTCTCGGGGGCGGGCGCGAGCTACCTGCTGGCGCGGGCGCTGGCCGACACCGCCGCGACTGACGGGGGAACTGGCGCTCAGTCCACGGTCGCCGGCGGCACCGCCGCGGCGGACAACCGCGACCTCGCCGGCCTCGCAGTCGTGGGTGCCGTCGGCGACATGCAGGCCGTCGGCGGCGAACTCCACGGCGCAAACCGCAACATCGTCGAGGAGGGGGTCGACGCCGGCGTGCTGGCCGAACGTACCGACCTCGCGTTCTACGGCAAGCAGACCCGGCCGCTCCCGAAGCTGCTGGAGTACGCCAGCGAGGTGCGCATCCCCGGCATCTCCAACGACGAAGCCGGGGCGATCTCATTTCTGGACGACCTCGACGTCGACCTGCGGGACGGCGACGACTGGCGGCGCTGGGTCGACCTCTCGGACGACGAGCAACAGACCGTCGCCAGCGCGCTCGTCCAGCACGCGCTCAAACGCGGCGTCCCCGCGAACAAGGTCGACCAGCTCGTCGGGACGACCTACACGCTCGAAGCCGAGTCGCCCGGCACCGAACTCCGGGACGCCAGCGAGTTCTCGACGCTCCTCAATGCGACGGCCCGCTACGAGCGCGCCGACGTGGGGCTGGGCGTCTGTCTCGGCGACCGCGAGGGCGCGCTCGAACGCGCCCGGCGTCTGCTCCAGAACCACCGCCGGAACCTCTCCGACGGGCTCGAACAGGTCAAATCACAGGGCGTCACGAAAGCCGACCACGTCCAGTACTTCGACGCCGGCGACCAGATCCGCGAAACGATCGTCGGCATCGTCGCCGGCATGGCACTCGGCGTCGACGGCGTCGACCCCGACCGGCCGATCGTCGCCTTCGCCAGCAAGAACGACGAGGAGACGAAAGTCTCGGCGCGTGGCACCGCCCGCCTCGTCGGCCAGGGACTGGATCTCTCCGTGGTGATGCGCGAGGCCTCCCAGTCAGTCGGCGGCGACGGCGGCGGCCACGACGTGGCTGCCGGCGCGACGGTACCTGCCGGCGAGGAGGAGGCGTTCGTCGCTGCCGCCGACGAGATCGTCGGTGATCAACTGGGCTAAGCCGTTTTTGCCGATCTGCGCTCGCGCCGACCAGCCGTGGCTTCGGCTGCGGATCCTGAATTTGATATAGCGATATACAATTTATCACTCCCGCAGCTCGAGAAAGACCTATCACCGTCGGCAATCGATCCAGAGACGGACTCACATGCAACCGCGGAGTCTCTTCGACGGGCTGTTGGTCGCCATGCTGGGGACGATAGTCTACGTCGAACTCATCGGCCCCTCGTTCGCCTGGGGGCGCGTCGGGACAGTGTCGGACGCGCTCACCACTCTCGACCCGGCGTTCTATCTGGTCTTCGCGGGGATCGTCGCCGTCGTCGCGCTGATGTACATGTTCGTCTACCTCCCACAGAAGCAAAGCAAGAACCCGACGAAGTAGGGATCCGACGCTCGTCACGCTTGCGCACTTTGCTCGGTTGGCACTCGCTATCGGCTGCCGGCGTTTTGGCAGCCGAACCCACGTTGTTGGCTGTCTGCGTCCGTCCAGCACCGGTTGCAGGGATTCACGCCGCGCTCGGTAATAAACTCGATATTGCTATATCGAATACACCGCCTGGAAGTTGAGACTACACACGCTATGGAGGAGACGGCATGCATAGTCACCGATATTCCGAAATCGACTGGTGTGGCACGTAGTACCCGATTTCATCGATCCATGTCGACAGCCACTCATCGGCAGTTGCCTCATCAATCGTTCCAGCATCGATCGCAGCCAACACACCCCGACCGACCCGACAACGGTCACGTCTTGGTCTTTCGCAAACGATCGGGCGTCCCCGTCGTCGGTCAGTAGCCGACCGTCCGCAGCGTCTGCCAAGGCAAACGCCTGTGCTGCACAGGGAGCGAGATGGTCACTGACGACCGCCTCTCTGTTTGCGACGGTGTCCGAAATCGTCCCGACTTGAATCTCGTCGTCGAGTGTATCGAGTGCCGACTGAAGATACGGATGGTCATCAACGCCGTGTTCGATCTCCTCACGGACGACTGGTACCGTACAGATTCCGGAGAGAGCAGCAACTACCCACAGCTGATCGATGTAGGCGAAATTCGAGAGGACAGTCGTATTCAGGACGCTCGGGTTCGCTGGAATATCGTCACCTGTCATTCAGCACGTGACGCCTCATCGGACGAGTCTTCATCACCGAATTCGAGTTCGCTCGCTGCCTCTACTTCGTAGGCTGCGTCGTCTTCGTCAACGAGCCCGAGGCGGAGCTCAACACCGTGCTCACGGAGGATATCCCGCATCGTCCACCGATCGACAGCAGCGAGTCTCGCAGCATCACCGAGTGTGATCCGCTCGCGTTCGTAGAGGGCGACCGCAGCTGCAATGCGCTCGCTTTCGTGATCCTCGAAGTCACGTCCTGTGGCGGTTCGACTGCCCACGGACTGATGTGAAAGGCCGCGAGCATCCCGGCACTGAACGCAAAAAACCCGGCCCAGTACCGCGCCTCGACGCGCCTGATCAGCGTCAAGTAGAGGCTGATCGCAAGCAGCAGGTAGATGACGAGGCTGTACGTGAACGGGTTGACGTTGGGTGTGAGCGGCCAGCCGACGTGGTTGCCACGGATGCTGTCATCAATGTGGTGGGCCGCTCCCAGCACTGTCGGCACCAGGACGAACACGTAGAACGCCCGCGTCAGACTGGTGTTGTTCGTCGGCAGTTCGACCGGAAGACTGTCCTCGACGTCCATATGCGAGGATTGTCGGCTGTCGGGGTCAGATTTTGTCCAACATGTTGGATTGACTGTGGCCCGACGTAGGAACGATGGCAGCGAACAGTCCTCGCTGGCGCGTGGTCAATCGTGCCATTGTTCGGTCGGTGCCGTCGTCATTGTAGATGCTCCCGACACGCTCACCGTCGCGCCAGAACCGGAGGGTCACGTCGGTCGGTTCGATCGAGCCGAAGTTCACCTCGAACACCCGGTCGTCGCTCTCGATATGAGCAAGCATGAGCTCGTCTCGTTCAGTCACGATGGTTTCGATGCCCCCGCTACAGATTCAAGACGTATAACACTGGGATTTGCAGTCGTCATACTGTCCGTGTTCGCCTGTTTTCCCCAAAATGGATACCACTGGTTCCTGTCTCTGCGCTCTGCGACAACGGTTCGAAAGCCGGCTGAGGTTTGTGAGATAAGTGCCCTGTATCCACCATGTCTGCTGGGATTTGTTCAAACTCTGCCAGAAGCCAGCCAAGCGTGGTGAACGCGTCGGACTCAACGAACTCGGTGGCTGCTGAGCGGCCGGTGGCGTCACAGGTAGCCGAGCGCTTCGAGTCGGGACTCGTCGCTGTGGGCGTCGTAGACGCGAGAGACGGGCAGCGACTCCGGTGGAGTCAGATTCGGGTCGCGAGTTCCGCGGTCTGCAGCGGTCGTCTCGACCCAGGGGACGGTCAGGAGCGCCGGGACTGGGGTGTACATCGGATGTCCGTACAGCCCCCACTCGCCGAAGAGGTTGGCGTGGTCGGCGGTCACACCGACACGACCGTCGGTATTATCCAGCAGCGTCTCGACCGAGGAGAGTGCGTACCGCAGGTTCGCTTCGTAGGCCGTCCGAACCCGCTCTATCGAGACATCGCCTCGCCGGAGCAACATCCACGGGCTCGTCGCGCTACTGTGAGCGCCGGTTCGAGCCATCCCGCTGTCTCCGTCCAGCGGGTCAGGAACGAACGGGTGGTGGGGTTGCATGTAGTGGACGACCAGTCGGTCGGGGTCGTGTTCGCGGGCGACGCGTATCGCCCGGTCGGTAACCGCGTCGGCGGGCACCGTGTCCGTCTCCTCGTCCCAAGCGTACTTCCAGACCTCGTCGAGCAGCGCGAAGCGGTCGGCGTCGAGATACCGGTCAGTCCAGGTGTTGCCCGTCACCATCGCCGTCCGTCCGACCGCCGTCTCGTCTCGGTCGGTCATGAACGTCTGCTCCAGCCACTCCGACGAACAGCTGCCCACGGACTGAATCGTCCCGACGTCGTCGGGTTCGAAGAAATCGACCGCGTCGGCGGCCGTCCGGAGCGTGTCCGGTCTGCATGCGTCGAGCACGACGAGAACGTCCCAGTCGCGTCCGTAGACGCTCGTCCCGTAATCGAGTCGACGACCGACCGCCTGGATCGCTCGCAGGTAGGCGCTCCTGACCAGTCCCATTCCGGCTTCTCGCTCTCTCATTTTTCTCTCGAATCGTCCGGTTCGACCATCCGAGGTCGCCGACCGAAGCGTTCGGCTTTGATACGGTTGGCCCGGACAAAACCTTTCGGTCGGCTCGTTGCCAGGCCGTTTGTAGACGGTTGGCGACTGTCTTGAACGCGCCTTCTATGTCGACATCGGGTGGCTCGCGCTGACGGGACGCTGGCGGGACGGAACGTCGACGTGACCGGCACCGTCCGGATCCGTTCTCGTTCGCCGTCGCGGCCCGCGGCCGTCGAAAGGACTACCGCGACAGGTTCCGACAGTAAAATATGTTGCAGACGGCGATCGTCGGTCTCGGGAACGTCGCGACCTGGCACAGGCGCGGGATCGAACGAACACCTGGTGCACGACTGACCGCAGTGGTCGACGTCGACGAGTTCGTAGCCAGAGAGCGGGCAGCGGAGTGGGACGTCTCGTCGTACACCGACCTCGAAGACCTCTTCGCCGAGGAATCGGTCGACTGGGTTCACGTCTGCACGCCCGTCGCGACCCACGCCGACGTCGCGATACAGTGTCTCCGCGCCGGCGCTCACGTCCTTGTCGAGAAACCCGTGACCGCGACGCGCGAGGAGTTCGAGTCGCTCGTCGAAACCGCAGACGAGACCGGCCTGCGGGCGACGGTCGTCCACAATCAGGTGTTCTACGCTCCGTTCCAGCGAGCCAGAGAGCTGATCACGAGCCGCCGATTCGGCCGGTTACACGGCGTTTCGGTGCGGTGGCTGGAGAACAACGACCCCCGGGAACCCGGACGCGGGGACTGGGTGCTCGACCTCCCCGGTGGGGAGTTCGGCGAGGGAATCGTCCATCCGGTATACGTGGGCCTCCGGTCGGCGGGGTATCCCGCCAGCGAGGACGCGGTCAACGTTAAGCGAGTCGACACGACCGGCGACCCGACTGTCGAGTACGACGGTATCGCGGTCTCCTACCGAACCGACAGCGACGTGACCTGCACTATCCAGCACCACTCGAACGTCAGGGGGAGCCGACAGGTGGAGTTTTTCGCCGCCGAGGGACGGGTCGTCGCAGATATCCCAACACAGACGGTTCAGGTCTACCCCGAGGGGTACGGCCCCAACGCCACTGTCGAGCGACCGATGCTTAACGCCGCCTACTGGACGGCCCGCAACGCCGCCAGTGCAGCACGGTCGGTCGCCTTGGTTCATGCGCGTCGGGCTCTCGCCGACCTCCGTGGCGGGGAGTTCACCGTCCACGACACGCACACCCCGGTGATCCGCCGCGAAGTCAACGCCATCGAGGGGAAGGGGCCAGGACCGACACCCCACGAGGAAGCCGACTGGGCGAATCGTATTTATACGATGGTCAACGAGGGGGTGGGCGAGTAGCGCACGGTGCGGTCGAATACCTCCTCGCCAGTCGCTGCCCCCTCCATTCGGACTGGCATATGCCGTCCCCGGCGTGTTCCTGCACGACCCCTTTGAGGATCCCATTCGACCGGTCACGGGTGGCACGGTTCCTGCCGGGGACACACCACCCAGGAGTCACCGAACCGGCTTCAGTCGGCTTCCTCGATGAAGACGAAGTGACTCGGATTCTCTGCTTCGTGGTCGCGGGCAGCGCCGTATGCAGCCACCTCGTCGTCGGTTTCGAGCTCAAACTCGCAGGTGTCACAGTCACAACGAAGTGCCACGGACGCCAGTACGGGTTCGTGTCACAAAGTAACACGGATTGGCGACTGGGTGACCGAACGCGCTCAACTCAGGTGTCGGAACCACCCGTTGTCAGATCAGCGAGGGGTTCTCCCTGCTCCCACTCCGGGTGGTGGAGTGCGCGACCGGTGGTGGCGTCGAAGAGATGAACACCGCTCCACGGGAGTCGAATGCCGACGGCGGTACGCTCCTTGACCGTCGTTCCGCCGGGTACCGCAATCGTCAGTTGTGGCCCGCTCTCGAGAGTGACGTAGACGAACGACCGCTCGCCGACCGGTTCGACCACGTCGACCCGCCCCGGGAACGTGAGCGCTCCACCCTGGCCCGTCGGTTCGGCCCCGACTTCGGCCTCGCTTCCGCTTTTGGCCTCCCTCTCCGACGTCCCGTGTCCGGTTGCGGGGTCGACGAGCGTCGGCGCCTCGGGTCTGAAGCCGAGAGTAACGTCCGATCCGTCGGCGTCGGCCGCAGCGGCGGTCAGTTCGTCGCTCGCGGGGTACGTGACCGGCCCGTCGAACACGCCGGCGACGCGGTCGAACTCGCAGTCCAGCAGGTTCATCGACGGTTCCCCGATGAACGACGCGACGAACCTGTTGGCCGGTTCGTGATAGCAGGTCATGGGAGTGCCGACCTGCTGGACGCGTCCGTCATCGAGCACGGCAATCCGGTCACCGATGGTCATCGCCTCGACCTGGTCGTGGGTGACATAGACGGTCGTCACGTCCAGGTCACGCTGGAGTTGCTGGATCTCGGTGCGCATCCGAGCTCGCAGCGTCGCGTCGAGATTCGAGAGGGGTTCGTCTAGCAGGAACACCTCCGGGTCGCGGACGATCGCCCGTCCCAGGGCGACCCGCTGTTGCTGTCCGCCCGACAGCGATCCCGGTTTCTTTTCGAGGAGGTCGGTGATCCCGAGCGTGTCGGACACGTCTTCGACGCGTCGGACGACCTCGTCGTCCGGCAGGTCTGTCGTCATCCGCAACCCGAAGCCGATGTTCTGGCGCGCGGTCTTGTGTGGGTAGAGCGCGTAGTTCTGGAACACCATCGCGATGGCACGCTCTTCCGGGCGACGGCCGATTACCGACTCGCCGCCGATCAGGATGTCACCGTCGGTCGGTTCTTCGAGGCCGGCGATACACCGCAGCGTCGTGGACTTGCCACACCCAGAAGGGCCAACTAATACCAGCAGTTCCCCGCGAGGCAGCGCTAGAGAGACCTCCTCGACGGCTGTGATTCCGCCGGGATACTCCTTGCGCAGGGCCTGCAGTTCGAGGTGGACGTCGTCCGGTGAGTCGCTCATGTCTGCGGTCATTGTCCTTTCAGTGACCCCTCGACCAGTCCCCTGACGAAGTACCGCTGGAGGCCGAGGAACACGATCACGAGCGGCAGCATGCCGATGACGCTCGCGGCCGCGATGGCCCGCCAGTCGTTGCCGTACTGTCCCTGGAACTTGTAGACCCCGATGGAGATGGTGTGCAGGCGACTCTCCGATCCCAGCACTGTAAACGCGAGGACGAACTCCGACCACGTCAGTACGGTGTTGAAGATCGCCACGACGGCGATGCCGGGCGCGACCGGTCGCAAAAGGACGTGTCGCAGCGTCTGCAGTCGATTGCAGCCGTCGATGCGGGCCGCGTAGTCCAGTTCTTTTGGGATGGTGTCGAAATAGCCTTTGAGCAACCAGATCGAGAACGGCGTCTGGATGCCCACGTACAGGAGTATCAGCCCTGCCCGCGTGCGGAGCAGGCCCAGACTGGACATGACCGTGTACAGCGGGACGATGATGATCACCGGCGAGATCATCTGGAAGAGGAGAACTATCCCGAGCAGTCCGCGGCGGCCGGTGAACTCGAACCGCGAGAACGCGTACGCCGCAGGCACCGACACCACGACGATGCTCGACACCCCGAAGATCGTGACCAGCGTCGAGTTGAACAGCCAGGAGACCATCCCAGCCTGGAACACCTGGCGGTAGGCCGACAGTGACACCTCCCTGGGGAGCAGTCGAAACGGATAACTGAACAGTTCGCCCGCCGGTCGGAGGCTGGCTGACGCCACCCAGAGCACCGGGAAGACGAAAAACGCGATCGCCGTCGCATACAGGGCGTACACCGCGAGGTCGAATACCGTGAGTTCAGCCAACTCCGCCCGAATCCGGTTCAGGACGCTCGGTTTCGCTCTGGTAGATTCCCGACCCGTGGCCTTCTCGACGCCGGTGGCGCCGCCGTCAGGACGTCTGGTCGCGGTCGCGTCGTCTTCACCGCCCCGGTCGGTGTCGCCGCTCATATCTCATCACCCACGTCGAAGGCGTAGAGATACAGGCCGGTCAACAGCAGGTTCGCGGCGAGCATGATGACGGCGATTGCGGCTCCGCGACCGAGGGCGTAGTCCTGGAACGCCTCCTGATACATAAACAGGGCGAGAACCTGGGTCGCGCGGCCTGGGCCGCCACCGGTCAACGCGAATATCAGGTCGAACGTATTCAGCGCGTAGATCGTCACCAGCACCGTCGTGATGAACAAGACCGGCTTGAGTTGCGGGAGCGTCACGTGGCGAAACCGATCCCACCGACCGGCCCCGTCGACGCGAGCGGCCTCGTAGAGACGCTCTGGAACCCGCTGGAGTCCACCGTATATCATTATCATGGTGAACGCGGTACCCCGCCAGGTGCCAGCGACGATGGTCGAGATCAGCGCCAGCGTCGGATCCGAGCGAAACGGGACTGGCCCGATACCGAGTACGCCCAGGAAGTGATTGACGGCGCCGAACTGGCTCTCGACCAGCATCACCTTCCAGACCAGGCCGATGATGATCCCGGGGACGATCCACGCAAGCAGCACCGAGACCCGGGTCGTGAGATGTCCCCGCAGTCCCCGTCGGACGCCGTAGTCGATCGCCAGCGCCAGAACGAGCCCCAGCAGAATGTGGAGGACGACGCTGAAAAAGGCGTATATGGCGGTTACCCGGATCATCCCCCAGAACTGCGGGTCGGCTGCGAGTCTGACGTACTGCTCGAGGCCGACGAACTCGAAACCCGGCCTGATGAGGCTCTCGTTCGTGAAACTCATCAGGATAGCCTCGGCCATCGGATACAACTGGAACACCGCGAGCGCCAGCAGGGCGAGCGCGAGCCAGGGGAGTGGATGGTCGAGGACTCGGCGAACGGCGTCGTTCGCCCGTGCGAGCAGTCGTCTGGCTGTCGTATCGGCGGTCGACATAGATATCACCTCGGCGTGGGCGTTTCCAGTGCCGGGCCACCCATCAGGACGCCTCGTACTCCTCGTTCACGTTGGCAATCACCGTATCGGCCGCCGACTCGGGGTCGGACTGACCGGTGACCACGTTCTCGATGGCGACCACGTATTCGGACTCGATGGTGCTGTAGATTGGGCGGGCCGGTCGGGCGACGCCGTCCTGGAGGAACTCCCGGAACCGATCCTGGTAGGGCGTGTCTGGGTCGTAGAGGTCGCTGTCGTTGAACACCGACTCGCGGGTCGGAAGCAGGGCCGCGGCCTCGCAGTACCGGCCCATCGACTCGGGCTCGACGAACTTCGCGATGAACTCTTTCATCGCGGCAGCCTTGCCGCTGTTGCCCTCGATAAACGCTCCTTCAGTCCAGCCACCGACACCGGTGGTGTGCTCGCCGTCGGCGGGCCGGGGAATCTTCGCGACGCTCCAGCGCTGCCAGCGGTCGTCGGGGATGTCGTCGGCCTGCTCGATCGGGTTCTTGAGGTTGCGCTCAATCTGGTCGTTGTTGCCGACGAACATCGCGAGGTTGCCGGCGCGTCCTTCTCGGGGCAGCGCCTCGACTTCCTCGATGCTCGCGACCCGCTGTGGGGTGACACCCGTGTCGACGAGATCCTGGATGAACCCGAGCGCAGCGATTAGCGCCTGCCGGTTTTCGCTCTGGTCGAGAACCGGCGCACCCTCGTCGTCGACGAGCGTGCCACCGGAACTCCAGAAGTACGGCAGGTTCGCGAGAGCGGTCGACGACTGGAACATGTACGCCTCCATGTCCTCGTTCTCGACGATATCCTGGCCGACCGTGAGCAGTTCCTCCCACGTGGTCGGCGGGTCGCCGTCGTTGTACGTATCGAGGATGTCCTGTCGGTAGTACAGACACCGACAGCCCGTGTACTTCCAGGCGGCCAGGAGGTCGCCGTCACGCATGGCCGTCTCCCGAACGAACGGGAAGAAATCGTCGACGTCCTCTACGTAGTCGTTCAACGGCTGGAGGTATTCGTAGAAGTCGGCCACCCACTTCGAGTCGAGCGTCGACCCGTCGGGGGCGTTGCCCTCCGCAGCGCTCGTCAGGAGGTTGTTTTTCCACTGTCCGAACGCCGGGTAGTTGACTTCGATCCGATAGTCGGGGTGGTTCTCGGCCCACGCCTCTTGTTGTTTCTTCAGTGCCGGTGCCGCCGCCGGCTGGTCGCTCTCCGACTTGATCGGGGTATAAAAAGTACTCGTCTGATACGTGAGAGCAGTGCTACCTTTGCCGAATCGCTCGTGTGCCACCAGAGGGTCTGATTCCCCGAACTGGCTCGTCTCTCCCTGCTCGCCGTTGCCGGCACATCCTGCCAACCCGCTGGCGATGATTGCTCCACCCGCAAGCAACGATTGGCGCCTCGTGAGTGAACGCTTCCCGTTCGGCATTCAGACATTGATTAGAAATGGCAATGTAAAAATGTATCTTCGGTTCCAAAATTGCTGTATACCGCCTCGTCGCGGCGCGTGAATTCACGGTCGTGAGAGGCTCCCGAGTTCGACGGTGTTTTGCCGCGGTAGGGGTAGACGAATCATCCGTCGGTACTATTAGGGGTCTGGTCGCGTATCAGGAAATGCTACAGGCTGATTGGAACTGGACTGTTGACAAACACGTCGTGGAGGGTCGGAACTGGATCGTCCGCTCGGTTGTCACGAACGATGATTCGATGACGACCGTGTAGTAATCCTCTTCACGGAGCCGGGACGCAGCTGCGAGGAGTCGGCATCCGCGTCGGAGTTGCAAGAGTTCGACCTCGTCAACATCAAGCCCTTCCACAATCGTGTCGGGCGATTGCTCGAAACTGCGTTCTGCTGCAGCGAGCGCCTCGATGACGTTACTCTTCTTCATCGGTGTATACCTCCGTAAGAAGTGCTGAGAATTGCTCTGAGCCAACGAGCGTGAGCCCATCGTCGAACTGTTGGCGGAGCAGCGTCCCGATCCGCTCGGCGCTGTCAGTCGATTCGACGAGGGCTTCGAACGTGTAGCGGTTCCCGTCGAATTTTATCTCTTCGAAATCACGTACGACGGACTGGACACGCCGTCTTGCGTGCTCTGTTCGAACCGGCTTCTCGCCTACTCCCCCTCACTCGTCGAATTCAAAAACCCGGCGTAGTTCCTGCTCAATCTGCGTCGTGAACTCCGTCAGAACAGCGTTGAAGGTCTCCTCATCGCCGGGGAGAGGCTGTTTTCGCTCTTCGATATCGTCGGGGACGACGACTCGGAACGTCTCGTCCCCCTCGTAGACCGGCTCACTCTCGCTGAGCACCTGGCGGTCGATAGCTCGCAGAACCTCCGAGTTGACTTGTCCGTGGAGTTGGTCATACGCATTTGCGTACGCAGTCTCAAGTTCCTCACCGTCGGCGGGCACGGAGTATTTAACTGCCTGCCGGTTCTTTTCCCGGCCGCATGAGCGACGATCTGCCGGAACTGACGGACAAGGGGCGATTGCTGTTCGGTGCGGGCTTCGTCTTCGGCGTGATGGTCACGCTGGTCGTCTTGGCGCTGGTGACCGCAACCGTCAGCAGCGACCCTAGCGCCGAGGTGCTCGCCTCGGATGCGGTCGTCACCATCGTCGGGGGCGTCTTCTTCGCAGCCATCGTCGGCGTCGGGCTCTATCTCCTGGCGTTTCCGGCGAACCGGGTCGACCTGCCCGTCGGGTCGCTGTTCGGGGACGACGACGGCGAGCGCTGAATTCCGGTAAGTGCTTTTGCGCGCGTGCCAACGTGTCGACAATGCCAGGCTTCGATTTCGACCCCGAGAAGTTCGAGGACAAGTACGAGCACTACTTCCCCCAGCTCCAGCAGGCCTACCGGCAGGCCTTCGAGACGATGAACGACGCCTACGACTCCGAACTCGTCCACGCCATCGACCAGGCGATCCTCGCCGAGAGCGAACCCTTCTACGAGGGCGACGGCGAGTTCCGGGTCGAACTCCCCGACGACCCGGTCGCGAAACTGGAGGGCGTCATCGTCGACACCGGGAAAGCGGAGTCGGTGCTGGACGTGTACGTCGACGAGATCGAGACGCAACTCCAGTCCGTCTTCGGGTTCGACGCGGAGGAGTAGGCGAGGTCAGCGGGGCCGGGCGGCAGTGTGATGCACGCGGCGGTCGTCGGTCGTCGCTGGCCCTGTCGCCGGTCAGTAGTTCGCGTCCTGCACGACGGTGAGTTCGAAGGCCTCGTCGACGGGCTCGTCGTCGGGTGTCAGATAGCCAGAGGCGAAGGCCGTGTAGACGGTGCCGCCGTTCAGCGAGACGTCGGCGTCGTAGACGACCTCGCCGTCGTTGCCCATCGTGTCGGGTCTGACCTGGGCCGTGTAGTCGTTGGCTTCGACCGTGGCGTAGCCCGACCCCTTGAACTCGACGCCGTCGAACAGCACCGGGCCGGCGCTGACGGTCACGTCGACGGCGCCGGCGTCCGGGGAGACGTGGACGGCCCGGAGGCGGGCCATGTCGCCACCGGGGTCGCTGTTGTCGTCGGCCAGCGGCAACACCTCGAAGGTGTCCTCGCCGACCTCACCGCTGGCGACGAGCGTGTAGTCGGCGGCCTCCAGCGTCACCTCCTGGTCGAAGACTGCGTTGTCCTGATTTCCGGCTTCCGTGATCGTGAACTGGTGGGCGCCAGCGGGGACTTCGAGGTAGTCGCTGACCGCCCGGAAGGGGACGTCAGTCACGGCCGCACTGCCGTCGACGTAGACGTCGACGTTCGGCGCGTCCGGCGACATGTGTGCCGCCCGGACGTTCGCCATCTGCATCATGCCGCCACCGCCGGCACCGGCATCGACGGTCAGCGTGAGGTCGAAGGCCGCGCTCGCCGGCTCGTCGTCGGCCGTGAGGTAGCCGCCAGCGAAGCCGGTGTAGACGGTGCCGCCGGCGAGTTCGACGGGAAACTCGGCGACGACGTCCCCGTCGTTGCCGTCGGTGTCCGGCCGCACCTGGAGGGTGTAGGTGCCGGCGGGCACTTCGACGTATCCCGACTCGCCGAACGCGACGCCGTCGAACAGCGCGTTCCCGGACTCGGCGACGGTTACGTCCACTGCGGGCGCGTCGGGCGACGCGTGGACGAGCCGCACCCGCGCCGTGTCGTCGGCCACCTCGCTGTTGTCGTCTGCGAGGACGAGCGGCTGGAACTCTGTGTCCTCACTGGACAGTTCGCCGACCGCCGCGACGGTGAAGTCGCCCTCGGCGACCTCGATATCGCCCTCGAAGGCAACCGTACTTCGGTCGCCGGCGGCCGTGATCTGTACCGTCCGTGCTCCGGTCGGGACTTCGAGGTAGTCGCTGACCGCCCGGAACGGCACGTCGCTGAGTACCTGCTCGTCGTCGACGTAGACGTCGACGTTCGGCGCGTCGGGCGAGAAATGCGCCACGCGAACGTTCCCCGTTGCCTGTTCCGTCGGCGTTTCTGTCATCTCGCCCATCGTCTCGGTCGGCGTCTCTGTTTCTGTCGCACCGCCGTCGCCGCCGTCGCCCCCATCGCCGCTTCCACAACCGGCGAGACCGACTGTCAGTGCGCTTCCCATCGTCGCGAGCAACCGCCGTCGATTGAGTCGTGACATCGTTCCATGGGAAGAATGGTCAGTAAAAATTAATTTTCCCGAGAGTGACCACACTCTCACCCAAATTCGACCGGAAAATATCTAGAAAGACACGAGCGACGCTGCAACCACCTGGAGTCACTCCCAGGTGACCCAAAGGAGAAAGAGGATCGCGGCGAGTTCGAGCAACTGGACGAACGACATCGCCTGGCCGGCGATTGGCGCGGCGCTGCGCAGCAGTTGCGCCACCTGTGGGTCGAGGACGTAGTAGTAGAACGCGAGCAGGTTCTCGGCGAGCAGCAGGACTCCGAAGATCGCGAGTCCGAGGGCGTGCTTCGAGCCGATATCCAGGTAGTTCCGCCCCCAGATCCCCACGAGTACCAGGAGCAGGACGACGTTTATCGCCGCCGCGGCGCCCGCGACAGTCAGCCAGAGTCCCATCGTGCCCCCCGTTGTTTCGAGTTGGCTATAATTGCTTTCCCAATTTCGACCATATTACTCGACCTCCTCGGTGATCTGTTCGACTGTCTCCCAGTGGTGTTGCACCCGGTCGGTCGGCAGGTACACCGCGCCGTAGTCGTCGCCGCTGCTCGTGACCATGTCGTTCTCCATGAGTACGTCCAGGTGATGGCGAACAGTCTTGTAATCCAGACTCAGGTCCTCTGCGAGCTGATTGGCGTTCCGCGGCCGCTCCTCGATAGCCTGGAGGATCCGCACCCGGTTCGATCCGCCACGGGTGCCGGTCAGCACGTACCAGAGGACTGCCTCCATCACACTTGTCGTCTCAAGCGACATACGTAAGCGCATCGGCTGTAGGGTCGCGTAAACGGTCGTCGGCATCGGTTACTGACTCTCTAATCGGGTCGAAATGGTCGTTTGTTCCGCTCTGGTTCCGTCTCGGTCTCTGGCACATAAAACGAGAAACGGGGGAGGTCTGGCAGCGATACTTGCAGAGCTCTGACGATCTCAGGGGAGGAGCACGCCGTCGATGACGTGGACGATACCGTTCGACGCCTCGATGTTCGTGGCGACAATATCTGCCTGGTCTCCGTTCAGGTCAGTGCCGTCGACGTTGACGAGCGCACCGTTCAGTGTGGGTACCTTCGACGAACCGGTGATCGACTCTGCATCCCGCCGCCCGGGAACGACGTGGTAGGTGAGGACGTTGAGGAGGAACTCATCATCAACCTCATCGACGTTATCTACGGTAATCCCTGCAGCGTTGAAGGCTTCGTCTGTTGGGGCGAACACAGTCAATTGTCTGTTGCCGCTGAGAGCATCGACGAGTCCTGCTTCCTTCACGGCCGCGACTAGAACGTCGAAGCCGTCTGCTGCGACGGCGACGTCGACGATTGTGTTCCCTTTACTCGGCGGCCCTCGTGCACTCGCAGCGCCGACACCGCCGAGTGCCAGCGCGCCTGCGCCACCGATGCCTTTCAGTACGTCACGTCGGGATGGAGAGTTCATTTTCATACTTCCAGTGGACTGATAGGTATGTTGAATTATAATCACTTTCCCAGATGAGACCCAAATTTGACCCAAGAACATACCAGTGACACATGAGACGGTCTCTCCTGGTTCTTCGACCTGAAGCGATGATGTGAGACCAAAGGACTAAGCCCGCCGACGGTCTATACGTGACCACCATGAGTACGGAAAGCGAGTCCTCAGACGACGAACTCCGCGAGCGCATCACGAACTTCCTGCGGCGGAACTTCCCGCAGATCCAGATGCACGGCGGCAGCGCGGCGATCCAGAACCTCGACCGTGAGGAAGGCAGCGTCACGATCCAGCTCGGCGGCGCCTGTTCCGGCTGTGGCATCTCGCCGATGACGATCCAGGCCATCAAGACGCGCATGACAAAGGAGATCCCCGAGATCGACACCGTCAACGCTTCGACCGGCATGGGCGGCTCCGAGGGGATGTCCGGCGGCGCC
>Ga0207797_1001614_pt1 | contig 16245 bp, 8 predicted proteins | sample PRCRCaboRojoPR_6_FD_187275 | JGI IMG/M metagenome (GOLD analysis project Ga0207797, IMG submission 187275) | Marine sediment microbial community from Cabo Rojo, Puerto Rico - PR CR 10% Liquid 1 (SPAdes) | ecosystem: Environmental > Aquatic > Marine > Coastal > Sediment | place: Cabo Rojo, Puerto...
TACCACTCAACGGCCAACACCCCTCAGCAGGTCACCCTCCACAACCGTGAAGGGGAGATAATCAGGACCCTGGAGGACAACAGCGGACTGAAAGATACCATCCGCAAGTATGGATTCACCGACAAGGAGTTTCTAAGCATCAGCACCCCCTCCAGCCAATACGAGCTGAATGCTTACATGATCAAACCACCCGGTTTTGATCCCGACAGGCAATATCCCCTGTTCATGTACCTCTATGGCGGGCCGGATTCACAGCAGGTAACGGATCGCTGGGGAAGCCGTCTGGCCTGGTTCCAGATGCTGGCCCAGCGGGGCTATGTGATAGCTGTGGTCGATAACCGGGGTACGGGAGCCAGGAGTCAGCATTTCAAGAAGATGACCTACGGACAGCTCGGCAAATATGAGACCATCGATCAGATTGAGGCGGCACAGTATTTTGGAGACCAGCCCTATATTGATGCCAGCCGCATCGGGATCTTTGGGTGGAGCTACGGCGGTTACATGTCTTCCAACTGTCTGTTCCAGGGCAATGAGACCTTTTCGATGGCCATAGCCGTGGCACCGGTAACCAACTGGCGCTACTACGATACCATCTATACCGAACGTTTTATGGGCTTGCCCCAGAACAATCCCGACGGTTATGATGACAATTCACCCATCAACCATGTGGAAGGACTAAAAGGGGATTACCTGCTGATACACGGTACTGGCGATGACAATGTGCATGTTCAGAATTCTATGGAACTGGCCGAAGAGCTGGTGCAGGCCGACAAGCAGTTTGAGATGCAGTTCTATCCCGACAAAAACCATGGCATATACGGTGGAAACACCACCTTTCACCTGTATACCCGGATGACGGAGTTTATTGAGGAGAACTTGTAAGATGGGGTTGGGCATCATCTGCCCCCTCTTCTTCTGTCCCTGATATTCAAAATAATGGAAAGTGCAAGGGCCGCAAAGTAAATCCCGGCTGTCGCTGTATCTACCAGTTCAGCGCCGGGATGGAAAGGGGTGATCCTTTCCGTCAGATATTTGATATAGGAGTAGGGAAGGTCGTGATGCCCCAGTTTTCTGAGGATGTTGAAATGCCATTCTGTTAAGGGGCAATAGCCTATGCCATAGAAAAGCCCCAGTATAAACCAGGAACCGCCTGTGAGCAGCAGGGTGATCAGGTTGATCTTTCTGGTCTTTTTCCAGATCCATCCCAGTGCATTGAACAGGGTCAGGACGGTGTGAAAGACCACGAAAAAGATGTCTGCCGAGTGTAAGAGAATCTCATACATGGGCTGCTATGCGATCTGTCGATTCTGGTTTGGGTTAACACTGTTCATATAAGGGGTACAAGGGGAGGGCGGCTAACTTCTGGCTGTGAAATTTTTCAGCAAGAGTCGGGCCGTTGACTTATTGGTGGCAAGGGGTACTTCCCAAACATCACAAAGACGCATAAGGGTAGCTATATCGGGATCATGGGGATGTTTGCCCAGGGGGTCCCTGAAGAAAAAGACCATGTCTACTTTTTCTTTGGCCACCAGTGTGCCTATTTCGGCATCCCCGCCATAAGGACCGGAATTATAACGGATGATGTTGGTGAGGCCTGTTTCTGCGATCTTTTGACCAGTGGTTCCAGTGGCGTGCAATTGATACTGCCCCAATATTTCTCTGTGATCCATCACAAATTTGACCATGTCGGCCTTTTTACCGTCATGGGCTATCAGGGCGATGTTGCCCTTCAAACCGGAGTCCTTTTGCTGTTCCATGATCCTGATGAATTGATGCGTCCGATGCCATTATAGCATGCAAGTTAATCATTAATTCGACAAACGCAAAAATAGCAATACGTGTTTTACTGAAGGGATTGATGCTTGTGGTGAAAACTTGTGGAGTGTGGCCGGGTTTATATCGATCATGAGGAAGTCCGTGCCCATGTATACCTGGCAGGACTATACATGCACTAAGGTAGGCAGGCAGTTATTTATTCACGTTTTGCTTGTGGGATCGACTTCCGCCTGCCCTGGGATCTTTGGTCCTCTACTATCGTTGCGGCCCGTGAAACATCGGAGACTTTGAAAAATCCCAGCGCCTCGCCCCCTTTGATATTGCCTATGGCATTGGCAGGCGGACCCGAAAGATCGAAAGGGTTGCCCGATTGGTTGACGATGTTTTGTAAGCCGGTGAGGTATTTTCTATAGGCCTTGCTTACCGTGCTGATTTTAAGCTCTACTGAATCGCCCGGCAGGAAATTTTCGAGAAAGAAAAAGTGGTGGATGTATTCTCCTTCCAGCTCTTCGGTGTCAGAATATATTTCTACCTCGTCAATGGTGTCGTGCAATGCTTTGTTGTTGCGGATCAGTTTGAGTGTGTAGTAGTTCCTGATATCTTTTGGTTCTTTCCCGTAAGCCGTCAGAAAGAGTATGAGGGAGTCAACCGGTGATTCCTCTGCATAGAAAGGGTTTTCATATAGGATGGCGTTGATGGTATCCAGCTTCAGGCCCCTGGTCATCTTTTCACTGGCATAATAGTGGGTGTGCTGACGGATGGGATCTTCCAGGTGAATATCGAGCCTGTAGTTTTCACCCGGCTTACCTGCAACAGGGTGGACAGTGGTATAAAGTCCTTTTTCATCCGGCTCCTCTGAATATCTTATGGTATCCGATGCACCGGTAACCACCACTTCTGCTCCCGTAACCCTGGGGGTTGGTTGGTTGTTGAAATAATCTGCCGTGGTGCTGAGCACCAACCGGTGTACTTTCTTTTCACTGCTAAGGCTTCCTTCAACCACCAACATGGGCGCAACATCTTCTGTTTCCCATTCTATTTGTTCGTCCTCACATCCTGTCCAGATGAAGATCAACAAAAGGGGGATCAGGTTTTTTATTAAAGGGCGCAGGGTTTTCATAGCAGATTTTAAAACTTAAAATTATAGGTCACAGAAGGAAAGATGGAAAAATAGGTTGTGCGCATGGCTATGGTTTCATATTGATTGTCGCGGTTTTGTATAAAATCAATGGCATCGGCGTTTTCATGGGCGTAAGCGTTGTAAATTGAAAGGACCCATTCCCCGTGATAATTCTTCTCCGGCTTGTTTTTGCCCTCCAGCGTTAGGCCAAGGTCAAGGCGGTGGTAAGTGGGCATGCGGTCCTGATTTCTTCCGGTATAGTAGGGGATCACGAGATTTCCATATTCATACCTGGAGGCCGGTGCATTCAAAGGCCTGCCTGACTTGATGGTCCAGTTGGCTGAAAGACTGATCCGGGGCGTGATATCCCACATGGCTACCAGCGAGAGATCGTGTGGCCGGTCATAAGGCGAAGGATACCAGTTTTTTTCCTGGATGTCTTCAATCTTCCTGAGGGAACGGGAATAGCTGTAGCTGATCCATCCGCTTAGCCGGCCCGAGGGTTTTTTGATCATCAGTTCAAGTCCATAGGCCTTGCCGCTGCCAAACCTCAGATCTTCTGCCATGTCGGGATTGAACTGGGGTTGGGCAAACTCGTCAAAGGCCACCAGATGCTTCATGTTCTTATAATAAATTTCCAGGGAGGTTTCCAGACGGTTGTCCCAGAAGTTACGAAAGTATCCCAGACTGTACTGGTCGGCAATCTGGGGTTTGATGTTTGGGTTGGCGCTGATCCAAACATCCAGGGGAGTGCCGGTATTGGAATTGGAAGCTATCAGCAGGTATTGCCGAGTTCGGGAATAACTGGCTTTGATCGAGTGTCTGGAAGATAAAGTATAATTCATCCCAATCCTGGGCTCCAGCCCTCCATAGGTGTTGTAAATCTCACCCCGGCCATGGCTTTTCACCCCGGTCACCTCATACTGATCATTGACCTGGTGGACGGTGGCCGGACCCGTATTGAGGAATAGGGAGTATCGAAGTCCGTACTTGATGCTCAGCCGGTCATTGAATTCCTGCTGATTGCTCAGATAAACAGCGCTTTCAATGCTGTTGACGCGGGGCATGGTGAATTGAAACCGGACGGTATCCTGCCGGCCTTCCACTTCCCCCACGTTGAAATCATGACGGGTGGTTTTGATGCCAAAACGCAAGGTGTTGTTCTGATTCAGGTAATAGCCAAAGTCGGCCCTTAAGGTGTAGTCTTTCACGAAGGCCTTGTATTCAAAGGCAAAGGTCTTTTCATCCCGCCCCACCGTCAGTTCATTATCCAGCAGGTAGTCATAATTGCTGGCCATCAGGGTGAAATTGGAGAAGAGTTTTCGGCTGAAAAGGTGATTCCACCTCAAGGTGCCGGTGTAATTGCCCCAGTTGAAACGCGACTGGTTGTTGGGATTGGTGGAATATGAGAATACATCCCGGCCAAAATACCCGGAAAGGTATACCCGGTTGTTCTTGTTGATCCGGTAGTTGGCCTTGGCATTTAGATCGTAGAAATGAAAGGGAATTTCGTTTATCCGGTCGCTGCCCGAGATCTTTCTGGCGGCTTTGATTACAGCATCCATATAGGTCCTTCTTCCCGATACCATAACAGAACCCCTGTTCTTTAAAATGGGTGATTCAAGGGTTAACCTGCTTGATATCAAGCCCATTCCCCCCTCGGCGGAAAACTCTTTCATGTTGCCATCTTTCATGCGGATGTCAATCAGCGATGACAGACGCCCCCCGTACCGGGTGGGTATTTTACCCTTGTACAATTCCACGTTTTTGATGGCATCGTTGTTGAAAACGGAGAAAATACCTCCCAGGTGAGAAGCATTATAGACCGGTGCTTCGTCAAGCAGCAACAGGTTTTGATCCCTGCCGCCCCCACGGACGCTCATCCCGGAGCTTAAGCTGCCGGTATTTTTGACCCCTGGAAGAAGCTGCAGGCTCTTGATCATATCGGTCTCACCCATCAATACCGGGATCTTGCTTATGGTTCGACTGGAGAGCTTCTCCATGCTCATGCCCATGGAGGTGACATTTTCGTTGGGCTGGTCTCCGGTGATCACCACCTCCTGCAGTTCGGTCGTTTTATGAGGCAGCTCAACATTTAAAGTGGTATCTCCCTTCAATTGCAGGGTCAGTTCCTTCGGACGATAGCCCACATAGGTGTAAACCAGTGTTTGTGTTCCCTTGTCAAGGGTCATGGAATAAAAGCCATAGGTATTGGTGCTTGTGCCCCTGGAGGTGCCTTTGATGTATACATTGGCCCCGATCAGCGCTTCTCCGCTTTTATGGCTCATGACATGGCCGTTTACCGTTATCTGCTGACCCCGGGAAGCAAGGGCAGAAAAAAGAAGTAGCCATATATATACCAGCCGTTTGTTCATTTTAAGAGGTTTTCCAGGGGGATCCGATGGACGGGCAAATTTAATGCGTTTGCAACAGCCCGGGCCCATTTTTGATGTTAAATTATGGTAAATGTTGCCACATTCAATGACCAATCCAACATAATAAGGGATTTTTTTGTTTGATCCCTTTGGCAGTCTTTCATGATTCCCTCAAACCAAATTCCGGGTTTGGATCCTCTGCTGATGGCAGCACTTCCGGGGAAGATTTTTAAAGCTGGTCTGTTTTACAGAGTGGATGATTGTTTAGGGGGAAAGAGCTTTTGAGACCCCAAAGCGATGGTGAACCTCTTTGGCCAAACATAGATAATAGAGCCTTTGGGGATTTTTTGCATACCCCCCTAAGATTGGAGGGAAAAGTAATCTATGATCCGGAGAACCCGGGATGAGAATAACTTTGGTTGTGGATTGGCTGTATTGTCTTTGGTTTGATAGATCTCGATGCCTTTCCCGTGGATCAGGTTTTTCCGGGTCCATTCCACCCTGAGCTGACTCGGATTATGAATCCGTATGTTGCCTATATGCTTTTTTCCATTGGCCGACTTCAGTATAAGGATGCTGTCGCGAAGGGAATAATTTCCGGGTATTCTCAGCTTACTGCCTGAAAATTCATACTTGACCCGGATCTCAAAGCTGTTGGGGGAGGTGAACACCAGCTTCCGAGTAAGGAAATCTTTCGATTGATGAGCGGTATTCTCCTTCACCTGCAGCCAGGCGTGGCTTTGTAATGCTTTGTGGGTGAGCTTAATCGGCGATCCTTGATTTCCTTTTTTGCTTTGAATATGGGACAACCCGAGAATGATGACAATGATCCAAAGAAGGGTGCTGTATCGGTGCATAGGAAATGGTTTGTTTTCCATTTACGGGTACGGTGCAACCGGTCTCAGGTTTGGCTTGCGGCGAACAATCCTCGTTTTATTTGATGAATACCTGCCCGGACACTATGAATACAGACCTGATTTGGATCAATCTGCAGGAGCTTAATATGCTCATTGCAAGACACTTATGTAAATTGCTTAAGCGCCTTATAGTCAGGGCAGATTATTGTGAAACCTGCCCGAGCGAACCGGCACAACAAGGACATGAACAAACATAGGGTCTCACAATGCGATGCAGGAAATGCGGGTTGTGGATTATCCAGTGTGCTGGAGATCAAACCTGTAATGAGAGTGCAACCCTGTAAATGGATGGGGTGGCAGTGGGGATGCGGGGCCGGGATCTGCCCCTGAAAGGTGGGGGAAAGGATGAAAAGGTGCCACCAAAACCCCGCGATTTGAACAGGTTGATTCCTGGCTACACCAATCCTGGTGTTGTTTCATGATTTTTTGGGGTTTTGGTGGCGCAATGCCCGGTTATTGTTCCATTGATTTCTATGTCGGTTGTCCGCGGATGATTAGTTGTTCAGCAGATATTCTTCTATATGGTCCCGGAACATCTTTTTGGTTTCTTCGCGGGTGCCTCCAATGCCGGAGGTCATACTGGGCTTGCCTTCAGTGGGGCAGTAAAGGAAAGTTGGGATGCCGCGAACTCCAAAGGCTGCTGCCAGTTCCTTGTGTTTATCCACGTCAACCTTGTATACATTGATCCTGCCCTTGTATTCTTTGGCCAGATCTTCCAGTATGGGCGAGGTGATCCGGCAGGGGGCACACCAGTCGGCATAAAAATCGACCAAACAAGGCTTATCCCCTTTGAAATTCCAGGTTTCATCATTCTCATAATCCACCACCTTTTCCTTGAAGGTTTCCTTGTTCAGTTGAATGGTGGCTTTTTCTCCCGATTTTTCAGAGGCTGGCTGATGGTTTGCCGTTTTGTCACCCTGTTGTTCTCCGGCGCCCGAACTCTGACAAGCATTCATTGTCAGGGCAAAAAGCCCCAGCATGGTAAATAAAGCAAGTTTTTTCATATGATTCAGATTTTTAAGTTGATGCATGGATTGATGGGTTAAGATTGCAATTAAATTAAGGGTTTGAATTTCAATAGCCGATGGCTTCCCAAACATGCCTTTCCTGCAGACAATTGCGTAAACTGTATGTTTTGTACCGCCGGTGAACCCAACCTTTTACTCGGGTTCGGTTCATCTTCTTGATTTATGGGTTCTTGCATGCGGGCTTTTCCAGATTCCTCCCCAAGATGCTCCTTTTTTATCTATCAATTAACATGCCGGCATATTAAAATATATACAAATTTAAATAAATAAAGTTAATTTGTAGGATTTTTGTGATGGGAATTTTTTTCCGGATAAATATTTTTTCACCATCCGGGATGAAAGCATTTATTGCTTATTTTGGGATCGGTTTTTAGGTGTTTTACCAATGACAGATTGGTTAACTCCTTGTTGCGCAGGTTACTGCATGCGGGTTTCACACAGGAGTGAGTTAAGCGGATGCTTGTAATAGATAAACAACCAATCATCAAGGGAGATCATATGATGGTCTTTGTTGATCCGGCCCTGTTGCATTCAAACTTTTAGAATATAATCAACTTTTTTCTTCTAAAGATGTTTTTCAGTAAATCCTCTATCCTATGATGCTTAAGATATCCCTCCCCCTTCAGGAACCTGTAATGATCTTTGCCCTGGTGTTGGTGATCATTCTGCTGGCCCCGGCCCTTTTCCGTAAACTCAGGATACCGGAGATCATCGGACTGATATTGGCCGGTGTGCTGGTGGGGCCCCACGGATTGAACCTTTTGTCAGAGGACCTGGAATTTTCCATTTTCGGGACCATTGGCTTGCTTTATCTGATGTTTCTGGCCGGCCTGGAGATCGACGTCAGAGATTTCAGAAAGAACAAGGAGAAAAGCATCACCTTTGGACTGTTGACTTTTGCCCTGCCTTTCGGGCTGAGTTTTTTGGTTGCCTACACCCTGCTTGATTTCAGCCTGACGGCTTCGTTGTTGATCAGCAGTATGATCGCCACCCATACGCTGGTATCCTATCCCATCGTCAGCAATCTGGGTATTTCCCGCAACCGGGTAGTGAATGTGGGCATTGGGGGCACGATCATCACCGATACCATTGCCCTGCTGTTTCTGGCTGTTATTGCTGAATCAGCTGAAGGGGAGATCAATATGATGTTTTGGCTGCAATTCATTGCCTATTTTTCGGTTTTTGTCTTCATTGTCAATTGGGTCTTTCCAAGGATCAGCCGCTGGTTTTTTCGCCATTATGACGGGCAGAGCAGTCTGGAATATGTTTTTGTCCTCACGGTGGTCTTTGTATCTGCTGTAGTGGCTGAATTTGCCCATATCGAGCCCATCATCGGGGCCTTTTTTGCCGGTCTTGCCCTTAACCGGCTTATTCCCCATAACTCTCCCCTGATGAACCGGATCATGTTCATCGGGCATACCCTTTTTATCCCTTTCTTCCTGATCAGCGTGGGGATGCTGGTGGACTTCAGCATCCTGTTTGCCAGCCGGGAGATCCTCCTGGTCATCGGGGTTTTACTGGTGCTGGCCGTGGCCAGCAAGTACATAGCGGCTTACCTGACCCAGAAGATTTTTCATTATACGGTATCCGAGCGGCATTTGATCTTCGGACTCTCCAATGCCAGGGCCGCATCGGCCATTGCCATCGTCATCGTGGGATTCAACATGGGCATTGTGCATGAAACAGTGGTGAATGCCACCATCATCCTGGTGCTCATCACCTGTTTGATCAGCAGCCTGGTAACGGAGAGGGCCGGAAAAAAGGTCGCCTACAGCCAGAAACGCGAGCTTGCCACAACAGCCCCCGTGGAGGAACGTATACTCATTCCCATCTCCAATCCGCAAACCATCGATCAGTTGATCGCCTTTGCCGTGATGATCAAGGACCGCTCATCCGAGGAACCGCTTTTCCCCATCACCATCGTTCCTGATGATGAAAAAGCTGCCGAAAATGTGGTGCTGTATAACAATCTCCTGGAAAAAGCCCAGGAACATGCCTCGGCCACCGATCACCTGGCCAGGATCATCTCGCGCGTGGATACCAATGTGGCAGACGGACTGGTGCGTTCCGTAAAGGAGCTTGGGATCTCCAAGCTGGTGATGGGATGGCACGGACGCATGTCAACGGTGGACTTTTTCTTTGGCACCCTGCTGGAGAACCTGCTGGTCAAGACCGGTAAGGCGGTTTATGTGGTCAAGATGCTCTCGCCTGTGAACCTGATCGATAACATCCACGTGTTGATGCCTCCCTCGGTGGAGTTTGAGGTGGGATTTCACGAGTGGGTAATTGATGTAGTGGGCGTGAGCAGACAGACCAGCAGTGCATTAACTTTCTGGGGGTATAGCGATTCCCATGATAAGATACGCGGGGTGCTTGAAGAAGAGAAGATGGAGGTTGAACCCACTTTTCGTACGGCAAAATGCGCCCATATGCTGAAGGTGATCTCCCGCAAGCTGAATCCCAACGATCTGCTGGTGGTGATCAAGGCCCGAAAGAATACCCTCTCCTACAACAAAGACCTCAGAGGTATCCCTGCGCAACTTGACCAGTACTTCAAAAGCAGCAACATTGTGGTGGTATACCCCGAACAGGAAATCGTCTACAAAGATGCTCTGGATGTGCAGGTATAACCCCGGGGATGGATGGCAGCCGTTAGCGGGAAATTGGCGTGCCCCTCACTTATGAAGCACCAGGTTCCTGCGCACCGGGAAACAGTTCCCACCTACCCGGTATTCAATGACCCAGACCACGGGCACACCGGTCTGGGTCACTGTGTCCTGGGAATCAAGGGTATTGAATGTTTTAACTGGCTTCTTGTTGCCTTGTGATTGATTTATTGCCTTCCATATGGTGCTCGATGGATCGGGTTTTTAATATACCGCTTTTGGCTTCCTGAAGCCATAGTTTAGTCTTCTTCTTTTTTCGATTTATCCGGCCCTTCGGGTATCTCAGGGAGCGGTTCGTACTCTTCCCTGATCTTCTCGAGGATCACCTCAATGGCTTTGTTGAGTTGTTGATCGATGCCCTGGTATTCCTTCCAGGGGTCATTCTCCACAACGATGTCGGGTTTCACGCCACGGCCCTCGATGATCCATTTGCTTTTCTCGGCCGAATAGGAAGCGAACTGCGGTATACGCAGGGAACCGCCGTCGATGAAGGGCAGTGATCCGCGTATGCCTACTACGCCGCCCCATGTAGTGGTTCCAATGACCGGACCCAGGTCGTGTTTCTTGAACGAGTAAGCAAACAGATCGCCGTCGGAGGCGGAGTAGCGGTTGACCAGCAGCACCATCGGGCCGCGCATCATCTCATCGGGGGTATGCGAGGGCTCATCCACGTTGCGCCTCATGTTGGCCCGGGTGATCTCGCGGCTCAGCCTTTCAATGATCATGGGTGATACGTTGCCGCCGCCATTGCCCCTGGCATCAATGATGAGGGCTTTCTTATCCAGCTGGGGATAGAAGTGTTCCACAAACTCATTCAGCCCGTGGGTGATCATGTCGGGTATGTGGATATAACCCACCTGGCCGTTGGTTTTCTCATTGACGGTCTCTATGTTGTCCTGAACCCATCTGTGATAGTAAAGCTCGCTTTCGTCAGCCCGGGTGGTGATCATCTCCTTGTGGCTTCCTTCCGGGGAGGGTTGATCGTTTACGGTGAGCTCCACCTTGTCGTTGGCTTTGCCCACCAACAGCTTATAGAGGTCTTTCTCTCCCTGAACGGTTTTGCCATTCACTTCAAGGATGAAATCGCCTTCCTCTACATCAACCCCCACGGCGTTGAGCGGTGAATGGAGCTCTTTGCTCCAGTTGGCTCCCTCGAGGATCCGGTCGACCTGGAAATATCCCGACTCATGCCTGCTGATCTGCGCACCCAGCAGACCTGTCTTGATGCGCTCGGCCTCGGGACGGTCACCGCTTTGAATGTAGGCATGACCCACATTGGTCTCGGAGATCATCAGACCGATCAGATAGGTCAGGTCGTTGCGGTGGTTGACATAAGGCAGCAGTTTGCTGTAGCGCTCCCTCATCTTCTTCCATTCAACACCATGCATGTTTTCCACGTAGAAGAAATCCCTGAATTGCCTCCAGCTCTCATGGAAGATCTGTTTCCATTCCTTCTTGCGGTCGATTCGAACTTTCATACCCGACAGGTCCACTTTCTCTTTCATCTTGATCTTGCCTGCCGGCAGATCGATCACCGCATAATTCTTTTGCTTTCTGACCAGCATCTTGTTGTTCTTCGGGGATATGGAGAACTGCATGTTCTCACCCAGGGTGGTCTCTTTCTCTTTCTCCAGGTCGAACATCTTGATCTTGCTGGAGCGGGTATCTGAATCATACTGGTTGTAATAGATCTTGTCGCCTATGGCGTGGATGTTGCCATAGCTGGATGCCTTCACGGGAAGGGGAACGATCCGTTGGGTGATGCCCTCGCGGTCAATCTTCACCTGCACCGGCCCCTCTTCTTGGGCTTCCTCTTCCTGTTGCTTGTCACCGGCTTCGACCTGGTCGTTCTCTGGGGCGAAAGGTGAAGGAGTGGAGCTCTGGAGGGTCACCAGGTAGATCTTTTCCATATCATCGTAGGCGTAGTTCCATTCCACCCAGCTGTAGATCGGGTCGAAGGTTCGCTGTGAACCCAGCACAATATACCTGCCGTCGGTGGAAAACCTGGCATTGGAGGAGCTGTACCAGCTGTCGGTCACCGGAAATTTCTCCCCGTTCTGGGTGTTGTATACCCATACCACCGACATGTCGTTGTCCGATTGTTTGGAATAGGTGATCCACTTGCTGTCGGGTGACCAGTTGTAATCCTGGATCTCTCCAAACCTGGAGGTATCGACCAGGGTCACCTCACCGCTGCCTACATTGACATATTTCAGCTGGAATTTGGAATTGGTCCACATGAGCTTTTTGCTGTCGGGAGACCACTTCAGTTGATATTTGTAGTTTTCGGTATTGCTGGTAAGCTGCCTGGGAGCCTGATCTCCCTGCTGGTCACGGACATAGATCTCAAATTCTCCCGATTTGTCGGAGATATAAGCAATATGGTCTCCATCAGGCGACCATTTGGCGTTGCGATCGTGGTTGCCTGAGGATTCGGTAAGGTTGTAGGTGATGCCTTCTTTGGCCGGCACGGAAAAGACATCGCCACGGGCGCTGAATACCACCCGTTTCCCGTTGGGGGAAAGGCCGGCATCCTGTATATGCTCACTGGCATCCACAATATCATGGCGGCTGGCCAGCATGTCGTTGGATATCTTAACCGGCACTTTGGTGGTTTCATGACTTTGCAGGTCCATCTTGTAGAGGTAACCGCCATTTTCGAATACCATCCGTTTCTGCCCCATGGACGGGAATTTGACGTCAAACTTTTCAAAGTTGGTCACCCTGGTCAGTTCTTCCGTTTCCAGGTCATACCGGTAGATGTTCATCCTCCAGTCCCTGTCGGATACAAAATAGATGGAATTGTCCTTCCACATGGGGATGATATCCTGGCCCTTGTGGTCGGTGATGGCCTTGGTTTCGTGGGTCTCGAAATTGTGGATCCAAACCTCGTCGGCCATGCCTCCGCGGTAATGCTTCCAGGTCCTGAATTCCCTGAAAACCCTGTTGTAGGCCAGTTTGTTCCCGTCGGGTGAGAAGCTGCAGAATCCACCTTTGGGCAGGGGCAATTGTTGAGGCATTCCACCGTCCACCGAAATTTTGTAGAGGTTGCCCTGGAAAGCGTTGAACGATTTTCTGCGGCTGCGGAAGATGACATGTTCCCCGTCATTGGTCCATGTCATCACGATGTTGTTGGGTCCCATCCGGTCAGCCACATCATCCCTGCTTAGGGTGGCGGTATAAGTCAGCCTTTCAGGTGATCCGCCATCGCTGGGCATTACGTATACTTCCGTACTGCCGTCGTATTGGGCCGTAAAGGCTATTTTGCTGCCATCCGGGGAAAAGCGGGGAAACATCTCGTAACCTTTGTGAGAGGTAAGCCTTCGGGCTGTTCCCCCATCCGCGTCAACCGTATAAAGATCTCCGGCATAGGAGAAGACGATCTGGTCTCCATGAATGGCCGGGAAGCGCATAAGCCTTGCCGTTTCGTCCTGGGCCCCGGCTTGCAAAAGGCCGGCAAGGAGAAACATGAAGATGATGCTGTAAAAACTTTTCATAGCAATATCCTTTTTTGATTTGTTACGTATAGTTGAAAGCATTCCTAATATATGAAAAAAATCACATACCAAAAAGTCGGCCCGGGTCACATTGCCATATGCTTATCTCATGCTGATCATCGGAAAATGACTATATTTGTGGTTTAACCCTTGTGAGATATGAGACCGACCTTTATTCGTTTAATAGGACTTCATCTGTTGGTTTTTTTTCTCTTTGCCGGTCAGGTACAGGTTGCAGCCAGTGATGAACCTTCCCGCAGGAGAGGGCCCTCCTCCCTGCTTTCCATCCAGTCTTCGTGGGTTGATAGTGTCATCAACGAGTTGAGTCTCGAGGAAAAGATTGGCCAGCTTTTTATGGTGGCGGCCTATTCCAACAAGGGACCCGAACATTCGCGTTACATCATGCGGCTGATCCGCAAGCATCATATCGGGGGTTTGATCTTTTTCCAGGGCCATCCCTCCGACCAGGCAAAGCTGACCAACGTCTACCAGAATTATTCAGATGTGCCCCTTATGATCGGTATGGATGCCGAATGGGGACCGGGTATGAGGCTTGACAGTGTATTGAGTTATCCCCGGCAGATGGCCCTGGGGGCCGTCCGGAATGATTCATTGATCTACCGGATGGGCTTGGATATCGGCGCACAATTGCGGAGACTGGGCGTTCATATCAATTTTGCCCCGGTGGTGGATGTCAACAACAATCCCAATAACCCGGTCATTGGCAGCCGTTCTTTTGGTTCAGACCGGTTCAATGTAGCCCGCAAAGGCATTGCCTATATGAACGGACTGCAGGATCAGTGTGTTCTTGCAGTGGCCAAGCATTTTCCCGGTCACGGGGATACCGACCAGGATTCACACAAGGTTCTTCCTGTTGTACACCATGATTCCACACGGCTGGATACCCTGGAGCTTTATCCTTTCCGCAGGATGATCGAGAATGGAGTGGGCGGGATGATGATGGCCCATCTGAATGTTCCGGCCTACATTGATGAATCCCATCGGCCCGCTACCCTGTCTTCACCAATGGTCAACGGTTTGCTCAAGGAGCGGATGGGATTCAAAGGTCTGGTCTTTACCGACGCCCTGAACATGAAGGGTGTCACCAGCCACTTTTCTCCGGGTATCATAGAGGCAGAGGCCTTAAAGGCCGGCAATGATGTGTTGCTGTATCCCCGGAATGTGCCTGAGGCCATAAGTTACATCAAAAAGGAGGTACGACGGGGTAATATTTCAAAGCAAAGGATTGATGAGAGCTGCCGGAAGATACTGGCTTTCAAATACTGGGCCGGCCTGGATTCCCTTTCTTCCTGTGGCGAGGAAGATCAGATGAATGAGGAGCTCATCCACCGCGAAGGCTTGATAAAGGATCTCAATCAAAATGACTACAAGGTGTTGAGAAATCAATTGATCAGCAGTTCACTGACTTTAAACGGCAGGACCGCTCACCGCCTTCCCCTCCGGCAACTCGACAGCCTTCGCATGGCAAGCCTGGCCTTGGGAAGTCAGGCGGTCACTCCTTTTCAGCGGACCATGGACCTGTATGCACGGGTGGATCATTACCATTATGCTTCCGGGGGCGACTTGGAGAATTTTTCAACCCGACTGGACGATTACAACCTGTTGCTGCTATCCATCCACAACACCAATGAGATACCTTCGCGGCAATATGGCCTTCACCCGGATTATTCCGCCCTGATCAGACAATTGCCAAAAGACAAGCCCATGGTGCTGGTTCATTTCGGCAATCCCTATGCATTGCAATACCTGCCCCCAATGGTCATGAACTCAGCCGTGATCACTGCCTTCAATGATAAGGCGATCACCCAGAAGAAGGCTGCCCAGGCTGTTTTCGGGGCCATACCCGTGGACGGCCGGATGCCCGTTACGGTAAATGATTCCCTGAAGGCTGGTCAGGGCACTGATGTCCCTGGTATATCCCGGCTCAGCTATGGACTTCCTGAAGCGGCCGGACTCCACGCCGATACCCTGCGAAGGATAGATACCCTTGTCCAAGCTGCTATTGACTCGCTTGCTACCCCGGGCTGTCAGGTGCTTGTCGCCCGCCACGGTAAGGTCATATATCACCGGGCTTTTGGCAACCATACCTACCTTCGCAAACAACCGGTCAAACGGAACGATCTCTATGACGTGGCTTCAGTCACCAAGATCACGGCCGCCATTCCCTCCCTGATGCAGCTCTACGAGGATGATGCCTTTGCCCTGGATTCCACCCTCGGTCGTTATCTGCCCCATCTGGATACCACCAACAAAGGGGACCTGGTGATACGTGATATACTGACCCATCAGGCACGGCTTAAAAGCTGGATCCCCTTTTACTACAATACCCTGGAACCCCTTTATCCCGATCAGGATCTGCTGGATACCGATTTTTCACAGGAGTATCCCTACAAGTTGGGAAATCATTCTTTTATGGCCAGGAATGTTCAGTATAGGGATGGCATTTTTGCACACAGCCCTTCCGACAGTTTTCCGGTTCAGGTATCGCAGAGCCTATACATGAATGAGGCTTATACCGACAGCATCTTCCGCTGGATCGATCAATCGGAGCTGCTGGACCAGAAGGACTATGTATACAGCGACCTGGGTTATTATTATTTTTATCGGCTCATTGAAAGGATCACTGAAAAGCCCTTGGAGGAGTATGTGAAGAAGAAGTTCTACGAACCATTGGGTGCCACTTATACAGGGTTCTTACCACTTAAACGCTTTCAGGCGCCAAGGATCGTGCCCACCGAGAACGACATGGTCTTTCGCAGGGAGTTGTTGCGGGGCTACGTGCATGATCCGGGCACAGCCATGCTGGGAGGTGTTTGTGGTCATGCCGGGGTCTTCTCCAATGCCA
>Ga0207797_1001615_pt1 | contig 16234 bp, 7 predicted proteins | sample PRCRCaboRojoPR_6_FD_187275 | JGI IMG/M metagenome (GOLD analysis project Ga0207797, IMG submission 187275) | Marine sediment microbial community from Cabo Rojo, Puerto Rico - PR CR 10% Liquid 1 (SPAdes) | ecosystem: Environmental > Aquatic > Marine > Coastal > Sediment | place: Cabo Rojo, Puerto...
GAGGTCACGCTGCTCCGGCTCCGCCGCCTTGGCGGAGCCGGCGGACCTCACTCCCTCCGGTGGACCACCACGGCTCCCACGCCCACCTCGTCCAGAGCCTCGTTGAAGGCGGCCACGTCTTCCCGGACCACCGCATTCAGCCGGTCCAGCAGGGGCTGGGTCTCCGCCACCAGGTCACGGTAACGCTCCTGGGCCCCCTCCGTGGGGCGGCCGTAGGAGTTGGTCACGTGGGAGTAGAGGTAGGCCAGCTGGTCATCCAGCATGGGCGGGAAGTTGATGGGATCCTGGCCCGACTCGCTCTTGGTCTGGATGAGAGTCTCCTCGATCTCCGTGAGCTCCTCGTCCAGGGCATCGGCCAGCTCCTCCAGCCGCTCCACCGTGGCCTCGGGATGGTCCCCTTCCCGGGTCCGTTCCACGAAGTCGCCGGTCTGCTCCCGAATGGAGCGGATCTCCCGGATGGCGTCGTGGACCTCCGTCAGGCGCTCCCGGATCTGCATGGTCAGGTCGAACTGGGCGTCCAGGTCCGCCGCGGTCACCGAGGGGATGCGGGGATCAGGGCCCAGGGGGGCCTCCACCTCGTCTACCGTCTCGCCGATGGACACCCGCAAAACGTAGGTCCCTGGCGGCGCCCAGGCGCCCCCGGTGTAGGCCAGGGAGAACTGGGCCGACTCGATGACGTCGGGGCCCGGATAGCGGAGGTCCCAGACGAACCGGTTCATCCCTTTCCGGACGTCGTCCAGCTCCTCCTCCTCCAGGTTCGGATCCTCCGGGGCGTCGCCGGAGGGTGAGGCGGAACCCTCCGGGCTCTCCGCCGTAGCGGCGGCCCCGGGGGATTCACCGGCCTCGCCGGATCCCCCGGCTTCCACTGATCCGGAGGAGTCGGCGTCTTCGGGCTCCACCTCCCCCGTGAACCGGCGGATCACCCGGCCCTCCGGATCCAGGACTTCCAGCTTCACCTCGCCCTCCACGTCCTCGCCCAGCCAGTAGTGGAGCAGGACGCCGTTGGGTGGGTTCTCCGGAGCCCGGTCCCCGCCGGAGGCCCGGTAGCGGGCCAGGGTGGCGTCTCGAGGTTGGAAGGCGTGCAGGGCTCGGTTCCGGATGGCCTCGTGCCGGTCCGCCAGCTCGTGGAGGGGAGTGACGTCGTCCAGGATCCAGAAGGAGCGGCCCTGGGTGGCCACCACCAGGTCCTGTCGGTGCACGGCCAGGTCCGTGACGGGGGTGATGGGCAGGTTCCGCTGCAGGGGCTGCCAGTGGGCGCCCTCGTCGAAGGAGACGTACATGCCGAATTCGGTGCCGGCGTAGAGGAGGCCCGGCCGGTCCGGGTCCTCCCGGACCACCCGGACGAAGTGGTCGGCGGGGATGCCGTTCTCCCCGTCCGTGAGGAGGTGCCAGTCTTCCCCCCCGTTCTCCGTGAGGAAGACGTAGGGCCGGAAATCCCCCTCCCGGTAGCGGTAGACGGCCATGACGGCCCGGCCGGGCTCGTCGGCCGAGAGATCGATGGAGTTCACCGTACCCCCCTCGGGCATGGCCTCCGGGGTGATCTCCGTCCAGCTCTCTCCGGCGTCCCGGGTCACGTGGACCCGGCCGTCGTCGGTGCCGGCCCAGAGCTCGTCGGCATCGTGGGGCGATTCCTCCAGGGTGAAGACGGTGGTGTAGACCTCCACCCCGGTGTGGTCATGCTGGAGTGGTCCTCCGGGGAGGGGCTGCTTCGTGGGGTCGTCCGTGGTGAGGTCCGGGGAGATGGTCTCCCAGGACATCCCCCCGTTCGTGGTCCGGTGCACGTACTGGGAGGCGTGGTAGACCACCTGGGGATCGTGTCGGGAGATGAGGATGGGGGCGTTCCACTGGAACCGGTAGCGGGCCTCCCGGGGAGCCACGCCGTCTCCCATCTGGGGATACAGGATCATGTTCCGGAAGTGGCCCGTCTCCAGGTTGCCCCGGTCGATCTGGCCGATGTAGTTCCCGGCCCAGACGATGTGGGCCGAGTCGGGATGGGGGTGCACGGAGATGTGACCGCTCTCGGCGCCGCCCACGCTGAACCAGTCCTGCTCCGGGGCCAGGTTCCCGTCGGCCCGGGACGAGACGGATATGGTGGAGTTGTCCTGCTGGGCGCCGTAGAGCCGGTAGGGGACCTGGTTGTCCACCTCCAGCCGGTAGAACTCGGCGGTGGGCTGGTTGTGCATGGTGGACCAGCTCCGGCCGGCGTTGACGCTCACCTGGGCCCCCCCGTCGTTGCCCACCACCATGGCATCGGCGTCCGAGGGTTGGATCCACAGGTCGTGGACGTCCCCGTGGGGCACCCGGATCCGCTCCCAGTCCTCGCCCCCGTCCACGGACCGGTACATCCCCGTGTTCAGGACGTAGACCGTGTTCGGGTCCACCGGGTCGGCTTCCATATGGGAGTAGTACCAGTGCCGCTGCCGGAAGCGCCGTTCCCGGTTGATCCTTCGCCACGACTCCCCGCCGTCGTCCGTCCGCCAGATCCCGCCGTGGGGATCCGGGGCGCTGATGAGGGCCCAGACCCGGTTCGGGTTCGCCGGGGAGATGGCCAGGCCGATCCGGCCGAAGAGGGTCTCGGAGGGAAGGCCGTTGTCCACCGCCGGGTCCGTGAGGCGGGTCCAGGTGTCACCGCCGTCCGTGGTCTTCCACACGCCTCCGTCCCGGGAGGCGTCGATGAGGGTCCAGGGCTTGCGCTCCGCCCGCCACATCCCCACGTAGAGCTCCCGGGGGTTCTTCGGGTTCATGACCACGTCCACGGCTCCCACCGAGTCGGCCACGAAGAGGACCTTCTCCCAGGTGTCGCCCCCGTCCCGGGTCCGGTAGAGTCCCCGTTCCGGGTTCTTCTGGAAGGCCCGGCCCAGGGCCGCCACGAAGGCCACGTCCGGGTCCCTGGGATCCACCTGGATCTTGCCGATGAGGCCCGCGTTCTCCAGGCCCAGGAAGGTCCACGTCTCTCCCCGGTCCGTGGAGCGCCAGACGCCCAGGCCCGTGCTCACGTTCCCCCGGATCCCCGCCGAGCCCGTGCCCACCCAGATCACGTTCGGGTCTCCCGGGGCCACCTCCACGGCGCCGATGGAGCCCACGTCCAGGAAGCCGTCCGTGACGTTGTCCCAGCTCTCCCCGGCATCCTCCGTGATCCAGACGCCGCCTCCGGTGGTGCCCATGATGAAGGCGTGGAGGTTGTCCGGAAACCCGCCCACGGCCGTGACCCGTCCCCCCCGGTAGGGACCCACGGAGCGATACTCCAGGGTCGTGAGAAGGTCGGGATGGACCACGACATTGGGGTCCTCCGGGTCCACGGGCTTGGGCAGCTGGCCGGAGACGGGGGTGGATAGGAGGGCCGTGGCGCCCAGAGCCGTGGCGGCCATGAGGATGAGAAGGGTGGTGCGAAGGGGATTGCAGGACATGGCGACTCGGGGGGTTCGGGGGGGCAGTGGAAGCCCCATCAGTGGATGGTTCCATTCAGCCGTTCGAAGGCACTTCATTCTAGGCGGGCTCCGGACGGGACGAAAGCGGGTGAGGCGCCCCGGACGCTGCGGCCCCACATCACCTCACCGCCACAACCTCTCCGTCTCTCCGGGCCGAGGCGTAGAGAGCCTGGATCACCTCCATGTTCCGGGCCGCATCCTCCGGTGGATAGCGGACGGGGCGGTCCTGGAGGGCGCAGTCCCCGAAGTGCTCCACCATGAGGCGGTACTGGTCGGCGCCGGGCACCGAGACGCGGGTGAGGTTGTTCTGCACGTCGAACTGCTCGATGCTCGTGTCCTCGGTGCCGGGGACGAAGGCCTCCATGACCCTCATGTGGCCCTCCGTGCCCACCACCTGATAGGCCTGGGTCCGTTCCATGGTGAGGGCGCAGTCGAAGTGGGCCAGGAGCCCGCCCTCGAAGCGGAGAGAGCCGGCCATCTGCTCGTCCACGCCGGCAGGCCGGAAGTTGGCCATGGCCCGGACCTCCACCGGCTCCCGTCCGGCCACGGTCCGGCTCAGGTTCACGCAGTAGCACCCCACGTCCATGAGGGCTCCTCCCCCCAGACCCGCGTCCCAACGGATGTCCTTCTCCCGGTCCAGGAGGAAGGTGAAGGAGCTCCGGATCTGCTGGAGGGTCCCAACGGCTTCCTCCCGGACCATCTCCAGGAAACGCTCCGTCTGGGGATGGAAACGGTACATGAAGGCTTCCATGAGCTTCACGTCGTTGGATGACGCCACCTCCGCCATCTCACGGCACTGGGTGGCGTCCAGGGCCAGGGGCTTTTCACAGAGAACGTGCTTTCCGGCCTGGGCCGCCCGGATCGTCCACTCTTTGTGAAGGCTGTTGGGAAGGGGGACGTAGACGGCGTCCACTTCCTCATCCTCCAGCAGGGCTTCGTAGCTCCCGTAGGCCCTGGGGATCCCCTGGTCTTCGGCGAAGGCCCTGGCTCGTTCCTCGTCCCGACTGGCAACGGCCACGAGTCGCCCGTTGGCCGATGCATGGATGGCGGGGTTCACGGCCTTTCTTGCGATGTTCGCCGTGCTGAGAACGCCCCAGCGAAGCTCTGCTTGCGGCATATTGCCTTCCTTACGCGACGAGTCGACGAGTTCGATTCTCTCCTTCATTCTTCTTCACTCTCCCCTTGCCCGGCGTTCCTCTTCAGGCTCCCTCTGCCGGACCTTCCTCTTCACGTTCATTCTCCCCTTCGGCGGGCATTCCCCTTCACGCTCCCTTCGGCGGGTGTTCTTCGTCATCATCCTCCTCCTCGGCGCCCCTTCCTCTTCACGCCCCGCCGTTGGCGGACGTTCCTCTCCCCACCCCCTCTTCCGCGGCCGTTCCTCACGCTACCGCCTCAGGAACGGCACACCCTCCGTCATCCAGGCCGGGGCCGGAGCCCCTTTCAGGTGGTGGTCCAGGAACTGCCACAGGCGCCGGGTGAAGTCGAGCTGGTTCTCGTAGCGCCGGAGATTGTGGCCCTCGTCCTGATAGGACAGGAAGATGATGGGTTTTCCCAGGAAGCGCAGGGCGTTGTAGAGCTCCATCCCCTGGAGGTACTCCACCGAGCCGTCCTGTACCCCGTGGAGGTAGAGGAGAGGCGTGTTCATGGACTCCACATGGGTGATGGGGGACTGTTCCCGGTAGAGCTCGGGGTCATCGAAGGGGTTCGTACCATATCGTCCCTGACCGTAGATGTCGTAGCGGTGGTTGTTCTGTCCGCTCCCGGAGAAGAGGATGTTGAACTCCCCGGCCAGGTTGATGGGGGCGGCCCGGGCCACCACGGCAGCGAACATGTCGGTCCGGGTGGCGATGAACACCGATCCGCCGCCGCTGAAGCTGCCCCCGCCCAGTGCGATGCGCTCCGGATCGGCGTAGCCCAGCTCGATGACCTTTCGAGTGGCGGCGGTGACGCAGTCCAGCATGTCGGAATGGGTGGTGCCGGTGTTGAAGTGGACGTCCGGTTGGAGGACCAGGTACCCGTTGCTTACGTACGCCGCGAACTCCGCCACGGGTCCCATGTTCCCGGAGGGATAGCCGCTCTCGAACATGGGGGCGTAGTAGGCGTGCATCTCCGGGGTCTTCTTCTCGTAGAAGTTGACGATCATGGGAAGACGCTCGCCGGCCTCGTAGCTGTCGGGAATGGCCAGGGTAGCCTGGAGGGGAACTCCGTCCTTGTTCTGGAAGTCGATGAGGATCCGGTGGCCCCAGCGGTACTCGGACTGCTGGGGGTTGGCGTCGGTGACCCGTCGGGGCGTGCGAAAACCCAGGGCGCTCACCCAGTAGTCCGGAAACTCCGAGAAGGTGGAGGCGGTGAAGATCACCCGGTCGGCTTCCCGGGCCTTCGTGAGGTCTGCGAACCTCCGGTCCTGGAAGATCCGCTCCGTGAGGCGGTCCCCGTGGAGCTCGTAGTAGCCTGACTTCTTCGTCCACTCCCCGTAGGCGGACAGGAGAAGGGGGGCGTCCAGGTCGATGGTCTCCTCCTCGGGGTCGGTGGGAAGGTACCGGAAACGGATCTCCTCCTCGGCTCCCAACCCCCCGGTGAGGTTCGTGGCCGAAGACCCGTCCAGGGGCTGGAGCCAGAGGTCGTAGCGGTGGTTCAGGACCATGGCGGTGCCGTCTCGGGTCCACCCGGCCAGGCCGTAGGGGGGCTTCGTGCCGGGGTGGTCGTACTCGGCGTCCACGAAGCTCACGGGAGCCGAGGCCGTCAGGTTGCGGTGCGTGTTGGCCTCCAGGTCGCATACCCACACGTCTCCGTCCTTCCAGTAGGCGAAGTAGCGGCCGTCCGGAGAGAGCCCCAGGGTCCGCTTCCCTGCCTCCAGGATCAGGGTCCGTTCCCCTGTTTCCGGATTCACCCGGTAGTAGTCGGCCCGGGGCTCCTTCCAGTCCGAGACGTAGGCTCGGTCGTCCCGGCCTACTCCGACCCGGCCGTCCCGGCTCAGGGTCACGGTGCGCATGGCCGAGTCGGCCAGGATCACGAATCGACCCTCTTTCAGCCTCACCCCCGACAGGAAGGTGAAGCGCCGGTCTCGCTCCGCCCGGGCCCGCTGAACCGACTGGATGCGGTCGTCCTTCCAGTGGAAGACGTCCACGTTCGGTTCCGGATGGTCCGGATCCTCCTCCTCTCGGGCCGCCTGCTCGTCGATGCCCAGGAACACCATGGTGCCGTCATGGCGCCAGGTGAGCCGCCCCTTCTCGCTCAGGACCATTCCCTCGGGGAAGCCGGGATCCTGGTCCGGCTCGAAGGCGAAGCGTTCCGTCCGGTCCGTCCCCAGGCCACGGAAGGCCACCAGGCCGTTGGCCCGTTCCGTGAACCCGTCCGGGACCACGCCCTTCAGCACTGCCAGGGCGGAGCCGGTCTCGTCCCAGGTCAGCCCCTCGTAGTGGACGGTGTCGCTGTCCAGCACCCGGATGCCATGGGATCCCAGGGCCACCAGGTAGACCCCGTTCCCGATCCGGCCCCGGGCGTCCACGGTGTAGGCCAGGAGGGAGCCGTCCTCGTTGAAGGCGAAGGAGGAGACGCTGCCCAGGAGCATGTCCTTTCCGGTGGAGAGGTCCCGGAGAATAAGGTCGGTTCCGGCGTGGGCGGGATCGCTCGCAGGCGTTCGGCTTCCGGGGGTTCCGCTGTTGGGGGGCCCGCTTCCGGGGGTTCCGCTTCCGGGAATTCCGCTTCCGCGGGTTCCGGTTCCGGGGGTTCCGCTGCTCGTAGTTGCCCTTCCGGCGCCCTTGCTTCCGGTGGATCGAGCCCCGGATTCGAGACTCTCCTTGTGAAGAGCCAGGTGACCCGATCCTTCGGCGAACCGGAAGACGGCCACCCCCTCCCACGTGGTCCTCTCGCCGGTGGCCAGCTCCAGGAGGCCGACACCGTTGGCCGTGGCGAAGGCTACCCAGCGGGAGTCGTCGGAGAAGACCGGTCGTTCTCCCTGGGGGATGAGGTGGATGGCGCCGGAGTCCAGGTTCCGGACCTGGAGCGTGTCCGGTCCTTCCCGGCGGTGATAGGCGTACGTCATCCACACGCCGTCGGGGGAGAGGGTTGTGGAGACGATGCTTCGCCACCGGTCGTAGTCGTCCGGCCTCAGGGGCTTCTTCTGCTCGGGCTCCTGATTTCGTGGTTTCTCTTGCGCGGAGTCCTCCGAGGCCAGTGGCTTCTTCCCCTCCGCCTCCTGAGCCCAGGCGCCTGCGCTTCCGGCCAGCAGGGCCAGCAGAAGAAGGGGAAGGGAGGTCCGGAAGAGGGGCGAACGGCGCATGGGAGTCTCCTCAGTCGTCCAGGTCCAGGATCTCCTCGATCCGACTCACGACGTGGTTCAGGTGGAGCCGGGTGGCCCGGGGACCTCCTTCCGCCATGGGGCCGTCCTGGATCTGACGTCGAAGGGTCTGGAGCTCTCCCCGGAGGAAGGGGACGATGTCGGCGGCCATGGCCTCCTCGTCCTCCATGAGCTCCGCCACCCGGTCCAGGTAGGCCCGCTGGAGGTTTCGCCGGTAGGTGTCGATGGCCTCACCGCTTCCCAGCTCGGTCCACACGGCCCTGCGGAGATCATCCAGCATCTCCCCCAGGGTGTAGGCATCCTCTCCCCGGAAGGCTTCGTCCTCCACCAGTCGTTTCATCCGGTCCACCTGGAGCACCTGGCTCAGGGCCCGGGCCTGGAGCTGGCGGATCCGGTCCGGCGCCCCCGAGTCCTGGATACGGTAGAGGAGGTCTTCGTCCAGCATCCACTCCGGCGTCTGGAAGACCTGCCGGTCCAGGTAGTCCATGGCCCGGCGTTGGGTTTCCTGGGAGACGGGGGTGTAGGGTCTGCCTTCCTGGCTCTGGCTCTTCCGGACCTGGTAGACTCCGCCCACGTTGGTGACCACGTGGCCCACGTACCGGTTCCACTGGCCCAGGACGGCGTTGTAGAGCTCGGCGATCTGCCCGTAGTCCTCCCCGGGCTCCCGGGCCCACTGCGTCAGGTTCGCCACGGTCTTCTTCAGGTTCTCCACGCTGAGATCCGAGGCCCGCATGGCGTCGTCTCCCAGGGCCTCGGAGAGGGCCGTGGGATCCGTCCTGCTCCCGCTGCCGAAGTGGTAGACGGGGTCATCCGCCTTCTCCAGGATCCACTCCCGGAGCACGGGCAGCTCCTCTTCCGGGGAGTTCGCCTCCAGGATGGGCCGGTAGCCCCACTGGATGTTGTAGACGTCGTAGGGGCCGATGCGGGGAACGAAGCAGGTCTCGTCCCCAGGCTGGGCCACGTAGTTGAAGCGGGCGTAGTCCATGATGGAGGCCGCCGTGCCCATGCGGCACACGAACTCGGTGCGCAGGGAGTCCACGGGGTAGGCCGCCGAAGCCTTCATGTTGTGGGGAAGCCCCAGGGTATGGCCCACCTCGTGGGCCGCCACGAAGCGGATGAGCTCACCCATGACCTCGTCCTCGAACTCCACGCCCCGGGCCTCGGGGTTCGCCGCCGCCGTCTGCACGAAATACCAGTTCCTCACCAGGTTCATGACGTTGTGGTACCACCCGATGTCACTTTCCAGGATCTCTCCGCTCCGGGGATCGTGAATGTGGGGGCCGTAGGCGTTCTGGACCGGGGAGGAGAAGTAGCGGATGACGGAGTAGCGGGCGTCCTCGGGGCTGAACTCCGGATCCTCCTCCGGGGACGGTGGGTCTTTGGCTATGATGGCGTTCTGGAAGCCCGCCGCTTCGAAGGCCGGCTGCCAGAGCTCCACGCCTTCCTTCAGGTAGGGGCGCCACTTCATGGGCGTGGCCGGATCGATGTAGTAGACAATGGGCTCCACCGGCTCCACCGGCTCGCCTCTCCGGAAGGCCGCCGTGTCCGAAGGCTCCAGGCGCCAGCGGGTGATGAACCGGCGGGTCTCGGCCCGTTGCTTGTCCAGGCCGTAGTCCGTCTGCTCCACGGAGAAGAACCCCACCCGCTCATCCAGGAGCCGGGGCTGCATGGGCTCCTCCGGGAGGAGGACCATGGAGTGGTTGGTCTCCAGGGAGATGGTGTTGGCGGGGCTGTTGGATGGGGGCTCCGTGGCCTCGTACGTAAGAATCCGCCGGACCTCCACGTTCTCCGGGTAGCTCCGGGCCCAGAGGACGAAGGTCCGGTCCTGGTCCACCCGGCGGACCCCGAAGCTCTCCCTTCGACTCTTCTGCAGGCCCAGGAGGGGGATGTCGTCCGTGAAGAGGTCCGTGACCTCCACCACTGCAGCCGAGGAATCGGGACTCATGGCCTGAATCTCGAAGCTGGCCACGATGGGCTCGAAGTTCGAGGCCTGAACCGCCTGGTAGATGGGGAGGGAGTCCGGGGCCACATTCTCGTAGCTCAGGCGCCGCAGGAGGATGCGGTCCTCGATCCGGTCCCAGCGGATCACGGAGAAGTCCGTCTGCTCCCCGCCGAACCCGATCCCCTCGGCCGTTTTGGCCACCCGGGACTGAAGAATCATGTCCCGGCCCAACCGGTCCAGGGGGATTTCATAGAACAGGTCCTCCCCCACGGTGTGGACGGTGAACAGGCCCTCGTCGGTTTCGGCGGATTCGGGGATGACCTGGTCGTAGGGCTTCATCCCTCCCTCCCCCTCCCGGGAGGGAGTCTCCTGCCCTGTGGCTGCCTCCCCGCCCGCAGGGGAGGGGGTGAGCGGCTCCGCTGCCCCGCCGGCGCATCCGGAGAGGGAGAGGAGGGATACGGGGAGGGCAACGAAACGAAGCAAGGAAGTGATGGAACGTCTCATGGAATCTGCTCCTCTCTCTGGACCTGTCGGCGTCAGGCATCCGTTCGCACGGAATGTCCTCTCTGAACCCTTGGTGTTTCCCTCCGGCTCAGGTGGGACCGGGTACCGTCCATCAGCTGCCGGACCCCGGGGCGTCGGAGACCGGGTCGTCGGACTCCGGATCGTCGGACCCCGGGTCGCCGGATTCCCGGTCGCCGGACTCCGGGGCGTCGGACTCCGGGGCGTCGGACCCTGGGTCGCCGGTCGCTGGATCACCGGATGACGGATCGTCGGATCCCGGATCGCCGGACACCTCTTCCAGGATGCTCTCGTCCACGATCCCGGCGATGGAGCCGTCGTCGGCCCTCACCGGTACGAACCTCCGGTGGCTGTCCTCTTTGTGAAGAGAACCGTCTTCCTGGAGGTAGAGGCTGAAGGTGCCGTCCGTGGGGAAGAATGCCTTCAGGTGTCCGTCGGCTACCTCAATCTGGATGGTGCTCCGGGGCTCCACGCCCAGCGTGGCCGGCGGATAGGGCCATTCTCCCTCGAAGGGCTCCAGCTCGGACTCCGGCACGTGGGTGATGAGGGGATCCTCCTGCACCTGCAGGGGCACCAGGTCCGGGTTCGGCTCCGGCGTCCCGGTTCGGGCCTCCAGGACGGCCTGGATGAGGCCCAGGAGGGCCGGCATGGGGGTCCGCTCTCCCTCGTAGGTATTGGCCCGGTTCACGATGACCATGTCGGATTTCGGCAGCACGGCGATGAACTGATTCCCGACACCGAGAGCCGCATACATGCCGTGATCGGAGAAGGGTGGCTGGCGCAGGATCCACCAGTAGAAGCCGTAGCCCATGACGTCGGTGTCGATGGAGTAGAGGGCGCTGCTTCGCTTCACCCAGTGCTCCGAGAGGATCCGCTCCTCGTCCCAGACTCCGCTCCGGGCGAAGAGGAGTCCGAAACGGGCTGCATCTCGGGCCGACATGCGGAAGGGATAGGCCGGGTAGCGGGACTTGTCTCTCTCGTAGTGGTAGTAGCCGTCGGAGACCCGCCAGTCTTCCATTCCCAGGGGCTTGGCGAAGTGCTCGTCGTAAGCCTCGAAGACGTCGTCGGCCTCGGTCTCCTGGAGGAGAATGTAGGCCGACGTGTTGAAGTCCCAGTTGTTGTAGGCGAAGTAACGGCCGGGGCCCTCGCTGCCCCTGGGACGGGAGTCCGTACGCCCGGCGTAGGCCGCGGGATGGAATATTCCGGATCGGGCCTTCAGGAGGTCCAGGATCCGGGCCTGGCGCTCCGATTCCAGGAGGGGATCCGGCCAGTCGTCGATCCCAAGATCCGCCAGCGTCTTGTTCAGGTCGACCTCCCCCCGGTCCCAGTAGATGCCGTAGAGGGCCGAGAGGAAGCTCTTCCGCACGGAGTGACACATGAATCGTCGGCCCACCTCGCCCCACGCAGCCACCACCGCACCGTCGGCAATGACCAGGAAGGCGGAGGAAGGCATCCCCTCCCAGGTTTCCCGGGCCGCCTCCAACCTGGAGGGGTCGAAGCCGGCCTCTTCCACGTCGGAATAGCGCATCCACTCTTCCTGTGGATACCGGAGGTCCTGAGCCCGGGCCGGACTCGCGGCGAGGACGGCGAGAAGAAGAGTGAGCACCCAGCCTCGAAGCAGGGTGCGTCCGGGATTCATGGGTCCTGAGCTTCTCATGGTAAGCATGGTGTTCCTCCCCACGGGGCGTCTCGGTTCCGACACCGGTGAGGATACGTTGTATTCACCGGTGTGGCCAAGGAGGAGAGGGGACGGCGAAGTGTGTCCCGGGTTGGTCCTCCCCCCACTTCATCCTACTTTCCGACGGCTTCGCTCCCGGTCACTGCCACTGGTCAAGGAGATCCTCCGGATCCATGTCCCCCTCTTCCTCCAAAGCCGATGCCGGCCCGACCCGAACGGGCGGGGGTACCGAAGGCGGCGCGATGCAGACCAATGACAGCGCCCAGCCCGGTACGAGAAAAACAAACCGACTGTTGGTCGGTTCTTTGGTTACGCTGTTTTTGGCCAGCGCTCTGGCCTCCGTGGTGCAGACCGCCGGGGGGCGCATCGACATCCAGGGGGTGACGATTCCCACCCAGAACGGGCAGTGGGTGGCCGGAGATCTCTTCAAGCCGGAGACGGCGACCCCGGAGGACCCGGCCCCCCTGGTGGTGGTGGTTCCAGGGTTCCAGCGAACCAAGGAGAGCCTGTCCAACGCGTCCCTGGAGCTGGCCCGACGGGGCATCGTCGTTCTGGCCATCGACCCCTACGCCCAGGGTGGCTCCAGCTCCTCCATGAGCCGGATCGCCGCCACCGAGGAGGGCTACGGGATGTTCGCCCTCGTGGAGTACGTCCACGACGCCCCGGTGCTGAACTACGTGGACCGGACCCGGATCGGGGCCACCGGCCACTCGGCGGGAGGCAACGCCGCCATCCGGGGGGCCAACTACTTCGGTCGGGAAGCGGCGGCCACAGGGGAGCCCAGCAAGCTCCACTCCGTCTTCGTGTCCGGCTATGTCCTCACCTTGCGAGAAGATGTCCTGAAGGACGTTCGCTCCAACGTGGGGATGAGCTACGCCTACTTCGACGAGGGGGCCTTTCGCAACGAGCTGGGGCACGGGGACATGCGCCGGGCTCCCGAGGCCCTCCGATTGGTGAATTCAGGATTGGTGGAGGCCTGGCCGAGTGGGACCCCCGGAGATGCCGGTGGTACGAGCGGTGCCGGAGGGCCCCAGGGCGGAGGGGGTGCGGGGCGGGACGGATTGGCTGGAAGGAACGGGGCATCGGCAGGGGACGAAGAGGCCCGAACGGCGGATCTCGCCGCTGCGGGAATCATGGAGGTGGAGCTGGGGCGCTACTACGGGAACAAGGAGGACCGGACGCTTCGGATTGTCCACAACGAGCGGGTGCTGCACCCCTTCCAGCCTTACCACGTGGGCGCCACGGCGAATCTCCTGGCCTACTTCGACGAGGTCTTCGACCTGGAGTCGGGCCTGTCCAGCCGGGATCAGATCTGGTACTGGAAGGAGATCCTCACCTTCCTGGCCCTCATCGCTTCCTTCGTGATGATCGTTCCCCTGGCCAGGCTGCTCCTGGAGATCCCTTTCTTCCGGCCCCTGAAAAAGCCCATCCCGGAGCCTCTCCCGAAACCCCGGGGGCGGGGAAGAATCATCTTCTGGGTCGTGTTCTTCGTGGGTGCCCTGGTGGCCTGCATCTCCTACATCCCCATGGCCGAGTTGTCCAAGGACCTCTTCGTGGCTGCCTCCACCCGGAACCAGACCTGGTTCTTCCCCCAGCGGATGAACAACGCCGTGCTGTTGTGGGCGATCCTCAACGGCCTCTTCGGCCTGGGTCTGTTCTCCCTGGCGTATAGGATATACGGGAAGAAGGCGGGGACAACGCCGAGAATGTGGGGCACGAATATCCGTTTACCGGAGCTGGGAAAGACCTTCTTGCTGGCCGTGCTGATCTTCGCCATCTACTACGGCATTCTCTATTCCGTCTACTTCTTCTTCCATGTTGACTATCAGATCTTCTTCATGGGCGTTCACACCTTCCGGCCGGTGATGATCCTCATCCTGGCCATGTACGCACCCCTCTTCTTCATATTCTTCTTCTCCAATTCCCTCCGGGTGAATGGAGCCATGCGCTTCCGGGGAGAAGGGGAGGGCCGGAGTATGCTCGTGGCTGGGCTGGCGAATACTCTGGGACTCCTCTCCATCGTAGTGGTACAATATTCGGTATTCGCCGCCACAGGCACTGTTTACTGGGACAGCTCGAACCACTGGCTCTATGTGAACCTGCTCTTTGCCGTGGTGCCCATGATGTTCATCCTCCCCTATTTCCATCGATATTTCTTCCGGCTGACGGGCCGCACCTACCTGGGGCCCATGACCATCTGCCTGATATTCATCATGATCCTCCTATCGAATACCGTCTGCTATATTCCACTGTAAGGGGAGTCGATAAGGGGGGTTGAAGGAAGGTCCGAGGACGGCGGCCGTGGAAGAGGTTGAGGGGACCGTGGCGTGGGAAGCCGCTGAAGGCGCCGGTGGGGAAGGTCTGGGAGAAAGGGAAGACGATGGCGGCGGGACCACGGGGAACAGCGTGGCGGGACTGCGGAGAAGAGCGCGGCGGGACGACGGGGAACAGCGCAGGGGGACCGGGAGGGAAAGGAGTGGGGGACGGGAAGGAACAGTCGGAGCAAGACAGGAGGACCAGTCGTAGAGGGAGTCGTAAGCAAAGAAGGGAAAGCTCTTGAACATTCGACGGATGGGCGTCGGGCTCTTCGGTGCCGGGGGAGTGCTGGTTGTCCTCGGCATCTCATCCCATCTCTATGTGTCCCGGAACAGGGCGGCGGCGGACCGGGATCTGGTCCAGTCGTACGAGCGGTGGGAGTTCTCACCGGAAGAGATACGGTCGGATGTGGCCTTCCTGGAGGATCTCATCGACCGGGTCCATCCCGAGGCGGTGCCCAGCCAACCCCTGGGGGATATCGGTCCGGAGCTCCGTCGGCTGGCCGGGGAGGTGGAGGTCTCCTGGACTCGCCTGAGGCTCTACCGTCGGCTCGCCCCGGTGGTGCACGCCATGAACGACGAGCACGTCACGGTGTTTCCCCCGGAGCCGGCGTTGGCTCGGTACCTGGAGGAAGGGGGCGGTCTCTTTCCCCTCCCGGTCCAGTTCCTTCAAGGCCGGCTGTATGTGGCGGGAGCCCGGCATCGGGGCGCCGAGGCTGATCCGGGTGAGGAACGGCCGCGGAACCGGGCCGGTGTTGGAGATAGAGAGGGTAGGTCCGGGTGGGCTGGTGTTCCCGATGGGGGAAGCATGTCTGACCGGGACGGGTCCCATCCTGCCCTGACGACGCCCACGCCAAAAGCTTCTCAGGGTCCGGATAGGGGGACCCCTCCGATGATCCCGCCGGGCTCGGAGATTCTGTCCATCAACGGTGTCCCGGCCGACGAGCTCCGGGCGACCATGCTGGACTACTACCCGGGAACGAGAGAAGCCCAGAAGGTCTTCTATCTCCAGGAGCATTTCTCCCAGGCTCTCTGGTTCGTTCATGGCCTGAGAGGCCCGTTCACCGTGGAACTCCAGGAGCCGGGGACGGCGGGGCCGGTCCGGCGATTGGTGGCCGGGGTGAACGCTCTGGAACCGGAGCCTGAGGCTTCCCGCTGGGACCCGCTTCCGCCGGATGGGATTCTGCTCACCTGGAACGCTTTCGAGGATCCTCGGGGGGTGTTCTCGGATTTCCTGGGGGAGCTGTTTTCCGCTGCCCGGGACCGGAATATTCGGCGGTTGGTGGTGGACCTCCGGGGGAACCAGGGCGGAGCCGCAGCCTACGGCGACCAGATTCTCTCCTATCTGACATCGCTTCCCTTCCGTCAGGTCCTCCGATCGGACGTGACCGTGAGCCCGGAGGTGAGGAAGGAGTTTCTGAGTTACGTCCCCCCATTCCTTCGTTGGTTCCCGGTGCAGTACATTCATCCCCTCCTGCGACCCCTTTGGACGACGGAAGAAGGCAGGGTGGCCTCCATGTCCTTCGATCCGATTCACCCTGACGAGAACGAGCTTCGTTTCGCCGGGGAGGTGGTGGTCCTCACGGGTCCTGGAACCATGTCCAGCGCCAGCCTCTTCGCCGCTACCATCCAGAGCCACGGCCTCGGTGTCCTCGTGGGGGAGGCCACGGGGGGCCACGCCACTCACTACGGCAATGTCGTGGAGCTGCACCTCCCTCACACCGGTCTGAAGGTGTGGGTGCCCACCAGCGTGAACCACGGCAACGGCACCGGGCCCGTGGTGCCTGACTACCAGGTTTACCAGACCGTGCCGGATCTGGTGGACGGACGGGACACCGTCCTGGAGATGGCCCGAAACCTGGGGCGCTGAGTACTCCGGTCTCGTGGGGGACCTTGCTGCCCCCCCGGGAGCGGCGGCCCCAGCGAATCCGAAGATCCACGCCGTCTTTGCAGCAACGAACGCTCTTCGATGCGCCTGCTGCTGCAAACACGGCGATTATTACCGTTTTCGCAGCAACGAATGCTCTGGGCCCCGCCTGCTGCTGCAAA
>Ga0207797_1001616_pt1 | contig 16229 bp, 11 predicted proteins | sample PRCRCaboRojoPR_6_FD_187275 | JGI IMG/M metagenome (GOLD analysis project Ga0207797, IMG submission 187275) | Marine sediment microbial community from Cabo Rojo, Puerto Rico - PR CR 10% Liquid 1 (SPAdes) | ecosystem: Environmental > Aquatic > Marine > Coastal > Sediment | place: Cabo Rojo, Puerto...
GAGAGGGGGCGGTCTTTGCCGAGTTTCTGGCGTATCTGGAGGAGCAGGGACAGGACCAGCTCATTGAGGCGTTCTTTCAGTCGTTCTGGGACGATCGTCTGGACGAGGTCGAGCACCGCCTCCCCGGATCATTGGAGTCGGCGGGCATGCGGCAGATCGTTGACGTTCTCGAGGAGGTGCTCGAAGAGGCCGGATTTATGCCCGAGGTTCACGTTGAAGAGGAGACGGTGATCGTCGAGGAGTGCAACTGTCCATTTGCAGAGATCGTCGGCACCACGGAGCTTCCCTGCGCGTCGGAGGCCTGCTTTTATGAGGCTTTGTTCGAGCGCGTGGAGCGGACGCATCACATTCCCGATGGAGACACGGCGTGTGCCTACGAGTTGCCGGTCCTTCAGCCGTAGCCGAGACCGCGCTGTGCACGAAGCGGTGGCCAATTTGGAGGGCTGACGGCTGATGTCCGCATCCTAGTCGTCTCAAACCACCCGGCCTGACCGCCGTCGACATCCTCGATGTCCATCCCGCTCTTGATCGATGCAATCGTACTTCCTGTATGCATCCGTGCAGTTCCGGACCACTGGTCAGCACTGGTCAGGGAACTTGATCGTCATGGTTCTTACGCGACGTGAAGGCACGCGAGGAATTTCCGTACGATGAGCAAACACCGATGAGCGATGACATTACGAGCGTCACGTTGGGGAACGTTAACCGGTCGGAAGACAACACCGACCGGGAGCGCCTGGAGGCCCTCCCCGACGAAGACATTCATCGGGCCGTCGAGGACGATCCAGACGCCTCCGTGCTTAACAACGAATGGGGTGAGAGCGCTACGTTCATGGATCTCTCTGCCGAAAAGAAGCGGATCTCCACTCGCCTCGACAAAGACATCCGAGACCTCGTCAGGACCGGCGGCTCCGGGTATCGGAGCCGCATCAACAAGGTGTTTCGAGAGTGCATGACTGTTAAGCGGTACAAGAACGTAGAGAGAACCGGCGTTGCCCTACCCATCCCTCTGCCTGCCCTCACTGAGGTCGCCGTCATCAGGATAAATCGGGGGACCCCAATCCAAAAGGGGCGCCTCCTCGCGGAAGCGCCCCTTTCGTAGGGAGGGTCGAATGTAGGCGGAGCCGCTACCGAACGACGGTGATCCGCTGGGTCTCGGAGAAGTTCTTCCCCCGTGCGCGCAGCAGGTAGGTCCCCGCCGGCAGGCGGCCGCCGTCAACGGTCATCTGATGACGACTGTCGGCCTCCATCGCGCCGTTGTGCAGCGTCCGCACGCGGCGCCCGAGCATGTCGAACAGCTCCACCGTCACGTCCTGCGTCTCGCGCACCCGGATCGAGAGCGTGCCGGTGCCCGACACGGGATTCGGTGCGACCTTCGACCAGGTAAACGCCTCGTCGAGCGTCACCTCCACCGTAACCCGGTCCGACAGGGACGACGACCCGTCGAGGTCTACCTGCCGGAGGCGGAAGGCGTGGGTGCCGGGCTCTAGGTCCGGAACGCGGAAGCGGTAGGAGGTCGCCTCGGTGGTGGTACCCTGCCCCTCGCGGAAGCCCACCTTCTGGAAGACCGAGGCCTCCGGCGGGCGGTGCTGCACCGCGAAGCCGCTGTTGTTCTGCTCCGACAGCGTCCGCCACGCCAGGACCGCGCCCGAACCGTCGGGGCTCGCCGAGAAGTCGGCCAGCTCCACGGGCAGCGGCGAGCCCGTTTCATTGTTCTCCCCGGCGGACTCGACGACGGAATTGCTTCCAATGTTGGTGTGCAGGACGAAGTCTCCGGATCCGTTCACCTGGCGGGCTGTGGACTCGCCGGCCTGCTGGGGCACGCCGGTCTCCACGGTGGCCTTCGGGCTCGGAGCGGAGTTGGCCCCGCCCTCGAACTGGACCGTCTGGAGCGTGTCGTCGCTGGCGTTCAGGAGGGCGATCTCGTCGCCGCTGCTGTTGATAGCTGGCAGGCCGGTGCCCGCGAAGACGTCAAAGCCGGTGGGGCTGCCGCCGTTGAAGACGACGAGGCCCTTGCTCGGCTCCAGGGTCGTCCCACTCTCGCTCGGAATCGTGTACGAGCCGTTGCTGGTCGAGATCGTGTATCCGGACAGGTCGAGGGGCTCGGTCGTGGACACGTTGACGAGCTCCACGAACTGATCGCCCCCGTCCGCGGTGCCGTCGTTATTGGCGTCCACCGAACCGTCCGGATCGGCCAGGAACTCGTTGATGTAGACGTCCGAGCCGAGGTTGAGGACGGTGCCGTCGGGAGCAACGGCGAGCAGTGTGAACGGCGGAATCTGTCCCGAGCTCTCGTCGTCGGTCGTGTTGAAACCGGACGCCAGCACCGTCAACGGCGTGTCGGCGAAGGAGCCGAGGTCCACCGCGTAGGTGTAGAGGGCGGTGCTGTTGTCGTTGCCCGGCGTGACCTCCAGGGTCAGTTGCTGCGCCGGGGCGCTCAAGTAGTCGGTAATGGCCGGATACGTGGCGTCGTCGACGAATCCGCCTCCGTTCGCCAGCACGTCCACCGTCGGCGCGTCGGTGGCCCCGTGGGCGGCACGGATTTCCACGTCGCCGTCGGCGGAATTGACCGACTCACGCGCATCGGTCGCGATGTCGAGGTCGAACGCGATGTCGGACCCACTCGGGTTGTCCTGGAAGTTGTCCGGGTTGAGCACGCCGTTGGCGAGAATCGTGAGCGATCCGTTCGTCGGCACGACCTCGGTGAAGGTCGCCACGGCATCCGTTGTGTCGTCACTGGTGGGCGGCGCCACGGAAATGTCGCGGACGCCCGAGTCGAGCCCCACGAACGACGTGGCGCTCCGGTAGTCGAAGTTGTCGAGGATGCGCGTGCCGTCGACGTAGATGTCGACCGTCTGGGCATTCGGGTCGCCCGAGTTGTGAACGATCTGCGCCTTCGCGGCCCCAAGGTCGAGCACCGTCCCGTCCGGCGCCACGGCGAGCACCGTGAGCGGCGCGAGAGGACTGGGACTCTCGTCGCCGGGCGTATTGAAGCCGGACGCCAGCACCGTCAGCGGCGTATCGGCAAATCCGCTGAGGTCGGCGTCGAAGCTGTAGAGAACCGTGTTGTTGTCATTGCCCGGTGTCACCTCCAGGGTCAGTTGCTGCGCTGGCGCACCCTGGTAGCCGGTAATGTCGGTGTAGCTCGCATCGTCGACGAACACACTGCCGCCCGCCAGCACGTCTACGGTCGGCGCATCGGTCACGCCATGAGCGGCGCGAATCTCCACGTCGCCATCGGTGGACGCAACCGACTCGCGAGCACCGGTTGCGATGTCTAGATCGAACGCCGTGTCAACCCCGTCCGGATTGTCCTGGAAGTCGCCCGGACTGAGCACGCCGTTGGCAAGGATGGAGAGCGATCCGTTGGCCGGCACCGCCCTGGTGAATTTGGCCACCGCGTCCGTCGTGTCCTCACTACTCGCTGGCGCCACGGAAATGTCGCGGACGCCCGAGTCGAGGCCCACGAACGGCGAGGCGCTCCGGTACGCAAAGTCGTCGAGGATGCGCGTGCCATCGACGTAGATGTCGACCCGTCGCGCATCGGGATCGCCAGAATTGTGGATCACCTGCGCCTGGGCGGCCCCGAGGTCGACGACGTTGCCCTCATTGTCGACGGCCAGCAGCGTGAAGGGGGCCACGGGCCGCTCGTCGTCGGTGTTCTCGTTGCCCGGCGAGAGGAAGCCGGACGCGACGACCGTGAGCGTATTGCCCTCAAAGTTGCCCAGCGGCACGTTGGTGAAGGTGGCGACGGCATCGTTGTTGGTGTCGTCGCCCGGAGTGACCTTGAGCGTGATGCTCTCCGCCGTGGCGTCGATGTAGGACGTGATGCCACCGTACGAGGCGTCGTCGAAGAGGGTATTGTCGTTCGCGTCCTGGATGTCCACCGTCGGCGCGTCGGTCGCCCCGTGCGCGGCGCGGACCTCCACAGTGTTGTCGCCGTCCGTGCCGGTGGGCAGCGCCCCGGTCATGAGGTCGAGGGTGAACGCTGTGTCGTTTCCGTCCGGATTGTCCTCAAAGTCGCCCGGACTGGCCACGCCGTTGGCGACGACCGTGTAATTGGTGCCGCTATTCAGCGTGATGCCGGTAAACTCTTTGACCACGCCATCGTCCGGTCCGGTGCTGCTGGAGTCCGCAACCGTGACGTCGTAGGTGTCCGGCGGGACCGCGAGGAAGTCGGTCGCCGAGCGGTACTTGACGTTGTCGAGCGTCTGGACGAGTGTCCCGTCGTCGTTCTCGATGTAGAGGTCCACGAACCGGGCGTCGGGATCGCCGGAATTGTGGATGATTTGCACCTGGGCGTCCTGGGCCTGCGCGACGGTCGGCGCGGCCGCCAGGCCAATTCCCACGAGAAGCGCCGCACAAAAGACGGCGATCCGCTGTGCCCATGGGGACTTCGTCGTCGAGGCAGAGGGTCGTAGCAATGATTGGAGCATGGTGACGAGCGTGCTCGGGTGAGGTGTCTAGCGATGAGGCCGGCGCCAGTGATTAGAGCCTGCTGAGAGGCGCCGATGAAATTCCACTCGCTAGACACGACCCCTCCTACACGGTACCCATTGCAAAATGCAACAATTTTGTCACCGGGCGTTGCCCCGACGACCCGTAGAGGCGGGGTTGAGGCGGGAAACGAGAGACGGAGAATACCCGGGCCAACGGTCTGTTCTCTCCGGAGAGCATGGAGGTCTGGATGCGCGGAGGCCATCGTCGCCGCGTTTCGCTACACCGTGTTTCCTCTGAGCCTCCACGCGTTCGGGCATCACAGCGTTACGACGCATGCCGACGCCGTTGCCGCCACGGACTGAGGCCGTCCCGCCCGTCCGACAGTGCAGTGATTTTCGGCGCCTCATCCTCCTGCGTGTGGCGGTAGTAGAGCGTGGCTGCGAGGGCCGCGAGCTCGTCGCGCTCGGGATCCTCGAGCTGGAGGGCCGACGGGTCAAATTCCTCGTCCACAAAGTGCGTCGTGAAGTCGCCCTCGCGGAAGCCCTCGTGCTGCATCGCAAAGCGACAGAACGGAATCGTCGTGGCCATGCTGGCGACCTCGTACTCGTCGAGCGCCCGGATCATGCGGTCGATGGCCGCGGTGCGGTTTTTTCCCCAGGTGGTGAGCTTCGAGATCATGGGGTCGTAGTGGATGAGCACCTCGCCGCCCTCCTCCACGCCCGCATCCACCCGCACCCCAAAGCCCGACGGGGCCGAATGCCGCTTCAGCGGGCCGGGGTCGGGGAGGAAGTTCGAGGCCGGGTCCTCGGCGTACACGCGGCTCTCGATGGCGTGCCCGTCGATCGACAGGTCGTCCGTGGTGTAGCCGAGCTCCTCCCCCTGCGCCACGCGCAGCTGCTCGGCCACCAGGTCCACGCCCGTGACCCATTCGGTCACCGGGTGCTCCACCTGCAGCCGCGTATTCATCTCCATGAAGTAGTAGTTCAGGTCCTTGTCCACCAGAAATTCGACCGTCCCGGCGTTCCGGTAGCCGCAGGACTCGGCCGCCGCGACTGCCGCCTCGCCCATCTCTTCGCGAACCTCCGGCGTGAGGATCGACGACGGCGCCTCCTCAATCACCTTCTGGTGCCGGCGCTGGATGGAGCACTCGCGCTCGAACAGGTGGATCGTATTCCCATGGTGGTCGGCCAGAATCTGAAATTCGATGTGCCGCGGCTCCTCGATGTACTTCTCGACAAAGACGCGCCCGTCGCCGAAGGCCGACTCAGCCTCACCCTGCGCCCGGTCCATCGCCCCCGCAAAGTTCTTCGGATCGTGGACGATGCGCATGCCCTTCCCGCCCCCACCCGCCGCGGCCTTGATGAGCACCGGATAGCCGATCTCCTCCGCGATGCGCTCGCCCTCTTCCGTGCTGGCGACGGCGTCGGTCGTCCCCGGCGCCATCGGCACGCCCGCGTCCTCCATGAGCTGGCGCGCCGCCGTCTTGTCGCCCATCGCCCGGATCGCCTCCGGCGGCGGCCCCACGAAGTGCACGTCGGCGTCGGCGCAGGCCTCGGCGAAGGAGGCGTTTTCCGACAGGAAGCCGTAGCCGGGATGGATGGCGTCGGCCCCGCTGCGATGAGCCACTTCCAGGATCGTCTCCTGGTCGAGATAGGACTCGTTCGCGGCTGCGGGTCCGATGTGGTAGGCCTCGTCGGCCCGGCGCACGTGCGGGGCCGATCGGTCCGGCGTGCTGTACACGGCGACCGTGTCGAGCCCCTGTTCGTGACAGCTACGCAGGACGCGGACGGCAATCTCGCCGCGGTTGGCGACGAGGACTTTGTCGATGGGACGGGATGTCACGTCAGGGTCCGTCATTTCGTCTGAGAGAACGCTGTGGCATGAATTCTGTTACGGGAATGGATCCCACGAGGGCCCCGCCTGCCGCCGTGGGCCGCAGGGCCCGGCTCGCCGACTGGTTCACTCGACCTTGCCATCCGCCGCTATGCCGCAGACCAAAGATCTCTACGACGTGCTCGGCGTCGACGAAGACGCGAGCCAGGAGGAGATTAAGAAAAAGTACCGGAAACTCGCGCGCAAGCACCACCCGGATCGCAACCCCGACGATCCGAACGCCGAGGAGAAATTTAAGGAGATTCAGAAGGCGTACTCGATTCTCTCCGACGAGGAGAAGCGGCAGCAGTACGATGCCCAGCGTCGCTTTGGCGGGGGAGGGGGCGGCTTCGGGGGCGGAGGTGGCCGGGGTGCGTGGGGCCAGGCCGGCGGGGGCGGTCCCGAGGTCCGGTTCGAGCAGGGCAACTTCGACGACGTGTTCGGCGGCCGGGGGGGTGGGGGCGGACTCGGTGACATCTTCGAGAACTTCTTCGGCGGTGCCACCGGGGGCTCCCGCACGCGAGGCCGCGATCCCTTCGGACAGCAGCGCCAGCAACGACAGCAGCAGCGGGGCCGGCAGGGCGGCGGCCAGGACATTGAAACGACCCTGAAGCTCTCGTTCCGCGAGGCCCTAGAGGGTGGCCGCAAGCAGGTGGAGCTCCCCTCGGGCGAATCGATCCGGCTCAAGATTCCGAAGGGCGTGCGGGACGGCTTCAAGATCCGCCTGAAGGGTCGCGGCCAGCCGTCCCGACGGCCGTCGGGACAGCGCGGTGACCTTTACGTCACCTTCGACGTGGGCGACCATCCCCGCTTCGACCGCAAGGGGGAGGATATTCACCTGACGGAGTCGATCGGTATGTTCGACGCTGTCTTCGGCACCGAGGTGCGCGTGCCCACCCCCTACGGCCAGCACCTCAAGCTCACCGTGCCCGCCGGCACCCAGCCCGGCGAGAAGATGCGCCTGAAGGGCCAGGGCGTGAAGACCGAGGACGGGCAGGGCGACCTCTACGTCGAGATCGACGTCGACATTCCCGAAAACCTCTCCCGCAAGCAGCGCAAGATTCTGCGCAACGCGGCAGAAGAGGCCGATCTCCTGTGATGCCCCGGGCGGAGCCCGTCTTCTCCAGGGGGGTTCTGGAGCGAAGAGAATCCGAAAATGGATGAGTCCTCGGCGGGTCGGTTGCACTTCTCCGACTCTGTTTCTCATATTTCACCGTCGTAACGTCTGCACCAGACGGAACCGTCTTCGACGCCGCTGAAAGAGCGGTCCCTCCGGAGGAATCGTGCGAGGGGGACATCTCGACGCGGTCTCGTTCGTGAACCGCTGATCGTCGCGTTGAACACGTGTCCTCTTCGATTCGACGAAGCGGTCTCGCAGCCTTCCGCTGCCCCGAGCTTCACTCGCTTACGCCCCGATCGTTTTCTCTATCGATTCCAGGATGGGGTGCGCAGGAAAAATATTCTCTTTGTGTGGCAGGAGATGGGCACGTCTGCACTGCATTTATGGGTCTCGTCTTGCAGGCCCGAATTCCCCACCAGCACATTCTCGTTATCGCCCTGACTTGAATCACCCATGAGCGACAAGCCGAAGAACGTTTTTCGCATCGACATCGAACCTTCTGAAGAAAACCCGGACCGTCATCCCACACACGGGTGGCAGGTGCGCGTCAAGCGTCAGAAGGAGCAGCACACCAAATACTTCTCCGACAAGCGTCACGGCGGTCGCGAGGAGGCCCTTGAAAAGGCGGTCGAGTACCGCGACGAACTCCTCGAAGAATTGCCCGAGCCGATGGACCCGGTCAAGCGATCGGCCGAAGCGCGCTCGAAGACCGGCGTCATCGGTCTCAACTTCTGCTGGAAGGACGACGGCAGCGGCACGCCAAAACCGTACGTGCAGCTCAGCTGGCTGGAAGAGGATGGTACGCGCCGGAGTGCGGCCTACTCGGTCCGAAAGTGGAACCTGCGCCGCGCGGTGTGGAAGGCCTGCGTGCGCCTCCACGACGCACGCCAAGAGCACGACGGGGAGTCCGAAGAGGTGAACGACATGTTCCAGACGGCCCTCCCGAACATCAAGGAGCAGTACGAAGAGGGCCCGAACGGCAACGGCCTGCCGGAAGAGGACGAAGAGGTTGAGGAGGCCCCGGCAGAAGCCTGAATTTACGCGTGGAGGTGTGGACGTTCGTTCCTCCACACGTCTAAGCCTACCCCACCGCCTGTTCCTGCTGCGCGCGGCGACGGGCCTTCGGCTTACGATGGCGCTTGCGGAGGCGGTAGTTCTCGGGCGTCACCTCCACGAGCTCGTCCTCGCGGATGAACTCAATCGCATCCTCCAGCGACATCTCGCGCGGGGGCGGCACATGCTCCAGCTCGTCCCCGGCGGCGGCCCGCATGTTCGTGAGGTGCTTCTCCTGCGTGGGGTTGAGGTCGAGGTCCTGGGGCTTGTTGTTCTCGCCGACGATCATGCCCTTGTAGACCCGGTCGCCGGGCTCGACGAAGAAGTCGCCGCGGTCCTGCAGCTCTAGCAACGCATAGGCCGTCGTTTCGCCTTCCCGGTCGGCCACGAGGGCCCCGCTGGTGCGGTGCGGAATCTCGCCCGCCCACGGCCCAAACTCCTCGAAGCGGTGCGTGAGCAGGCCGGTCCCCTTCGTGTCCGTAAGGAATTTGGAGCGGTAGCCAATGAGGCCGCGGCTGGGCACCTCGAACGTGAGGCGGACGCGCCCGCTGTCCTGATGCTCCATGTGCTCCATCTGACCCTTCCGCTCGCCCAGGCGCTCCATCACCACGCCCATGTACTCCTCGGGGATGTCGATCTCGGCGGTCTCGTAGGGCTCGTGCGTCTCGCCGTCGACCTCCTTGGTAATCACCTGCGGCATGCCGACGCAGAACTCGTACCCCTCGCGCCGCATCTGCTCGATGAGGATGGCCATCTGTAGCTCGCCGCGGCCGTAGACGCGCAGGGCATTTGCCGAGTCGGTCTCTTCCACCCGAATCGCGAGATTGTTGCGGGCCTCGTCGAAGAGGCGGTCGCGGAGCTGGCGGGAGGTCACATACTCACCCTCCTGCCCGCTGAAGGGCCCATCGTTGATTCGGAACTCCATCGACATGGTGGGCTCGTCGATGTCGATGGGCTCCAGGGGCTCGGGGGCCTCGGCGGCGCAGATGCTTTCGCCGAGCCCAATGCCCTGCACGCCCGCGATGGCCACGATCTCGCCGGGCCCCGCCTCGTCGGTCTCCACGCGCTGAAGATCCTGATAGGTAAAGAGCTCGCTCACCGTGGCGGGCTCGGTGCTCCCGTCGCGGTGGCAGAGCGTCACCGTCTGTCGGTTCCTGAGGGTGCCCTGCTCCACACGGCCCACCGCGATGGGGCCCAGGTAGTCGTCGCGCTGCACGCTGGTGACGAGCGTTTGCAGCGTGCCGTCGGGGTCGCCGGACGGGGGCGGAATTTCGTCGAGAATCGTGTCGAGCAGTGGGCGCAGATTGGACCACTCCTCGTCCAGGTCACGGGTGCACTTCCCTTCCGTGGCCACGGTGTAGAGCACCGGAAACTCCAGCTGCTCCATCTCCGCCCCCAGGTCGATAAACAGGTCGTAGATCGCATCGAGCGACTCTTCGGGACGGGCGTCCTTGCGGTCGATCTTGTTGAGGACCACGATGGGCGGAAGTCCCAGCTCCAGTGCCTTCTGCACCACAAAGCGCGTCTGCGGGAGCGGGCCCTCTGCCGCGTCCACCAGCAGCATGATGCCGTCCACCATGCGGAGCGTGCGCTCCACCTCCCCCCCGAAGTCGGCGTGGCCGGGAGTGTCGACGATGTTAATCTTTTTGTCCTTGTAGCGAATGGCCGTGTTGTTGGCCATGATGGTGATGCCTTTCTCCCGCTCCAGGTCCATGGTGTCCATCATGCGCTCCTGGACCGTTTCGTTGTCGCGAAAGATGCCGCTCTGCCACAGCATCGCGTCCACGAGCGTGGTCTTTCCGTGGTCGACGTGGGCCACAATGGCGATGTCGCGAAGGTCGGTCTGCTTCATGGCGGGCCAAAGGTTGAGCGTAGGTGGGGACCGCGCCCCCACGTAGATCGAAAATTAGACAGATGGTGTGTACTCGCAGCGGGGTCGTCCGTTCGTGGAACGGGACGTGTCGGCCCTGCTTCGGGGACGAATTGGAGTAGACTTCGTCGGAGCACTCCGCAGTTGGCGGTACAACGGACAATGCAGACCGCTCCCGGCCGAGGCGTTCCGGTCCTCAACTCGGGAAGACATCGGTCGTGAACAACTACTTCCACTAACGCGGGTATTACGGTTCTGATGGCCCGGCTAATCTAGAAATGCGCTTGCACGATTTGATATGTCCGAAGACGTACAAGAAGCACGAACCGTCGTCCAGAAGGAGGAGATCTGCGAGGGCGTCCCGACACTGGAGGGCACGCGGATCCGCGTCAGCGACGTGGTCGCACAGGTCGAGTATCAGGAGAAAACGCCGGAGGAGGTTGTGTCCTCCTTTCCCGCTCTCTCGATCCCAGACGTGTACGCCGCCCTCACGTACTACTACGAACGACCCACACAAATTCGAGAAGAGATCCGTGACCGAGAGGAGCGTCTGACGCAAAAGGCGACGGACGGGACATGATTGCCATCCAGGCCGACGAGCACATTCCGCAGGAAGTGGTCACGGGATTGAATGCTCGGGGTATCGAGGCCTACAGCGCCTACCACGAAGGCCTGTCCGGGGCATCGGACCGGGAGGTATTCGAGTACGCGCAGCGGAAGAGCCGCATTATCCTGACCAACGATCCGGACTTTTTCCCTTTCCTCGAAGAAGGCCAGCACAACGGCATTCTCTACTCTATCTGACTACCCACTGTGCTCCCACCGGACGCATCATTAGGGACATCACCCGGCTCATCGATACGTCACGGCCCGAAGCGTTCGAAAACAACGTCTTCTACATTCCTTGGAATCCGCAGGCGATAGAGCATCTCCGCCCGAGACGACACAATGGCGCTGCCCGTTACGAACGCTCCGCCCGCTCCTTCTCCACGAGCTCACGCCGGAGAATCTTCCCGGAGGCCGTCTTGGGCACCTCCTCGATAAACTCGACCCGCCGCACCTTCTTCTGCGGGGCCACCCGTTCAGCGACGAAGTCCTTCACCGCGTCGGCCGACACGCTGGCCTCCGGCGCCTCCACCACGAACGCCTTCGGCACCTCCCCCGCCTCCTCGTGCGGGCTCGGGATGACCGCCGCGTCGACGATGGCGTCGTGCGACTGCAGGAGCGCCTCCAGCTCCGCGGGCGCCACCTGATAACCCTTGTATTTGATGAGCTCCTTCACCCGATCGACGACGTAGAGACGCTCCTTCTCGTCGATCCGGCCCACGTCGCCAGTGTGGAGCCATCCGTCCGCGTCGATCGTGTCGCGCGTGGCGTCGGGCCGGTTCAGGTATCCCTTCATCACCTGCGGCCCGCGGACCCAGACTTCGCCACGCTCGCCCGGCTCTACGTCCTCGTGCGTCTCCACGTCCACGATCCGAAACTCGGTGTTCGGGAGGACGTGGCCCACGGAATCGGGCCTCGGATCCGCATCGTCCCGCGCCGTGAGGTGCGTCACCGGACTCGTCTCCGTCAGGCCGTAGCCCTGCTTCACCATGCAGCCGAGCCGATTCGCACAGGCCTCGGCCACGTCTTTGCCGAGGGGCGCCGCCCCACTCGTGATGTAGTCAAAGCTCGACAGGTCGTACTCGTCGACCACCGGCGACTTGGCCAGCCCCAGAATGATGGGCGGCACGAGGTAGCCACTCTCGATCCCGTGCTCTTCCACCAGCGCGCAGAAGTCCTCCATCTCGAACTGCGGCATCGTGACCACCGTCGCCCCGCAGCGGAGGGCCATGCTGAGGATGATGGTCATCCCGTAAATGTGGTAGAACGGGAGCACGCCGACGGTCGTCTCGCCCTCTTGGAGCCGCTCCACGGGCATCGTCTGACTGATGTTGGCCACCAGATTGCGGTGGGTGAGCATCACGCCTTTTGGGAGTCCCGTCGTGCCGCTCGAATAGGGAAGCGCCGCGAGGTCCTCGCCCGGCGCAATCGACACGTCCGGCGGCGCGTGGCCGCCCCCAAGCAGGGCCTTGAACGGCGTCGCGCCCTCCGCCTCCCCAAAGACGAACACCTCATCGATCCCGGCCTCGTCGGCGGCCGCCTGCGCCTTCTCCAGAAAGGGCGGCACCGTGAGCAGGTACTGCGCGTCGGCGTCCTGCAGCTGCCGCGTGGCCTCCTCGGCGGTGTAGAGCGGATTGATGGTCGTCACCGTCCCGCCCGCCCGTGTCACCCCGTAAAACGCGAGGGCGTACTCAGGCAAATTGGGGCTGTAGATGGCAAACACGTCGCCCTTTTCCAGGCCCCGCGCCGCGAGACCGCCCGCACACGCGGCAGTCGCCTGTCGAAGCTCGCCGTAGGTAAGGGTACGACCACTAGGGCCGTCGATCAGGGCCGGGCGGTCGGCGTGCTCTGCGGCTCCGTCGAGGATGAAGTCGGGAAGCGAGACCTCGGGAATATCGACGTCGGGGTGCGGGCTCGTGTAGATCATGGAGTGAGGAGCATCGACGGGAAAACGGCGAAGAACGTGTGAACAACGACGCCGTCAGCGTGCCCAAACGCAAGGTGGTGCCCCGAAGAAGCACACCGTCGTTCTACGCTGCAGCAGGTCTCCTCATCCGCAGCGGGCTTCACAGATTCCCGAACCACTCGCCGGCTTTCTCCAAATCCGCGTTGCCGCCCGTCACGAGCACCCCCACCCGCTGATCGGTCACGTCCACCGCCCCCTCCAGGAGCGCCGCCGTGGCCAGCGCCCCCGTCGGCTCCACGACGATCTTCATGCGTTCCCAGAGCAGATGCATCGCGCGCAGAATTGCCTCGTCGGAGACGGAGACCACGTCGTCCGCGTATTCGAGGACGAGAGGAAACGTGACCTTTCCAAGGTGCCGGGTGCGGGCCCCGTCGGCAATCGTGTCGGGATGGGTCACCTCGTGCAGCGTGCCCGTCTCGAACGACCGCTCGGCGTCGTTGGCCGCCGCGGGCTCTACGCCGATCACCCGACAGTCCGGCGCCAGGGCGTCCGCCGAGAGGGCGCAGCCGGAGAGCAGTCCGCCGCCCCCACAGCAGACGAGCAGCGTGTCGAGCCCGCTTACCTCCTGCAGAAGCTCCAGGCCCGCAGTGCCCTGCCCCGCCACCACGTCCGGATGATCGAACGACGGGATGAGGGTGAGATCGCGCTCCTCGGCGATCTCCGCGGCGAGTTCTTCGCGGACCGTCGTCTCGGGGTCGTACGGGACGATCTCCGCGCCGTAGCCCCGCGTCGCGCTCAGTTTCACCTCGGGGGCGTTCTCCGGCATCACAATGGTGGCGGGAATGTCGAGCAGCCGCCCGGCGAGCGCGATGGCCTGGGCGTGGTTGCCCGACGAATAGGCAATGACGCCCTGCTCCTTCTGCGCGTCGGAGAACTGCGCGAGCGCGTTGTAGCCGCCCCGAAATTTAAAGGCGCCCACGCGCTGAAAATTCTCGCACTTAAAAAACGCCGTGGCGTCTGTGCGGGCGTCGACGGTGCGAGAGGTCATCACGGGCGTCTCGTTCGCGATGCCGTGGAGACGCGCGGCGGCGGCCGACACGTCGTCGAAGGTGACCTGAAGGTCGTCCGTGTCGACAGGAAAATCGGAGACGGGGGTGGGGGTGCTCATGGACAGCAGTGTTGGGGAATCGGTGAGCAAGAACGATGCAGACTACCGAGGCGGTATGGGATCATGAGATTTCCCGCAGGGCACTGTACCACTTGCACCGGGGCTCAGGCCGCCGGGCCGAGCCGTTCCGGCCTTGAAGGGTCAGGCGCCCGGACGGAGGCGGACGCGAAGCGGCCAAAATCAATCGTGTCTGAGGGAGCGAAGCGACCGAGTTTGATTGATTTTAGCGGAGCGGGAGCCGCCGTCAGCCTGAGTCTTCACAGCCGTGATCTTTTTGGTTCGTTTTTCGATCTAGCGAAAAATGAACACCGAGTTGCAGGAAGACGGTAGCTTCCCTCCGGTATGGGAACCTCCTTTGGGTAGAAAGCGGATGACGTACTGCGGTATAAAGTCACAGACCCTCGGACTCGTCCTCGAACATGAACGCGGCGAGCAGCCGGTGAAAGTGGTGGGTGCCCACCTCCCCGCTCGGCGAGTACCGCCCGCGATCGTAGAGGCGGCTTTCGACGCCCCGTTGCACCTGCTCCACGATCTCTTCGTCCTCCAGCTCCACGCGATCGAGCCCCGCCCCGGCGCCCGTCTCACGCTTCGATTCGTCGACCACGAAGTAGCGGAACGACACCTTCGTCCGCGTGGGGCCCAGCGGCCGAACGATGTTCACCGAGAGGCCCCACGGGTAAAAGTTCAGCATCAGGTTCGGAAACAGCCAGAAGTAATATGCCGCCACGTCGGTGCCAACGTCGGGGTGGTCCTCCGGCAGGCCGAACGTGTGCTCGCCAGTGTTCGCCACGCCCAGCTGCAGGCTCGAATAGTCGAACGGGGTGGTCGTATACGCGTCCTGGTCGAGGTCGCCACCGAGCGTGGTGCGGTGGACGAACGGGATGTGGAGGCCCTCCAGGTAGTTTTCGCAGTAGAGCGCCCAGTTGGCGTCGACGAGGTAGTCGTGCGACCCCGCCGAATCGAACTGGAGCGTGTCGAGGGCCATCCAGTCCACTCGCTCGCGGACCGGCGCGATCCAGTCATCGAACGGCATCGCCGGGTCGAGCGCGCAGAAGACGAACGGGCCCCACGTGGCCAGGTCGGCGGCGGGGAGGTCGTCGGCGGGCGAGGGGAAGTCCTCTGCCTCCTCGAACCCGGGCATCGACAGAAAACACCCGTCCATCCCGAAGCGGCGCCCGTGGTAGCGGCACTGGATGGAGGTCCCCGGCAGGTGCCCCTCCCCCTCCACAAGAATATTGCCGCGGTGGGTGCAGACGTTGGAGAAACAGTGGAGCGTCTGGTCCTCGTCGCGGATCAGGAAGAGGGGCTCGTCGAGGCATCCCTCCAGCAGCGTAAACGGCTTTACCGAGCCGGTCGTCTTCAGCTCCCGCACGTCGCCCACGAGGTGCCAGGCACGGGCGAAGACCGCGTCTTTCTGGTGTGCGAAGTAGGTGGGCTCGTGGTAGAGAGCCGACGGCGGCGTCTGGGCCGTTCGGATGTCGGGGTCAATTCGGAACGACGGAGGGCTCGCGTCCTCGGAGGGTGGGGAGTGGGCTTGCATTGGCCGAGGGGGAATTCGGGGGATCGATCCACACGGGGGTGGATGAAGCCCCTCGGGTCCAAGTTGTTCGTCCGGCGCAAAAATCCCTTTTCCACACCGTCATCCCGAGCTTGACTCGGGATCTTTTCGAACGGAGCAGTGGGCCGACTTTACGTCTTCCGCGTCCACCACGCGCCCCACAGGAAGCTCTGGTAGAAGCGCGTGGGGGCGGAAAATCCAGTCTCGTCCAGGAGTTTTGCCAATTCGTCTTCCGGAACGAAATCGATCTGGCGCTCCATCCGGGCGAAGGCATTTTCGACCGCCTCGGCCTCCATCCTGGCCCGCCGAACGGCGCGTCGCCAAGCAGCAGTGAGTTGCTCAAGGGCGTCTCCCGACGCGCCCTCGTACAGATCGGCCAAAAGGAGCGGCGCGCCCGGTCGGAGCTGACGCATGATCGCCCGGAAGAATCGACGCTTTGCACTCGGGTCTTGGATGAAGTGCGCGACGAACACCGAGGTCGCCGCGTCGAACCGAGACGCGTCCGGCAGGGCCTCCACCCGGTCGCAGACGTATTCGACCCGCGCCCCGAGTTCTTCGTCCGCAACCGTCTGCCGGCACCGATCGAGCATCTCGACGGACGGGTCGACGGCGGTGAAGCACCACCCGGGCTGCACC
>Ga0207797_1001617_pt1 | contig 16227 bp, 14 predicted proteins | sample PRCRCaboRojoPR_6_FD_187275 | JGI IMG/M metagenome (GOLD analysis project Ga0207797, IMG submission 187275) | Marine sediment microbial community from Cabo Rojo, Puerto Rico - PR CR 10% Liquid 1 (SPAdes) | ecosystem: Environmental > Aquatic > Marine > Coastal > Sediment | place: Cabo Rojo, Puerto...
CCCGCCGGCAGGATACCCTGGACAACCGTGAGCATCTCGCTCTTGCCGCGGGCCTCGAGCTCCGCCTCGAGCTCCGGCGCCTTGTCGAAGTGATCGGGGATCGAGCGTTTGTTACGGCCGGTGACGAAGACCAGTACATCGAATCCCGCGGAGACCGCCTCCTCCGCGGCGTACTGTATGAGCGGCTTGTCGACGACCGGCAGCATCTCCTTGGGATTGGCCTTGGTTGCGGGCAGGAACCGGGTGCCGAGCCCTGCCACGGGGAATACAGCCTTGCGAATCCTGCCAGTCATCGTCCCCTCGCCTGGTTCGATCAGGTAACGGGAGGGGCTCCCAGCCCCTCCCGTACAGCGCACTGCGGCTACAGAGCCTCGCCGGCACCGTCCACGGTCAGCACGTCCCGGTTCTGCCGGATCGTCTCGCTACCGATGCCGTTTACGCGGGCGAGGCCGTCCACATCCTTGAACGGGCCATTGGCCTCCCGCTCGCGCACGATGGCCTTCGCCTTGACCGGCCCCACACCATGGATGGCATCGGCAAGGGCCTCGGGCCCGGCCTTGTTGATGTTGATCTGCCCGCCGGCCCAGGCCACGCCCAGGGTTGCGAGCAATGCCAGACAGGATATCCATGCCTTCAACATGCCTTACCTCCTTTTTTATGTAGGTGCAAATGACGAGTCCTTCACTTCTCCGTGGCATAGTCCGCTCTGCTCTGTGCGATCTCCCTCCCCGATCGTTTTGGGCCAACGCGCCTGAGGCTAGCATCCCTCCCCTGCCGGTCAATCAGACGACCGCTCGATAGATGGCCTCAAGGGCCTCCAGCGGCTGCGGTGCCCGCGTGACGGGCCGGCCCACCACCAGGTAGTCGCTACCGGCCGCCAGCGCCTGGACCGGCGTGGCGACACGCTTCTGGTCGCCGGCTACCTGGTCCGAGGACCGAACGCCCGGGGTGACCAGCACCGGACCGGGCCCGAAGGATTCGCGCAGGGCGGCGACCTCCCGAGGTGAGCAGACCACGCCGTCCAGGCCCGCCCCCAATGCCAGCCGGGCCAACCTCGCGGTCTGCTCCCCTGGCCCGTCGCTGAACCCGAGGTCCACCATGTCCTGCTGGTCCAGGGAGGTCAGCAGGGTAACGCCGATCAGGTAGGGTCGGCGGGGATGGCCCTGCAGGGACTGTCGTGCCGCCTCTAGCATGGCCGCCCCACCCGAGGCGTGCACGTTGACCATCCATACCCCCAGGTCCGCGGCTGCACGACACGCCGCCGCACAGGTGTTCGGTATATCGTGGATCTTGAGATCGAGGAAGACGTCGTATCCGCGGGCGCCGAGCTCCTGCACGAAAGCCGGCCCAGCCCGCAGGAAGAGCTCGAACCCCACCTTGAGCCGGCACAGATCCGGGCGCAGCTGGCGCACCAGCGCCTCGGCGGCGTCCCGATCCGCAAAGTCCAGCGCTACCACGATGGGCGAGCCGGTCATAGCCCTTGGCTCACGGAGCTGCGGGGTGGAGGAGGCGTCAACGCCGACCCATCCAGAGGCTTGACCGAGCCCCAGTGATGACAACCGGGGCAATGCCAGAACAGTGTCCGGGCCTCGAAGCCGCAGTGGCCACACCGATACCCAGGGCGCTGATCGTGCCCTAACTCCAGGGCCCTTGCGGCCCTGGCCATCGCCTGGCGAAGATCGGCCTCCTGCGAGCGGCTCATCGCATACAGATAGGCCGCCGCGACCCGGGGCGCGCCCGGCTGCCTGCGCACCTCGGCCTCAAGCAGCGACTCGGCGTCTCGCTGCCGCCCGCATCGCGCCAGGGCCTCGGCCTTTGCCACGATCACGGCCTCGCAGCCATCGCCCGGCTCGATCCCGGCCAGAAAGGCCAGATAGCCCGCCTCGTCGTCCAGGGCCCGGTAGCAGGCCGCAATCCGGGGCAGGAGCACAACCAGGAAGCCCCGATCCTGGATCAGGGCCTGCTCGTACCACCGCCGGGCCATGGCGTGGTCCCCCGCTGCCTCGGCCGCCTCTGCCAGGATGAACAGGGCACGAACGCAATGGGGATCCGTAGCGAGGGCCTGGCGCGCCAGGTCCGTATGGGCCTCCGGCGATCCGACAACCTGGGCCTGCTCGCACAGATAGTGGGCGATGAGACACCCCTGGCCATCGCCGTCGCTCGCCTGCAGACGCCTTGCGGCCCAGATGGCCCCGGGCCAGTCGCCCTCCTGCTCGTAGAGGTCCCGGAGGTGGCGATAGGCGGACGCGGCCTCGATACCGGCCTCGCCGAGCTCGCGCAGCATGCCTTCGGCCCGGTCCAACAGGCCGGCACCCAGGTAGTCGCGCGCGAGCTCGAGGCGAGCACGGGCGCGCCCTGACTCCGACAGGCCCCGGCCATCGGCGAGCGCACGGTGAATATGGATGGCGCAGTCAGCCTCCCCCTGCCGCCGCAGGAGGCTGCCCATGGAGAGCCGCGTATCCATCGACTGCGCGGCGCGGTGCTGCGGCTGGTCGGCAAGGCCATCCGGCCCTTGGGGTCCTTTGCAGGGGTTCCCCGGATCGGCCCGCGCCGCCCGTCGCCCTTCTCGCCGGCCGCCGTACCAGCCGCTGAGGGCGGCCAGCGGCAGAGTCAGCCACAGCAGCTCGATCATGGGTGACTGCGGGCCCACATCCCCGCGTGGACGATGCGCCTCACCGCAACATGCGGCCGGCCGCCGCCCATCGCATTGGCCAGAGGTCCGGGAGCACTTGCGGACATGCGATGACTGCCCTGCTCGCCGTGCCGCCGCCATGATGCGGCGGCCGCCCGGCTAACCGGAAGCCCCGTGGTCCCCGTTGACCCGCTCTCGAAGCTCCTTGCCGGGCTTGAAGTGGGGAACGTACTTGCCGGGCAGGGCAACCGATTCCCCGGTCTTGGGATTGCGGCCTGTGCGCGGCGGCCGGAAGTGCAGCGAGAAGCTGCCGAAGCCGCGGATCTCGATGCGCTCACCGCTCGCGAGCGCATCGCTCATCTGCTCGAGCAGGCTCTTCACTGACAGCTCCACATCCTTGTAGGCCAGGTGCTCCTGCTTGCGCGCCAGGTTCTCGATGAGCTCGGACTTGGTCATGACAGGGCTCCGTCCCGCCGAGCGAGGGCCTATTGTTCCTCTTCCGAGCCGCCGCCCGCCATCTGCTCCTTGAGCAGCTCGCCCAGCGAGGTGGTGGGGCTGCCGCCGCGGCCGTAGTCCTGCAGGGCCTCGGCCTCCTCCTCGCTCTCCTTGGCCTTGATCGAGAGGCTGATGGTGCGGTTCTTGCGGTCCACCCCCATGAACTTGGCCTCGACCGTGTCACCCACGCTCAAGACCTGGCGTGCATCCTCCACACGCTCCCGGGATAGATCAGAGGCCCGCAGGGTCCCTTCCACCCCCTCTTCGAGCTCGATCACCGCGGCCTTGGCATCCACCTCCTTGACCGTACCCGTCACGATGCTGCCCTTGGTATGCTCCGCGACGAAATTGGACACGGGATCCTTGTCCAGCTGCTTGATCCCCAGGGAGATGCGCTCGCGCTCGGGATCCACGGACAGGACCACCGCCTCGATCTCCTCGCCCTTGCGGTAGTTGCGGATGGCCTCCTCGCCGCTCAGGTTCCAGGAGATATCGGAGAGGTGCACCAGGCCATCGATGCCGCCCTCCAGGCCGACGAAGATCCCGAAGTCCGTGATCGACTTGATGCGGCCACGTACCCGGTCGCCCTTGTTGTGGCTGGCGGCGAACTCGTCCCAAGGGTTGGGCTGGCACTGCTTCATGCCGAGCGAGATGCGGCGGCGCTCCTCGTCGATGTCGAGGATCATCACCTCTACCTCGTCACCGACCTGGACCACCTTGCCGGGATTGACGTTCTTATTGGTCCAGTCCATCTCCGAGACGTGGACCAGGCCCTCGACCCCTTCCTCGATCTCCACGAAGGCGCCGTAGTCAGTGATGTTGGTGACCTTGCCGAATACGCGGGTGCCCTCCGGGTAGCGCCGGGCAATGTCGACCCAGGGATCCTCGCCCAGCTGCTTGAGGCCCAGCGAGACGCGGTTGCGCTCCCGATCGAACTTGAGCACCTTGACCTGTATCTCATCACCGATATTGACCACCTCGGAGGGGTGCTTGACCCGCCGCCAGGCCATGTCGGTGATGTGCAGGAGCCCGTCGATGCCTCCGAGGTCGAGGAACGCCCCGTAGTCCGTCAGGTTCTTGACGATGCCCTTGAGGACCATGCCCTCCTGCAGGCTCTCCAGCAGGGCCTCGCGTTCGGCGCTGTACTCCGACTCCACGACCGCACGCCGCGAGACCACGACGTTGTTGCGCCGGCGATCCAGCTTGATGATCTTGAACTCGAGCTCCTTGCCCTCCAGGTAGGCGGTGTCGCGCACGGGGCGCACGTCCACCAGCGACCCCGGCAGGAACGCGCGGATGTCGTCCAGATCCACGGTGAACCCGCCCTTGACCTTGCCGGTGATATAGCCCGTGACCGTCTCGTCCGCCTCGGCGGCCTTCTCGAGCCGGTTCCAGGCGCGGGCCCTCTTGGCCTTCTCGCGCGAGAGCACCGTCTCGCCGAAGCCGTCCTCGACCGTATCCAGGGCCACCTCGACGACATCGCCGACATTGATATCGATCTGCCCGTCCTCGTCCTTGAACTGCTCGACGGGGATCACGCCCTCGGACTTGAGACCGGCATTGACGACGACGACGTCGTTGCGAATGTCGATCACGGTACCGTTGAGGATGGCACCGGGCTTCATCTCCGTGTGGGCCAGGCTCTGCTCGAATAGCTCCGCGAAACTCTCACTCATTGGTTAGCTGGATCCGATCTCGTCACGAACGGCCCGCTGCGACGTGGCGCCGCTTCGGACCGGCTGGTTATTGGATGTCGCCCCGGCCGTGCTCGGCCCGGGCCTCGTCGAGGCGCCCTCGCACCAGGGTCAGCAGCAACCCCACAACCCCCTCGATGGTCATGGTCGTCGAGTCGACGACCACCGCATCATCAGCGGCCCGTAGCGGTGCCGCTGCACGCCCGGCATCCCGCTCATCACGCTGGGCGAGCTCACTCAAAAGATCGGTGAGCGTAGCACTCGCCCCTTGCTCTTTCAACTGCTTATGGCGCCTGCGCGCCCGCTCCTCAAGGCTTGCGGTGAGGAAGAACTTCAACGGTGCATCGGGAAACACGACCGTTCCCATGTCCCGGCCGTCCGCGACGAGCCCCGGCGGCCGACGAAAGGCGCGCTGGCGCTCCAACAGGGCCTGTCGAACGGCGGGCATGGCCGCAACCCGCGAGGCAAGCTCTCCGGCGGTCTCGCTGCGCAGGGCCTCGGCCACCGGCTCGCCGTCGAGGTAGGCCCCCGGCTCGCCGTCCGCCCCGGTTCGAAACGTCGCGTCCAGACCCCGTGCTAGGGCCGCCACGACCTGCTCGTCATCGATCGTCAGCCCTCGTCGCCAGGCGGCCAGGCCCACCAGGCGGTACAGGGCGCCGCTGTCCAGGAAGTGCCAGCCCAGTCTGTCGGCGAGGATGCGGCTGACGGTCCCCTTGCCCGAGCCGCTCGGACCGTCGACGGTAACCACCGGCGCTGGCTCGGTCATGCAGGCGCCTGCAGGGTCTCGATGGACACCCCGGCCTGGCGCGCCAGGTCCACGAATCCCGGAAATGAGGTGTCGACATTCTCGCAGCGATCCACGATGACGGCGCCGTCGGCTACCAGGGCCGCCATGACGAAGGCCATCGCGACGCGGTGATCGCCGTGGCTATCCACGCGCCCGCCGCCCATACGGCCCCCCACGATACGGATGCCGTCCTCGCGAGGCTCGGCCTCGACCCCGAGCGCAGTCAGCCCCTCCGCCATGACCTGGATCCGATCGCTCTCCTTGACCCGGAGCTCGGCGGCGCCCTCGAGGATGGTCTCCCCCCGGGCGCAGGCCGCTGCGATGAACAGCGCAGGGAACTCGTCGATAGCCAGGGGCACCAGCCCGACCGGGATCCGTATCCCCTTGAGAGGCGCAGAGCGCACGCGGATGTCCGCGACCGGCTCGCCACCGACCTCGCGGGGGTTGTGGAGCTCCAGGTCCGCGCCCATCATCCTGAGGATCTCGATGACGCCCGTGCGCGTCGGATTCACACCCACGTGCTCCAGGACCAGGTCCGAGCCCTCGGCGATGCTGGCGCCCACGAGGAAGAAGGCCGCCGACGAGACATCCGCAGGCACGGTAATCTCGGTAGCCCACAGCCTGCCACCCCCAGTCAGGCAGACCCGGGCTGGCTCGCGCCGGACCCCGTAGCCCAGCCCCGTCAGCAGGCGCTCCGTATGGTCCCGGGTAGACGCCGGCTCGCGGACACAGGTCTCGCCCCGGGCGTAGAGGCCGGCCAGCAGCAGAGCCGACTTCACCTGGGCGCTGGCCACCGGCAGGTCATAGTCGATCCCCTGCAGTCGCTGGCCGCCGCGGATCGTCAGGGGCGGGGTACCCTGATCGCTGGCCTCCACCATCGCCCCCATCTGGGACAGGGGCCCCACGACCCGCCCCATGGGCCGACGGGTTAGAGAGGGATCCCCACTGAGCACACAGTCGAAGGCCTGACCCGCGAGCAGGCCGGCGAGCAGGCGCATGGAGGTCCCAGAGTTGCCCAGGTACAGCGGTGCCTGCGGGCGCCTCAGGCCGTACATACCGACGCCCTGGATCTCGACGCTGCCCCCCTGTGGCCCGTGGATCGCCACGCCCAGGGACCGCAGGGCCGCCAGGGTTGCCAGACAGTCCTCACCCTCCAGGAAGCCGTGGACCCTCGTGGTGCCCTCGGCGATGGAGCCCAGCATGATGGCGCGGTGGGAGATGGATTTGTCGCCCGGGGCCCGCAGCGAGCCCGTCAGGGAGCCGCCGGGCTGGACACGATATTGGAGATGGCCTGCTACGGTCACGCCTGCCCCACTCAGTCGCAGAAACGGTCGCGCGCTGCCTTCGAGCGCTGGAAGACCTCGAGCAGCGCCGCACCGTCGTGTGCCGCGATGCGCTCGCGCAGCTCCGCCAGCTCTGCCTGATAGCGATCGAGCACCTGTAGCAGCGCCTCGCCATTGGCCAGGCAGATGTCGCGCCACATGACGGGATCACTGGATGCGATACGCGTGAAGTCGCGGAAGCCGCCCGCAGCATAGCGGAATATCTCGTCGCGCTCGCCCATGCCCGCCAGGCTATCGACCAGCGCGAAGGCCAGCAGGTGAGGCAGATGGCTCGTGGCAGCCAGGATCTCGTCGTGGTCCCCCAGGCCGAGCGCCTCGACCAGGGCCCCGGCGGCCTCCCACATCGCCTGCACCCTGGCGCAGGCCCATGGATCCGTATTGTCCAGAGGGGTCAGGATGACCCGTCGGCCCTGGAATAGATCAGCGCTGGCGGCCCCAACGCCGCTGCGCTCGTTGCCCGCTATGGGATGGCCCGGTACGAAGTTGGCCGGCAGGGCACCCGCGCCCTCGCGGACGGCAGCGACCACGCTCGCCTTGGCACTGCCGACGTCCGTCACCACCGTATCCGCAGCCAGCTCGCCATGGATGGCCTGCCAGACCGTCGCCATGGCCCCCAGCGGCACCGCCAGGACCACCATGTCGGCACCCGCCACCGCCTGGGCAGGGTCCGTGTCGAAGCGATCGATCACCCCCAGCTCCACGGCCCGGCGCATATGCTGGGCATCACGGCTGCTGCCGACGACCTCCTGGCAGTAACCCGCGCGGCGCAGGGCCAGCGCCAGCGATCCCCCGATCAGACCAACGCCGATGACGGCCAGGCGGCGGATCACAGCGCCAGCACCCGGTCCAGGGCTGCGATGGCCCGCTCATTGTCGCCATGCCGACCCACGCTGATGCGCAGGTGGTTGGGCAGACCATAGTTGGCAACCGGGCGTGCGATCACCCCCTCGCGCAGCAACGCCTCGTACACCGGTCCCGCCGGCCTGCCAAGATCGACGGTCAGAAAGTTGGCAACCGAGGGGATAAAGGCCAGTCCCCGCTCACCCAGAGCCCGGGACAGCTGGGCCAGGCCCTGTTGGTTGACCTCGAGGCTCTGCATCAGGTGACTGCGGTCGCCCAGGGCCGCAGCAGCCGCTGCCTGGGCTACCGTGTTGCAGTTGAACGGCTGACGCACCCGGTTGAGGAGCTCGGCCACCTGTGGGTGCGAGACGGCATAGCCCATGCGCAGCCCCGCCAGGCCGTAGATCTTGGAGAAGGTCCGTGTAACGATCAGGTTGGGGAAACGCCCCAGCCACTGCAGGGCATCGGGATAGGCCGGCTCCTGGACATACTCGAAGTAGGCCTCGTCCACGACCACCAGCGTGGTTGCCGGCACGCGCTCCAGGAACCCCTGCAGGGCCTGCTGCGATAGCCACGTCCCGGTGGGGTTGTTGGGATTGGCGATGAAGACCACGCGCGTGGCCGGGCCGACCCGCGCAGCCATGGCCTTCAGATCGTGCCCATAGCGATGGCCATGGCCCTCGCCCAGGGCGGGTGCCACCCTGGCGGTCGCCCCGCTCGCCTGGGTCACGATGGGGTAGACGGCAAAGGCGTGCGCCGAGTAGACCGCCTCGCGGCCGGGCTCGAGGAAGGCACGGGCCACGAGCTCGAGCAGGTCGTTGGAGCCGTTGCCCAGGGTGATCCGTTCGCTCGCCACCCCCAGCCGCTCGGCCAGGATCTCTCTGAGCGAGTGACCGCCCCCGTCCGGGTAGCGGGCCATCCCGGCCAGGGCATCGCCTGCCGCCCGCAGCGCGGCCGGGCTGGGTCCCAGGGGATTCTCGTTGGAGGCAAGCTTGACCGGATCATCGATACCCAGGTCGCGGCGCAGCGCCTCCATAGGCTTGCCCGGCTCGTAGGGGCTCAGCCCTCTGATCCCGGCGCTGGCCAGCGACTCGAAGTCGTCACTGCTCATGGCTTCGCCCTGTTGATCGATCACAGCACGGCCCGTGGATAGGATCCCAGGACCTTGAGCAGGGTGGCCTTCTGCTCCAGCTCGCTCAACGCCGATGCCACCCCAGGGTCACTGACGTGCCCCTCGACATCGATGAAGAAGAAGTACTCCCAGACGCCGCGGCGCGAGGGCCGGGACTCCAGCCGTGTCATGCTGATGTCGCCGCGCGCGAACGGCCCGATCAGCTCGTAGAGCAGCCCCGCTCGGTTGGGCCCGGAAACCAGCAGCGAGGTCTTGTCCCGTCCGCTAGCGGGCACATTCTGGCGGCCGATGACCAGAAAGCGGGTCGTATTATCGGGCTCGTCCTCGATGTTGCTGCGAAGCCGCGGCAGGCCGTAGAGCTCCGCTGCGGCCTCGCCGGCAATGGCCGCCGCTGAAGACTCCGCGGCCGCCCGCCGGGCTGCCTCGGCGTTGCTGCTGACGGTCACGCGCTCGACCCCGGCCAGGTTGCTGTCCAGCCACTCCCGGCACTGGGCCAGAGACTGCTGATGGGAGTAGACACGCTCGACTGCCGTCAGCCCCTGGGCGTGGGTCAGGAGGTGGTGGTGAATGCGCAGCTCCACCTCGCCGCAGATCCTGCAGGTAGCGTGGACGAACATATCCAGGGTGTGGTTGACCACACCCTCGGTGGAGTTCTCGATGGGCACGATGCCGAACTGCACCGAGGCCGCTGCCACCTCGCGAAACACCTCAGCGATGCTGGTCAGCGAAACGCTGTCCACTGCATGGCCGAAGTGCTTCAGCGCGGCGGCATGGGTGAAGGTGCCCTCGGGGCCCAGGTACGCCACCTTCAGCGGGTCTTCGAGGGCCAGACAGGCCGACATGATCTCGCGGAACAGCCGCGCCATTTCCTCGTCGTCCAGGGGACCGGGGTTCTCCGCCAGGACCCGGCGCAGCACCTCGGCCTCGCGTTCCGGACGATAGAATCGCACCTGCGCCGCCTCGCCCTGCTTGAGGGCAGCGATCTCCTGGGCGCAGCGGGCTCGCTCGCTGATCAGTCGCAGCAGCTCCTGATCCAGTCCGTCGATGCGCTGGCGTATGGCGTTGAGCCGCGCGTCCTGTGACATCAGGCTGGGCTCAGATGACCCGCACTCGGAGCACGCCGGAGATGTCCTCGATGGCGGCCCGGGTCTCCGCGTCGATGTCCGAGTCGCAGTCGACCAGCGTATAGGCCACCTCCTCCTCGGACTCGTTGATCATGTGGACGATATTGACCCCCACCTTACCCAGGTCATGGGAGATCTGGCCGAGCATGTCCGGGACGTTGCGGTTGACCACCGCAAGGCGGGCTCGCCCCTTGCGCGGCAGATGGACATCGGGGAAGTTGACCGAGTTGGTGACGTTGCCGTCCTCCAGGTATTCACGCACCTGGTCGGCCACCATCACCGCACAATTCTCCTGCGCCTCCTGGGTCGAGGCCCCGATATGGGGCAGGGCCACGACACGGGGATGACCCTTCACACGGTTGCTGGGGAAGTCGGTGACGTAGGCGTAGACCCTGCTCTCGTCCAGGGCCTCGCAGACCGCCTCCTCATCGACGATGCCCTCGCGGGCGAAGTTGAGGATCACCACGTTCTCCGGCATGTGGCGCAGGCGCTCGCGGTTGATCATGTGCTCCGTGGCGTCCGTCAGCGGCACGTGAAAGGTCACGAACTCCGAACGCGCCAGCAGATCATCGATGCTCGCCGCGCCCTCCACGTCGGCCGACAGCTGCCAGGCACGATCCACCGTGATCTGGGGGTCGAAACCGATGACCTTCATGCCGAGGGCGCGGGCGGTGTTGGCGACCTTCACCCCGATGGACCCGAGGCCGATGACGCCCAGCGTGCGTCCCGGCAGCTCGAAGCCCGCGAACTGCTTCTTGCCTGACTCGACCTGCCGGCTCAGGGCCTCGTCCTGGCCCTCCAGGTGCTGCACATAGTCCCAGCCCTGACAGATATTCCGGCAGCCGAGCAGCATCCCGGCGATAACCAGCTCCTTGACGGCGTTGGCATTGGCCCCGGGTGCATTGAAGACCGGGATACCACGCTCGGTCATCGCGCCTACGGGGACATTGTTGACACCGGCACCGGCTCGACCCACGGCCATCAGGGTCTCGGGGATCGCCATATCGTGCATGTTGTACGAGCGCAGCAGCACAGCATCGGGGTGCGCGATCTCCGAGGCCACCTCGTAGCGCTCGCGGGGCAGCCGGTCGAGGCCTTTGACGGAGATGTTGTTCAGCGTCTGGATCTTGTACATGGTTCTCCTACCTTTGAGTTCTCGGTGGCTCTGGCTCAGGCCTTGCGGCGCTCGAAGTCCGCCATGAACTCGGTCAGGGCATCGATCCCTGACTCGGGCATGGCGTTGTAGATGCTCGCCCGCATGCCGCCGACCGAGCGGTGGCCTTTGAGCGATACCAGGCCCTGGGCCGCGGCCTCCTCCAGGAATGCACCGTCCAGCTCCGGCCTGGCAAGCACGAAGGGCACATTCATCCAGGAGCGACAGCTGGGAGCCACGGGATTGCTGTAGAAATCGGAGGTATCGATGGCTCGGTATAGCTTGTCGGCCTTGCGCTTGTTGATCTCGGCCATCCCTGCCAGGCCGCCCTGCTCCTTGAGCCATTGGAAGACCAGCCCCGCCATGTACCAGGCAAAGGTCGGCGGCGTGTTATACATGGAACCGGCATCGGTATGGGTCTTGTAGTCGAACATGGTCGGGGTCTGCGGCATGGCCTCGCCGATCAGCGCCTCATGGACGATGACCAGGGTCAGACCGGCCGGGCCGATGTTCTTCTGGGCACCGGCATAGATCACCCCGAAGCGCGAGACATCGAGGGGCCTCGATAGCAGGGTCGAGGACATATCCGCGACCAGGGGGACATCACCGGTATCGGGCACCCAGTGGAACTCCACGCCGGCGATGGTCTCGTTGGGTGTGTAGTGGCAGTAGGCGGCCTGGGGATCGAGCTGCCAGGTATCGAACGCCGGTATCGCCGTGAAGCCGCTGTCCTCGCCGCTGGCTGCGACGTTGACATCGGCGTAGCGCCTGGCCTCGGCGATCGCCTTCTTGGACCACGAGCCGGTGTTGATGTAGTCGGCACGAGCCCTGCCGCGCAGCAGGTTCATCGGCACCGCTGCGAACTGGCTGCTGGCCCCGCCCTGGAGGAACAGCACGCGGTAGTCGTCGGGGATGGCGAGGAGCTCGCGCAGGTCCGCCTCCGCCTGCTCGGCGATGGACATAAAGGCCTTGCCACGATGGCTCATCTCCATCACCGACATGCCGCTACCGTGCCAGTCGAGCAGCTCCTCGCGGGCACGCTCCAGGACCTCGACCGGCAGAACGGCCGGGCCAGCGCTGAAGTTATAGACTCGGGACATGCGGTCGCTCCTCGTTTCGCTTGGCTGTTATTCGCTGGCCCAGATCAGGCCTCGCCGTCTTCCAGCTCCGGCTCGTCGCCGTTGAGCCGCTCGACCCGCGCCATCTCCACCAGCCGCTCGCCCTCCTCCAGGCGGATCAGCATGACCCCCTGGGTGTTGCGCCCCATCACGGAGATGTCATCCACGGGCGTGCGCACCAGCGTGCCGGCATCGGTGATGAGCATGGCCTCGTCGCCCGGCTGAACCTCCTGGGCGCCCACCACGGGGCCGTTGCGGGCCGTGGTCTGGCTGGCGATCACCCCCTGGCCGCCGCGTCGCCTGCGCGGGAAGTCACGGATCGGGGTGCGCTTGCCGTAGCCATGCCGGGTCGCAAGCAGCAGATCACCCTCGTCGGCGATGATGAGCCCCACTACCGCCTGATCCCCGGCCAGACTGATACCGCGCACGCCGTAGGCGCTGCGCCCCATGGCGCGCACCTCGGACTCGGGGAAGCGCAGGGCCTTGCCGCCATCGGTAACCAGGATCACATCCTGCTCACCATCGGTCATGGCCACGCCCACCAGGTGGTCCCCGACCTTCAGGTCCAGGGCGATGATGCCGGATGCCCGCGGGCGCGAGAACTCGGTGAGGGGGGTCTTCTTGACCGTGCCGCCGCTGGTCGTCATGAACACATAGCGGTCACTGACAAACTCCCGCACCGGCAGCACCGCGCTGATGCGCTCGTCCTCGCCCAGGGACAGCAGATTGACGATGGGCTTACCGCGGGCGGCGCGACCGGCCTGGGGCAGCTGATAGACCTTGAGCCAGTAGACCTTGCCGAGGCTCGAGAAGCACAGCAGGGTGTCGTGGGTGTTGGCAACGAACAGCTTGTCGATGAAGTCGTCGTCCTTGAAGGTCGTCGCTGCCTTGCCCCGCCCGCCGCGCCGCTGGGCGCGGTAGGTGTCCAGGGGCTGCGCCTTGGCATAGCCGGCATGGGAGAGGGTCACGACCACCTCTTCCTCGGAGATCAGGTCCTCCATGGAGAGGTCGACCCGGGTGCTCACGATCTCCGTTCGGCGCTGGTCCGCGAACTGGTCCCGAACCGCCACCAGCTCCTCGCGGATCACCTCCATGAGGCGATCGGGATCCGAGAGGATGCGCAGCAGATCGTCGATGCGATCCAGGATCTGCTTGTACTCGTCGACGATCTTGTCCTGCTCGAGACCCGTCAGGCGGTGCAGGCGCAGATCCAGGATGGCCTGGGCCTGGGGCTCGGAGAGACGGTAGCCATCCTCGCCCAGACCGTACTCGGGGGCCAGGCCTTCGGGGCGGGAGGCCTCGGCGCCGGCACGCCCCAGCATGGCGGTGACCATGCCCGGCGGCCAGCTGCGTCCCATCAGGCCCTGCTTGGCCTCACTCGGGCTCGGCGACTGGCGGATCAGGGCGATCACCTCGTCCAGGTTGGCCAGGGCCACCGCCAGCCCCTCCAGCACGTGAGCGCGGTCACGCGCCTTGCGGAGATCGAAGATGGTCCGCCGGGTCACCACCTCGCGGCGGTGGCGTATAAAGGCCTCCAGGATCTGCTTGAGGTTGAGCAGCCTGGGCTGGCCCTCCACCAGGGCCACCATATTGATCCCGAAGACGTGCTCCATCTGGGTGTGCTGGTACAGGTTGTTCAGCACGACCTCGGGCACCTCGCCGCGACGCAGCTCGATGACCATGCGCATGCCGTCCTTGTCCGACTCGTCGCGCAGCTCGGTGATACCCTCGATGCGCTTCTCCTTGACGAGCTCGGCGATCTTCTCCAAGAGCCGGGCCTTGTTGACCTGATAGGCCAGCTCTGTGACCACAATGCGCTGACGCCCCGTGCCCTCGTCTGTCTCCACGTGGCTCCGGGAGCGGATGTAGATGCGGCCGCGGCCGGTCTTGTAGGCCTGCTCGATGCCCCGCGCGCCGTTGATGATGCCCGCCGTCGGCAGATCCGGGCCCGGGATCTGACGCATGAGCCCGTCCACACTGATATCCGGATCGTCGACCAGGGCCACGCAGGCGTCGATGACCTCGCGCAGGTTATGCGGGGGGATGTTGGTCGCCATCCCCACCGCGATCCCGGCTGAGCCGTTGATCAGCAGATTCGGGATGCGGGTCGGAAAGACGGTGGGCTCCTGCTCGGAGCCGTCGTAGTTGGAGGCGAAATCGACCGTCTCCTTGTCGATATCCGCAAGCAGCTCGTGGGCGATGCGGGCCATGCGCACCTCGGTGTACCGCATCGCCGCAGCCGCATCGCCGTCGATGGAGCCGAAGTTGCCCTGACCGTCGACCAGGACGTAGCGCATGGAGAAGTCCTGAGCCATGCGCACGATGGTGTCGTAGACCGCCGCGTCGCCGTGCGGGTGGTACTTACCGATGACGTCACCGACCACCCGCGCCGACTTTTTGTAGGGCTTGTTCCAATCATTGCCGAGCTCGCTCATGGCATAGAGCACCCGGCGATGGACCGGCTTGAGCCCGTCACGCACGTCCGGTAGCGCCCGACCTATGATCACGCTCATGGCGTAATCCAGATAGGACTGGCGCATCTCGTCTTCTAGATTGACCGGGAAAAGCTCTCTAGCGAAGTCAACCATCGAGGGGGGATCAGAAACGCTCGGAAGCTGAATATTTTATCACAGGCGGGTCAGGCAATCAGGCCAGGAGATCGGCGAGCTTGGCGCGATCGGGCGCACGGACGACCCCGCGATCGGTCACCAGGGCATCCACCAGCCCTGCGGGCGTCACGTCGAACGCCGGGTTCCAGGCCTCGGCCCCAACGGGGGCCACACGCTGGCCGGCCAGGGTGAGGACCTCGCTCGGATCGCGAGCCTCGATGGGGATCGCATCGCCGTCCGGCGTCGCCGCGTCGATGGTGCTGGCGGGTGCTACCACCATGAAGCCGACGCCATGATGACGGGCCAGGACGGCGAGGCCGTAGGTCCCGATCTTGTTCGCCGCATCCCCGTTGGCAGCGACGCGATCCGCGCCGACCACCACCCAGTCGATACGGCCACCGCGCATGAGCGCAGCCGCGGCCCCATCGCAGATCAGGCTCGCTGGCACGCTATCGCGCCCGAGCTCCCAGGCGGTCAGGCGCGACCCCTGCAGCCATGGACGGGTCTCGTCGACGTAGACCCGCTCGAGCGAGCCGCGGCGATAGGCGGAACGGATCACACCCAGCGCGGTGCCGTAGCCGGCTGTCGCCAGGGAACCGGTATTGCAGTGGGTGAGCACCGCGGGGCCCTGGATAAGGTCGGCCCCGCACTCGCCCATACGATGGTTCGCCTCCAGGTCCTCAGCCTGGATGCGTCGCGCAGCCTCCAGCAAGGCCGGCACCGGGTCACCGCTGGCCTGCGCCATGCTCCGGCGCATGGCCCGTACGGCCCAGGCCAGATTGACAGCCGTGGGTCGCGCGGCCAGGAGCCGCTCCAGATCCGGCTCCATGCGATGGCGCCACTGCTCGGGGTCGCGGGCATAGGCATCGCGGGCCGCCAGCACGACCGCGTAGGCCGTGGCCACGCCGATGGCGGGGGCGCCGCGCACCGCCATCTCGCGGATGGCCTCGGCCGCCCCGGGCGCGGTGTCGATCGCCAGATATGTCTCCCGCTCCGGGAGCCGACGCTGATCCAGCAGCCAGAGGCGGCCCTCGTGCCACTGCACGGCTCGAATGGTGTCGTGGGCCTCGGGCATATGCCTATTGTACCCGAGGCCGGAGCCCGGGTCGCTGGCCTTGTCTGCGCGCGGTGGCCAGCGTATGTTGCGGCTCAATGAACCTCGCCGATACCGTCATCCTGCCCCGCTGGCTCGTGCCGGTACGCCCGGCCGGAGCGATCCTCGAAGATCACGCCGTGGTCGTGGCTGACGGGCGCATCAGCGATCTGCTGCCTCGCGATGAGGCCCTGCGCCGCTACCAGG
>Ga0207797_1001618_pt1 | contig 16223 bp, 13 predicted proteins | sample PRCRCaboRojoPR_6_FD_187275 | JGI IMG/M metagenome (GOLD analysis project Ga0207797, IMG submission 187275) | Marine sediment microbial community from Cabo Rojo, Puerto Rico - PR CR 10% Liquid 1 (SPAdes) | ecosystem: Environmental > Aquatic > Marine > Coastal > Sediment | place: Cabo Rojo, Puerto...
ATCACCGAGGTCCGGTTCGTCCACGAGCACGGTGCCCTCGCGGACGTCCCGAGCGCTCGCGCGCGAGGGGCTGCCGTCCTCCTCGGGCTCGCGGCCGACACCGGCCGACCGGCCGGCGAGGCGCTGGTCGCGCTCGCGTCCCACCTCGGCGACCTCCGGGAACTGGAGGCCGAGGCCCGTCGGGAGCTGGCACAGGTCACCGGGACGCTCCGAAACACGGGCGCCGTCTTCGCACCGATCGTGGCCGGCGCGACCGTCGCGCTGGCCGGCGGGATCCGGCGGGCCGGCGGTGCGGGCCGGGCCGGCGCGGAGGCCGGTGTCGGTGCCGGTACCGGTGTCCCCGGCGGGACCGGCGCACTCGCGGCGGGGTCGACGCTCCGAACAGCCGCGCTCGGCCCGGCCGTCGGCGCGTACGTGCTGCTGCTGGCGGCGACGCTGACGGCGCTCGCGACCGGCCTCTCGCGGGGCCTCGACCGGTCGCTGGTCGGCTTCCGGCTGGGGCTGGCGCTCCCGACCGCCACGGCCGCCTACCTCGTGTCGTTCGTCGCCGCGGGGCTGCTCCTGTGACGCGCTCGACCGTCGATGCCGTCGGCCGGAGCGGGCGTGCCCGGATTCAAGTACGAGGACGGGACCACCCCGGCCCACGATGGAGGCACCAGTCGACACCTGGCACGCGTGGCTCGGCGTCGCGCTCGCGAGCCTCGCGATCGCCGGGACCGCAGCGTCGCTCCCGACACGTCCGCCCCCGGACGCCGCCGAGGTCGCCGACACGGTCGACCGAACCGCCGTCGCCGAGGGCAGCGCGACGGCGCGCCACCCGCTCGCGTCGGAGTCGATCCGGCTCGGTCCCGACGCGATCGCCCTCCGGAACGCCGCCGGGACGACTCGCGCCCGGTTCGCGTTCGGCCCCGTGACGCCGACCCGGAGCGACGGCCGTCTCCGTGCCGTTCTGCGTGGGACGCCCCCGTCCCGGGCGTTCGACGACCCGGAGACGTTCGCCGCGGCCGCCGAGACCGCCCGGGCGGGGTCGCCCTCCTGGCGCCCCGCGCCCGAGACGCTCGTCGTTCGCCACGTCACCTGGGGGGAGGTCGGTGTCACGCTCGTCGGGGCGTGACGGCTGTCCGCCCGGCCGCTCGGACGGGCCGACCCGTCCGAGGACGCCCGTGGTCGGGACCCGAGCGGACGACTCCGACGATAGTGTAGCGTTTCACGTCTATGGAGCCCGTTCACGCGACGAGCGCGTCCGGGCCGACGGGAGTCCAAAGGCCGACGATCGTGCCCGGGCCGACGGGCGCCAACCCGCCGACGGGCGCCAACCCGCCGACGAGCGCGCGCAGGTCGAGGCCGTCTCGAGCCTGCTCGCGGTCGCCGTGGTCGTCGCGGCCGTCTCCCTCCACGCGGGCGTGCTGGCCGACGCAGTGCCCGAATCCGACCGCGACGTCGCCGACCCTACCCTCCGCCGGGTTCACGACCGGCTCGCCGGTGCGGGCGTCGTCAGACCGCCACGACTCGCGAACGCCTCGCTGCCCGGGCCGGACGGGTTCCGGCTCAACGTCTCCGTCACCGTCGACGGACGCCGGTGGACGCGCGGCCCGGTCCCGCCCGTCCACGCCGAGTCGGCCGGCCGGTCGACGGCAGTCCGGCTCGCGCCGGCCCACGTGAGGCCGGGACGGCTCCGGGTGGTGGTCTGGCGGTGAGCGTGCCCCTCCCGACAGCCGCGAGGAGGTCGAACGACCCGTGACCAGCACCGTCCTCGACGTGACGCTGGCGCTCACCCTCGTCAGTGCCGCGACCGTGGGCGTCGCAGTCACGGACGCCGGCGGGCCTGCGATGGGCTCGGGCGCTCCCCTCGTCGACGTCGCCGGAACCGACGGCAACCCCGACCCCGATCCGGGAGCGGCAGCCCGCGCCGACCGGTTCGCCGGGACGCTCACGACGGCCACGACCGGCGTGAACTACACGCTCTCCCCGGGTGCCCGCCGGGCCGACGGATCGCTCGTCGAGTTCCCCCGGGTCGAGGGGCCGGCGTTCGAGCGGCACGACCACGGGACGTACGCCTCGCTGCTGGCCCGCGCGACGGTCGGGACGGTCGCGATCCGCGGGCGACCGCTGACGCACACCCGGGACGGGTACGCGCGGGCCGTCCGGGCTGCCGTCCGCGTCCTCGCGAACGGGAGCGCCGTCAACGTGACCGCAACCTGGCGACCCTATCCCGACGCGCACGTCGGCGGACGAGTGGCGGTCGGTCCGACGCCCCCGGGCGACCGCGCGGTCCACGTCGCCACGACGGACGTCCCGAGCGGCGTTCCCGGGGCACGGCGGACGGCCCTGAACGTCAGCGACGGCGGCGTCGACGCCGTGGCGAACGTCGTCGCCGACCGTCTCGTCGCCGGACTCTTCCCCCCGCGGGATACCCGCGTCGCGCTCGGCCGGGACTACCCGGTCTCCCGGCTCGTCCGCTACCGCTACCGCCGTGCCGGCGAGGCGTACGGCGTGCCGATGGCCGAGCCGCTCGCCGACGAGCGGGTCGACGTCGCCAACGGCCGGCTCGCCGCCGTCCTCGCCCGCGCCGTCGAGCGGGACCTCGACGACCGGTTCGACGACCCCCGGGCGGCCGCGCGGTCGATCCGACTCGACCGGGTCCGGATCGTCGTCAGGACGTGGTCGCGGTGATCCCGGCCCGGTCGGCCGGCGGACGACCACGTCCGCGTCGTTCGCGTCCAGGGGGCCGGCAGCCGTGAGGCTGGCCGACGACGCGCGGGCTCGCGTCCCGTTCGCGCTGATCGGCGTGCTCCTGCTGGTCGGGGCGACGACGTACGCCGTCACGCTCGCGACGCGAGGCCCGGCGCGCACGGACCGTCGTGTCGACGCGGCGCTCGAACGGGTCGACGTCTCCGGCTCGACGGCCGTCAGGTCGGCGGTCGCTCGCGCGGCCAGGGACGCGAGCGCACGGCCGGTCGTCGCGCCGGCGAACACGAGCTACGGGCGCGTGCTCAACGACTCCCAGCCGTTCCGTGACGCGCTCCGGATCCGCATCTACGTCGCTCTCGGGCGCGCGCTCCGGGCCACGAGCTACGAGAACGGACCGGTCGAGGCCACCGCGTCGCTCCCGCCCACGCCGAACGCGAGCGCGCTCCGGGCCGCCAAGCGACGGGTACGGCTCGATCCGAACCACGAGGGAACGGCGCTGGACGTGACGGTCGTCGGGATCCGCGTGACCGCGCGTCGTGACGGTCGGGTGGTCGCCCGTCAGTCGCGGACCGTCGAGGCGACGGTCGCGACCCCCGTCTTCGCGCTCCACAACCGGACGGCACGCTACGAGCGACGGCTGAACCGGCGAACGACCGAGGGTGTGGGCCTGGGGCTCTTCCTCGCCGCGGGCGTCAACGGGTTCGTCTGGACCCGCGGGCAGGCACAGCACCACGGCCTGCCGATCGAGAACGTCCTCGCGACGCGACACGTCGAACTGACGACGAACCGGGGCGCGCTGGTCCTCCAGCGGGCCACGTTCGGCCGGACCGACCCGGACGCGCGAGTCGGACTCCGTCGCGCGTCGGCGCGAACGGCCGTCCACGACGCCACGACGCTGACGAACGCGTCGGGGACCAGGTGGATCCGCGAGGTGCTGCCCGACCCGAACGCGCCGTCGGCGCGCGACCGGTCGATCCCCGACGGCCCCGCCGGAGGGATCGAGGACGACACCGACCCGACGAACCGGACGATGAACGCCAGCGCGGGCCGGACGGCGAACCGGACGTTCGCGGAGTTCCTCCACGGGGACGCGACGCCGTCGCTGGAGCGGGTCGTCGAGCGGGCCTACCGTGCGGACGCACGACTCCTCGTCCGGACGGACCGGACCACGGACGGCAGTCGGCCCCCACCGGATCCGCCGGGATCCGACGGGAACCTGACACTGGTTCGGGAAACGGTGGACAGCGAGGCGACGGTCGGGCCCGCCCGGCTCGACCGGCCCGTCCCCTCCGACGGCGACTGGCGGCTCCTCCGGACGTTCGACCGACGGGTTCGGGTCGTCCACACGGTCGAGCGAACCTGGGTGCCGACCGGGCGGACCGGGCGGACCGTCAGGACGACCGCGACCTGGAGCGACACCTACGAGGTCGCCACGTCGGTCGTCGCCAGGCCTGCCGCGCCGATCGTCGCACCGGACGGCTTCGTCCACCCGGTCTTCGAGCGCGGCGGTCCGCTCGACGGGCCGAACCTCCAGGGGGTTCCGGGTCGGGCGTGGCGACGGCTCGTCGTCGACCAGGGTGGTCCGGACGGCGTCGCCGCCGCCGCTGCTCGCGGCCGGCTGGAGACGAGGCGAGCGACGATCGAGGGCGACCGCCCGGCGAACGTGACCGACTGGATCGCGACGGACCTCGACGGCCTCCGACGTCGGGTCGCGAACACGAGCGTCGAGTACAGCGCCCGCGCGGCGGCAGCCGGGGCCGCGAACCCGGCTGCCGAGCTGGCGGACGCGCTCGCGTCGCGACGGGAGCGGCTGGTCGACCCGCCCAGGACGTACGACGGCGTCGCCGGGCGGGCCCGGGTCGACGCCCGCGCTGCGTACCTCGAACTGGTGCTCCGACGGCTTCGAGACCAGGCCGAACGGAAGCGCGCGGCCGACGGCCGGTTCGGGGACCTCCTCTCCCGCTGGAACGTCTCGACGGACGACCTCGCGGCGTCGCTCGACGCCACGGGGACGCCGCGGCGACCCGTCTCGCCACGGCTCGACGGGCCGGCCGGGCCGGTCGTCCTCGTCCCGGACGCGGGGCCGGCGTACCTCTCGACGGCTGCCGTGGGGGACGGACACCTCCCGGCGATCGCCCGGGGGAGCGACTACCGGCCGCTGGTCACCCGGAACCTGAACGTCTTCACCTACCCGTTCGGGGACACCGCGGGTGCGGTCGTCGACGCCGTCCCGACGGGAACGGAGACGGTGCCACTCCGGCGGGCGGCACGGCAGCTGGTGACCTTCGAGACGGTCTCGGCGCGGACGTCGCGAACCGACGCGGCCGACGAGGACGTCGAGGCGCAGCTCCGCGAGGGAGTCGGGGAGTCGATGGGCGTCGTCCGCGCGGACCTGCGGCGCGCGCTGGAGCGCGAGACCAGCCTGAACCGGTCCGCTCGGGAGGCGGCCGTCGCGGCGGCCGTCCGCCGGTGGGAGGGCGTCGGTCGACGGGCACTCGCGGCGACGAACGGCTCGCTGGCCGACGCCACGGCGGACGAGGCGATCGAACGCGGTGCGACGGACCGCGACCGGCTGCGGACGGTCCTCCGGGCCCGGCTGCTGTCGGCTCGCCACGACAGCGCGACGCGCGTCCCTCGGCCGGCCGTGACCCCCGTCAGTACGGTCGTCCGCGACGCGCTCCGCGGAGAGGTCCGGACCTACCTCGAACGCCACGCCGATCGCGGGCTCGAGGCCGCCGAGGACACCTGGTTCGGGAAGTCGATGGGCCGGGTTCCGGCGGGCCTGCCGGTCCTCCCGCCCGTCTCCGGCTGGTACTTCACGGCGAACGTCTGGATCGTCGAGGTTCGCGGCGCCTACGCCCGGTTCGTCGTCCGGGCGCGCGTCGGCGACGGCTCCGCCGTCGGGTCGTCGGTCCGGTACGTCCGCGAGAACGCGACCGTCCGGGTGGACGTCGACGCCGACGGGCGCGGGGAACTGCTCGGCGTCAACGAACGGATCGGCTTCCGGACCGGTACCGTCGGGGCGATCGCCGTCACGCCGACCGGCACCGGCGTCGGCGACGTCGACGGCGTCGCGGCGGAGTCCTCGCCCGGCTGGCCGTCCGTCGGCTGTCTCGACGGCGAGGAGTGTTTCCCGAACCGGGAGAGGGTCGCGCCGAACGACACCACCGGCTCCGCGAGGGACGGGCCCCCGATCGCCGCTGGCAACGCGTCCACCCTCCCGGTCGGCGAATTGACAACCGTTTTGCCCCGCCGGATGCGAGGTCCAGTATGATTCACGACGCAGTCGAGGACCCGGCATCCCACAGCCCGGCGGAGCTGCGGGCGGCCTACGAGACGCGGCTCCGGACGGTGGTCGAGACGCACGGCGTCGATGCCGTCGCGGACGCGACGGGCGTCGACGCCGATCGGCTCGCGGACCTGGTCGACGGCGGATCGCCCGAGCTGACCGTCGAGGAGGCCGCGGCGGTACTCGGCGTGGAGCCGGACGTCGACGCGGAGGTCGTCGTCTACGAGCTGCGCGACCACCTGCTGATGGGCATGACGACGGGCGTGCTCGACGTCGACACCCTCGCGTCCGAGGTCGACGCCGACCTGACCGGCCAGGAGGTCCAGCAGGCGATCGAGGGACGGATCCCGATGACGCTCGCACAGCTGGCCGAACTCCAGCGGGCGATCGCCGCCCGCGGCGCCAGGTGAGGTCCCGCCACGATGTCCAGCTCCGCTCCCGACGCCGGTGACGAGCTCCGCACGGCGATCCTCGGGTGTGGCTACGTGGGACTCGAACTCGGTCGACAGCTGGTCGAGGCGGGTCACTACGTCGTCGGCGTCCGCCGGTCGGACGACGGGCTCGCGGCCGTCGAGGCGGCCGGCCTCGAGCCGGTCCGGGCCGACGTTACCGATCCCCACGCCCTCTCGGCCGTCCCGGACGTCGACGCCCTCGTCTTCGCGGCCAGCTCCGGCGGTCGCGACGCCGACGCCGCACGGACGATCTACGTGGACGGACTCGAGACGGCGATCGACGCGTTCGCCGCCCGAGACGAGCCGCCGGACCGGCTCGTCTACACCTCCTCCACGGGCGTCTACGGCGACCACGGCGGCGACTGGGTCGACGAGTCGACGCCGATCCGCCCCGCGACCCCGAAAACGCGAGTCCTCGCGGCCGCCGAGCGGATCGCGCTCGGCGCCCGGCTGAGCGGGATCGACGGGTCGGTCGTTCGGTTCGCCGGGCTCTACGGTCCGGACCGCTACCGGCTGGACCGGTACCTCGAGGGGCCGGTCACCGGGGGCTACCTCAACATGATCCACCGCGACGACGCCGCCGGTGCGGTCGCGCACCTGCTGACCACCGGCCGCGCTCGCGGGGAGGTGGTCCTCGCGGTCGACGACGAGCCGGTCGACAAGCACGAGTTCGCCGACTGGCTCGCAGACGAGTGCGGGGTTCCGCGGCCGGCCAAGCGCACGCGCGCGGAGCGGCTCGCCGACGGCGACCTCTCTCCGGCCGCCCGTCGGCGCCTCGAAACCAGCAAGCGCTGTTCGAACGACCGGCTCCGGGCGCTCGGCTACGACCTCCGGTACCCGACGTTCCGGGAGGGCTACCGGGCGGCCGTCGACGCCTACCGTGGCGACTGAGCGACGGGGTCGCTCGCGACCGGCCGACGGTCGGGGCCCGGTCGAGGCTCGACCGCCTGCCGCGTACCGATCGACCGTCGTTCGCACTATCGTGATAGTATCAAAATCGGGAACACGTGGCCCAAGCGACTATCAGGGTAGACGATAATCTCGCGACTGCCATGCTGGTCCCCGTGGCGGACGTCCTCGACCGGGCAGTGAGGGTCGCGGGGACGGCGCCCTGGCTCGCGATCGGGGTCCTCGCCGGTGTGACGGGCGGGCTCGCGGTGTTCGTCGGGCTCGTTCGGCGGCGCCACGCGACCGTCGGCGAGGAGTTCCTCGACCGACTGCGCGACTGCGACCGCGTGACCGTCCTCACCCACCCCAACCCCGATCCGGACGCGCTCGGCGCGGGACTGGCGCTCGTCCACCTCGCCGACGCTGTCGGGGTCGAGTCGACGCTCCAGTACCCCGGCGAGATCCGCCACCAGGAGAACCGGGCGTTCCGGACGGTGCTGTCGGTCGACTGTGAACGGGTGGAACACGTCTCCGACCTGGCTGCCGAGGCCGTCGTCCTCGTCGATCACAACGAGCCACGGGGGTTCGCCGGCGCGGGGAGCGTGCTGCCGTACGCCGTCCTCGACCACCATCCCGGCGACGGCGAGGGCAGCGCGTTCACCGACGTCCGGACCGACTACGGCGCGACCGCGAGCCTCGTCGCCGAGTACCTCGAGGGGCTCGGCGCGGTTCCGGTGCCGTCGGACAGTCACGCCACCGAGATCGACGCGGAGCTGACGGTGCCTTCCACGGTCGCGACCGCCCTGATGTACGGCATCCTGACCGACACGGACGACCTGACGTCGGGCGCGACGGCCGCCGACTTCGCGGCCGCCGGCTACCTGCGGCCCGGAATCGACGAGACACAGCTGGAGCGGGTCGCGAACCCGCAGGTGAGCGCGGGCGTCCTCGAGACGCGAGCCCGGGCGATCGTCGACCGGGAGGTCCGGGGGTCGTTCGCCGTCAGCTACGTCGCCGACGCCGCCAACTCCGACGCGGTCCCGCAGGCGGTCGACGAACTGATCCAGCTGGAGGGGGTCACCGCGGCGGTCGTCTGCGGCGAGTGTGACGGGACGGTCTACCTCTCCGGGCGCTCCCGGGACCAGCGCGTGCACATGGGTCGGACCCTGGAGGCGGTGACCGACTGCTACCACGGGGCCAGTGCCGGCGGACACGCCCGGATGGGCGGCGGGCAGGTCGACGAACGCGAGATGGACCGCTGGACGCTCGTCGAGCGGGCCTTCGACGCGCTCGACGGGGCGGCGACGCCGACCGCGTCGGCCGTGACGCCACCCGACTCGGGCACCGGTCCCGACTCCGGCCGCGACTCGGACACCGACACCGTCGGCGCGTGACGCGACCCGTCCGTTCTCGACCGGCAATCTGCGGCCGACGACCGGCGTGACGACCTCGACCGCTCCCGGCGGTCTCGGGCGAGCCCGTACGCTCCCGGCGGCCGGCGTTGCTCGCGCCGGGCGCTCGGGGGTCCGTGGCGACGACACCGCCCCGCTTTACACGCCCGGTCGCGTACCCCCCACATGGCCACGCGATCGGGCACCTGGGGCTACCGCGACCGGTTCGGCGATCGGTTCGGCCGGACCTACTTCCGCCGGTTCGGGCCGGGTGTCGTCTCCAGCATCGGGATCGGCACGTACCTCGGCGACCCCACCGACGCCGTCGACGAGCGCTACCGGACGGCGATCCGGACGGCCCTCGAGAACGGCGTCAACGTCGTGGACACTGCGGTCAACTACCGGTGTGGCCGGAGCGAGCGCGTCGTCGGCGAGGCACTCGAGACGGCCGACGTCGACCGGTCGGAGGTCCTCGTCGCCACGAAAGGCGGGTTCGTCCCGTTCGACGGCTCGCGGCCCGCCGATCCGTCGGCGTACGTTCGCGAGACGTTCGTCGAATCCGGGCTGGTCGACCCTGCGGAGCTCGCACGAGGGAGTCACTGTATCGCGCCGGGGTTCGTCGACGCCATGCTGGACCGGTCGCTGTCCGCACTCGGACTCGAGTCCGTCGACCTCTACTACGTCCACAACCCGGAGACGCAGCTGTCCGTGCGTTCGCGCGAGGCGGTCTACGATCGGCTCCAGGCGACCTTCGAACGGCTCGAGCGGCGGATCGAGGCCGGCGACGTCGGCGCGTACGGCGTCGCCTCCTGGGAGGCGTTCCGCGTCCCTCCGGACCACGACGCGTACCTCTCGCTCCCGGAAGTCGTCGCACGCGCCGAGGCGGCCGCCGAGACCGTCGGCGCCGAGGAACCGGGCCTCGCCGCGATCCAGCTCCCGTTCAACGTCGTCATGGCCGACGGGTTCACCGTCGACGCGCACGCCGCCCCCGCGTCGGACGCCGACACCGTCTCGCACGACGACAGCGAGGCCACCTCGCCGGAGGGTGGCGACGCCACCAGCGCGCTCTGGTACGCTCACGAGGCGGGGCTCGGGGTCTTCACGAGCGCCAGCATCGCGCAGGGCGACCTGGCCGTCGAGTCGAACGTGCCGGCGGACGTGGCCGCGCAGCTCGCGGGCGACACCAGCGCACAGCGAGCGATCAACTTCGCCAGGAGCGGACCGGGAGTCACCTGTGCCATCGTCGGTGCCAGCGACCCGGACCACGTCGCCGAGAACGTCGCCGCCGGGACGTTCGACCCGCTGGGTGCCCGGGCGTTCGACGCCGTCTTCGAGTAGGTGGACCCCGGCGTGGTCGGTGGAGGGCGAGGAGAGGCGACCGGAGTGGTCCGGAGCCCACCGCGCGTCGCCGGTCGTCGTCCGTCCGGATCCCGTGGGGCTCGTCCTCGAACGGAACGGAACGGAACGGAACCGACCCGTGTTCCCGTCGCGACGCTCGTGGAACAGGTCGTCGATCGTCACGGATCCACGACGCCGGATCGACGAGCCGTCGCCGGACCGGCGAGCCGCGGGGTTAGCGCAGCTCTTCCCACTTGCGGCCGCAGTCCGGGCAGATACGAACGGCGTATATCTCGTCGGGGTCGCGCTTCGTCTTGAGCTGCTTGTCACACCTCGAGCAGGTCAGTCGCTCGTAGGTGTCCTTGTGCAGCTCGTTGTCGCGAAGCCCCTTGCGGGTCGTCTTCATGTGTGGCCGGTACGGACCGCCGGTCAAAAAACGGTCGGCCCGTCGTGACGGCCGTCCCGACCGGGATCGGCGGGAGTCGATCGCCGTCGGGGCGAGCGTCGTGTCACCACGGCCGCCGGTTCCGGCTCCACAACGCTTGAGACACCCCGGGAGGTAGCTCGACCGTGTCGCGTGGTCGCCTGTTCGGCTCCCTGTGCGGGATGGTGTTCCTGGTCAACTTCGCGCGGATCGTCTTCGCGCCCCTGCTCTCGGAGTTCATCGAGGTCTTCCAGGTCGGCGAGGCGACCGTCGGGATCGTGACGACGCTCGTCTGGGTCGGGAGCGCCCTCACGCGACTCCCGACGGGCTGGCTGCTGACGCGGTACCCGCGCCACCGGCTCGTCCTCTGGACCGGCGTCCTCCTGTCGGGTGCGGGGCTGTTCACCGCGACGGCGGACTCGATCGTGATGCTGGGGGCGGGCGCCGCCACGATGGGGATGGCCTCGGGCGTCTACTTCGTGGCGGCGAACCCGCTCGTCTCGGAGCTTTTCCCCGCCCGCGTCGGCCGGATGATGGGCATCCACGGCACGGCCTCGCAGGTGGCGGCCGTCGGTGCCGCGCCGCTCGTCGCGGTCGTCACCACCGTACTCGGGCTGGAGTGGCGTGCGGTGTTCGTCGTGATCGGCGTCGCGTCCCTCCTGGTCACGATCGCGCTCTACGCGACAGCCCGCCGGGCGGAGCTCCCGACGGCGGGCGAGTCGGACCGCCGCCTCCTGGTTGCCGCTCGCGCGCAGTGGCGGGTGATCGCGGTCGGGATCGCCATCCTCGGCGCGACGGGGTTCGTCTGGCAGGGGCTGTTCAACTTCTACGAGCTCTACCTCGTCGCCAAGGGGCTCGATCCCTCGACGGCCCGGACCGGGCTCACGCTGGCGTTCGCCGCGGGCATCCCCGCGTTCTTCTTCTCGGGGCGGATCGTCGACCGGGTCCCCCGGGTTCCGTACGTGCTCGGGGTCGTGGCGGCGTTCGCGGTGACGGTCCTGGCACTCACCGTCGCCGAGGGGGTCGTCGCCCTCGCCGCACTCTCCCTGCTCGTCGGCTACGCCATCCACAGCCTCTTCCCGGCGCTCGACACCTACCTGCTTGCGGTGATGCCCGACGAACACCGGGGGAGCGCCTACGCCGTCTACAGTTTCCTCATGATGACGATCCAGGCGATGGGCGCCTCGGTGGTCGGGCGGCTGGTCGAGTCGGGGCTCGCCTACGACCGCGTCTTCGGTGCCCTCGCGGGCGTCCTGCTCGTCGTCGTGGTGGGCGTGGGACTGCTCCACCGGCGCGGACTGGTGCCGACCTGACGACGCCGGGTCAGACCTGGTTCTATCCCGATCGCTGATCACGTGCCTCGTCGGTCCGGGGTTCGTCTGCCCATCGATCGCCGGGGGCGTCGGGCCCGACAACCGGACCGGGAGTCGAGTTCGCCGGACCTTCCCGCTCGGTGTCCACGGACCCTCCTGACCCTCCGGTCGGTCCTGCCGGTGCCCGCCGAGTTATCGGAGGGGTCGACGAAGCCCGTCGTCGTGTCCGCGTCGCGCCGTACCGAATCGCTCGTCGGGGTCGCCGGAGCAGCCCGGGCTGCCAGTGGGGGCATGCTGGCGACAGCACTGGCAGTCTACGTCGGTCGGCTGGGCTCACCGCTGGCGGTGAGCGTGCTCTCGACGGCGCTGTTCTCCAGCGCGATGGTGTTCACGCCCCTCTGGGGCGCGCTCGGTGACGCCACCGGCCGTCAAAGGGTGGGTGTGCTCGTCCCGATCTACCTTTTGGCGGAGGTCGACGTCACGCCCGTGGCGATGGGGCTCCTCCTGACGGTGTCGCCGATCGGGCAGGTCGTTTTCGTGCCGATCGTCGGTCGGCTGGCCGACGCCGGCCCGCTCCGACGGGTCGTCCTCGCGGGGTTCCTCGCGATCGACGCCGGCTTCTCGGCGCTCGACATCGACGTCATCGCAGTCGTCGGCCGGGTCGTCCCCCGCAACCGCGAATCGGCGTTCCTCGGGCTCAGGGCGACTGCCGGCGGTCTCGGCGGCGTGATCGGGCCGACGCTCGTGGGTGTCGGCGTGGTGGCCGTCGGTTATCCGGCGGCGTTCGCCGCCGCGGGCGCCGTCGCCCTGATCGGGGCCGGGCTGGCGGCCGCCAGGAGCCCCGACCCGCCGGCCCGCCCCGCCGGCGACACGGGTCCGGTCCCCGGTCCCCGGATCGAAACGGCGGTCGGCATTCCGCGTCCCCTCGGCTGGTCCCGTCCCAGTCTCGACGAGGGGGACCAGGACTGACGTCGGCGCCCGACGGCGATCCGAATACGTCGAAGCCGGTCCGGCTCCGGATCGGTATCCGGCCGTCCGCCGGCGCCGAGCGTAACCGTCGCTGACTGGCGGCACTGGCACTCGGCTCGCGAGGTGTCGTGCCGCGCTCCGCGTTCCACCTCGCGACCTCGGTCAGGTCACGGCGACCGTGGTCCCATCACCGTAGTTGAACCCTCGCATCGGTCCCGGTCGGGGTTGGGGCCTGCTCTCCCGTGCAATCGGGAGTCGACCGGAAAACGGCCTGCTGCGGCGGTGAAGAGCCGCGGCGTGAGGGCGTGTGACCGGATGTGTCGACGCGGGCACCCGTTCGGATCCGTCAGTCCTGCAGTTCCGCCTCTCGGAGTGCCGCGTTCAGGTCAGTACGGACACGCTCGCCGGTCTCGCGGTCGCCGGCGGTCGTGACGACGCGGTTCTCCTGGACGCTGGAGCCGTCCCGCAGGAGCAGTCGGACGTTCCCCGTTCGGTCCGCGCGGGTGATCTTCGCCCGGAGACCGGTCCGAGAGCCGGTCCCGCCGGCGTCGATCGGGCCCGGGATTATCTTCTTGACGTGCGGGTGCTCGGCGACGACGGAGATCGCCCGTCGGCCCTCTCGACCGCCGATGAGCGTGGAGTGGCGCCCGCCGAGCTTCTCGCGGGGCGGCGTCTCGACCACTTCCGGCGCGGGGTCGCCCCGGCGATCGAGGACGGCCGCCACGGGGTCGTCGTCGCCGACGCGGAGGAACTCGTAGTGCAGCTGTGCCCGCGTCTCGCGGAGCACCTCGCGGTCGCCGGCGGCGTAAACCGCCTCGGGGCGCTTCCGGCGGATCTCGTCGGCGACCTGCCCCGCGAAGTTCCGCAGTTCGACGACGCGAGCCTCCTCGCCGGACTCGGGCACCGTCGTGATCGTCGTCTCGGCGACCACGGTGCTCTCGCCGTCTCCGGTCTCGCGGAGCATCGTCAGCGTCGCGCGGTCCCGCGAGAAGTCGACCACGACCGCGTCGGCGTTGGCGGTGTCACAGGTCAGACAGTAGTCCCCCGGACGCTCCAGGGGTGTGCCACACCGCCGACAGTTCATACCGAGTGCTGGCGTCGCGCTCGTATAAGCGCGTCCGTTTGCCCCGGTGGAGGGGACGCCCACCGGACGGGCTGCCGTTCGACGGGACGGAGGGCTACCGTTCGACGAGTGGGATGACCGCCGTTCGACGGGCCGGCGGGGACGCGAGCGGCCGCTACTCGTCCGCCCCGGCCTCGCCGACGACGGCGTCGGGCCCGCCGACGATCTCGACGTGCTCGCGGAGCCAGTCGACCGCCGCGCGGACCCCGTCGCCGTCCCTCCCGACGACCTTGATCCGGTTGTGTCGCTCCCGCGACGGGTACGACCCGATCCCGACGTCGAAGCGATCGCGCGCCTCCGACAGCGCGTCGGTGAGGCCCCCCTCGGGGACGGGCGTGTAGAGCGTCTCGGAGACGGTGTCGCCGCCGAACTCCCCGGCGACGAGGTCGAACATCGCCCGCATCTCGTCGGGGATGCCGGGCAGCACGTAGACGTTCTCGAGGACGCACCCCGGCGAGAGCCCCTCGGGGTTCACCAGCACCCGTGCGCCCTCGGGGAGAGACGCCTGCGCGTCGAGATCGATCTCGAGGTCGGGGTGGCGCTCGAACAGCTCCGGGTTCGCCTCGCGATACGCCTCGACCGTCTCGACGACGTCCGCCCGGGCCGTCTCGTCGACGACGAGCGGTCGGTCGAACGCCGCTGCGACGGCGGCCATCGTCACGTCGTCGTGTGTTCCCCCCAGCCCACCTGTCGTGACGACGGCGTCGAACGCGTCGCTCCACTCGCGAACGTAGTCGGCGACCAGCGCCTCGTCGTCCGGGAGCGTGAGGATCCGGACCACCGAGACGCCGCGGGCGGTCAGCCCACGCGCGAGCCACGTCGCGTTCGTGTTCTCCACGTCTCCGGCCAGGAGCTCGTCGCCGACGGTGAGCAACGCGACCTGCATGCACCGCCGGACGGCCGCGGGCGGGATAACCGTGTGGGACCCCTCGGGGCCCGTCGGCCGAGAGCAGAGCGCCCGCCCGGGATGCGAACTCCTACAGCTCCCGGGGGTCGACCTTCAGGTACTCCCTGAGCACCGTCGTCGCGTACGATCCCGAGGGGAGGGAAAACGAGAACGTCAGCGGTTCGAGCGTCACCGCGACGTCCGTCCGAACGAGCACCGCGCGCCGCGTCCCCGTCGAGTCGAACTCGCCGGGCAGCGAGAAGTCCGCGGGCGACAGCTCGAGGTCATCGAGCACCGCACGCTCGATCTCGCCGGGCTCGCCGTCGCCGAGTTCCGTCCCCGTCCCGACGAGCGGCGCGGTGACGAACGCCCGACCGCGCTCGCAGTGGCGCGCGATCACGTCCACCCGACGGTCGGTCACGCGCTGGGTGCGGTCCGGGTCGGGGAGCGCGACCGCCGCGGGCACGTCGTTCCCCCGGTGGGCGAAACAGACCACGTCGCCGGCGACGGGCCGATCGAAGGGGAGTCCTCGATCCAGTCGCTCGCCGAGGATCCGGTTGAAGACGTACGACTGCGCGGCGTTGACGAACAGGCGCTGGAGGTTCGACGGCACCGCTTCCAGCGCCCCGCGCCAGTCGGCCCCGTCGGCCAGCCGGTGGAGCATCCCGCGCTCGTGTCGCAGGTAGCCGGGGTACTCCTCGACGAGCGCCCCCCAGTCCGGGTCGCCGTCCGCGACGGCCTCGTCGACCCGCCGTCGGGCGATCCGGGTCTCCTCGGGTTCCCGCTCGTGGGGGTTGCCGACGTACGCCAGCACGGCCTCGCGCCACTCGCCGCGGACGACGTGGAGCCCGACGACGTGGGTGACGGGCCGGCGGCTGCCGAACCGCTGGTGACCGAAGTAGTTCGGGACGCCGATCCGGGCCTCGTGAGGGCCCTCGAACGACGACTCGCAGCCGTCGCCGCTGCTGTCCCGATTGGTGTCGCCGTTGCCGTCCCGAGTGGCGTCGCCATTGTCGTCCCGGGTCTGGGGCTCGTTCGCGTCGGCGCCGCCGAAGGCCACCAGGTCGGCGGTCACCGCGCCCGCGTTCTCGGGCGTCTCGGGCGCCGCGACGACGATCTCGAAGGCGTTCCCGGCGAGGTCGCCGAACAGCAGCGGTCGGCCCTGCCGGCCGACCGGCTCGACCGTCGCGTCCCGGATCTCGACGTCCGCGAGGTCGTCGGGCGCGACGCGGTCGAGCGAGACGAGCTGGGTGGTCGTCGCGTGTTTGTCCTTCGTGCCGGCCCACGAGACCCGCTCGCGGCTCATCCCCAGCGCGTCCGACAGCCGGGCCGCGAAGTCGTTGGTGTCCCAGCCGCGCAGCTCGACCCGGCAGACGAGGTGGCGGTAGTCGCCCGGATCGGCGTCGACGGGCGCGAGGTCGACCCGTTCGAGCTCCCGGACGCGGAACGCCTCGGGCTC
>Ga0207797_1001619_pt1 | contig 16220 bp, 9 predicted proteins | sample PRCRCaboRojoPR_6_FD_187275 | JGI IMG/M metagenome (GOLD analysis project Ga0207797, IMG submission 187275) | Marine sediment microbial community from Cabo Rojo, Puerto Rico - PR CR 10% Liquid 1 (SPAdes) | ecosystem: Environmental > Aquatic > Marine > Coastal > Sediment | place: Cabo Rojo, Puerto...
AACTCGTCGCCGACGAGAACCAGCGGAGCGTGCGCCGTCGCCCCGACGTCGTTCAGGGCCGTCCGTATCTGGTCGTTCAGTCGTTCTTCGTCGAGTGTCATGATCGGTCCTCGGGACGGGGGTGTTCCGACCCCGTCCCCGTCGAAGACTCGGCTCGTGACGACGATATAGGCATTCGATGAAACCGTTGCAGCCCGTGCAACGCCTGCGCCCCCGCGTCCGATCCCCGATGCGAGGTGGAAGCGACTCCCGCCGGAAGACTGCCCCGGGCGGCCGTCCGGAACCGTCGTCGTCCGCCCCGTCCGACGAGGCGTCCGAGTCGCCCCCCGACACGGCGGCCGTGCCGTGGGGCCGCATTGGGCTGCTCTACGGCCTCGCCTTTCTGGGGCTGGCGGTGTTCAACCTCATCCGCGTGGAGCTGCCGTACTACCTCCGGGCGATGGGGCTGGAGTCTGGACTCTGGCTTGGCGTGATCCTGTCGGCGGGGACCGTGACCGGCGCGGCGGCCTCGTTCGCGTACGATCGGGTGCGGACGCGGCTCGGGGCGTGGGGCACCCTGGCGCTCGTGTTCGGCGTCTTCGCGGTGGGCTTCGGCGTGATCGCGTGGGTAACCTCCGCGGGCCTCGTGCTGGGCGGGCTGCTCCTGGCGGGCGGCGGAATGGGGCTGCTCGTGCCGTCCCTCACCGACGGCGTGGGCGAGGCCGTGCCGGAAGCCGTGCGGGGCCGCGCGTTGGGCGGACTCAGCACGCTCCGCAACCTGGGCCGCTTCGCCGCGCCCGTGCTCACGACGCCCACCCTGGTCGGCCCTGGGGCCTCCGCGCCATTCGTGGGCGGCACGGTGCTCGCCGCCGGACTCGCCCTGCTGCTCCTCGGCTGGCGAGGGGCCTGCCGGGTTCCGTGGGGCGCACGTCGGCCCAGTCCTACGACGCCCAACGCCTCCCCGTCCGACCCCCATCCCTCTCTCTGCAACACGTAATCACGAAAGACTCTCTTGCCCAATGACTGCTTCCTCCCCGACAACCACCGCGTCCACGCCCCGCCTCCGCCGCAGCGACGAGCGCGGCGTGCAGGACCTCGGCTGGTCGGTCAATCGCATGACGTTCTCCTTCGCCGACTACCACGATCCCGACTGGATGCACTTCGGCCCGCTCCGGGTGCTCATTGAGAGCCGGATCGACCCGAACGAGGGCTTCTCCGAGCACCCGCATCGTCACGCCGAAATCCTCAGCTACGTGACCGAGGGCACCCTGCGGCACCGAGACAGCAACGGCCACACCGCCGACATCGGAACCGGCGACATGCAACTCATCAGCGCCGGGCAGCGCGGCATGTTGCACCGCGAGACGAACCCGCGAGCCGCGCCGGAGGCCCACTACCAGCTGTGGTTCATTCCCGAGCGGGCAGACACGGACTTCGCGTACCACGAGCGGAAGCCGTCCGCGGAGGAGCGGCGCGGCCAGTTCTGTCCGTACGTCTCCCCGGATGGACGCAGGAACACCATGCCCATTCACACCGACGCGTTCGTTTCCGCCGGGCTCTTTTCGCCGGGCGATCAACCGTCCCACGACCTGTCGCCGGGCCGCGGGGCGTGGGTGCAGGTGGTGGACGGCCCCGTGTCGGTGGGCGGTGTGACGCTCCGGACGGGCGACGGGGCGGGCTTCACAGTCCCCGACACACTCGACTTCTCGTTCGCGTCGGACAGCGAGGTGCTTCTCGTCGACGTGCGGATGGACGCACCCCGGATCTGGGAATAGGAGCAACCCGGCTCTACGGCGGGAAGGTCCCCTTCGCCTACCACTTTCGCGCCGGATCGGGAAGCACAACCCTCCGCCGCAGCACAGGGCGGTGGAATGAATCGATCGGGAACAGCGTCCACGCAACTCACAAATTGGCGCGTCCGTACGGACAGTTGATACCCGGATACTGTCGAAGTACCCCCCTCGACGACGCATGAGCGACGACACAACGACGCTTCTCATAAACGGTCTGAACGGGGAAGGCCCCGGCGACATCGTGGGCGCTGTCGCGAACGAGGCGAACGTACCCCCCGACGCCCTCGGGGCCATCGACCTGGACGACGGCACAGCCACCGTGGACGTGCACGGCGGCGTGGCGGATCGCATCGTGGAGGCGCTCGACGGCGGCCGGGTTGGCACCTCGACGGTCTCGATTGCCCGGCTCGACGCGGAGACCAAGTCGGCCCGCGCGTACGCGGACCGCCTCACCGATCTCGTGGAGATGGAGCGCGAGGTGGAGGTCGACACTGTTGACGGCTTTCAGGGACGCGAGAAGGAGGTTGTGCTCGTCTCGCTCGTCCGCAGCAACGATCGCGCCGAGATCGGCTTTCTCGACGAGCCCCGGCGCTTCAACGTGGCCGTCACCCGCGCCCGGCGCAAGGCCGTGGTCGTGGGCGACGCCGACACCGTGTCCGAAGGCGACGTGTTCGACCGGCTCATCCAGTACGCCGGAACCGAGGGACGGATCGTCCGGTTTCGAGGATGCTTCCCTCTGCCCACGGGCCTCCGGACACTCCCTTCATGAAAAACGTCCTCCTTGCGCTTCTCCTTGCTGGCGGAGCGGTCCTTCCAGTACAGGCCCAGCCGCATGATTCGTCGACCGCATCGGGCCCAACGGTGCAGAAGGCCGACTGGCTGATCGTTCCGTATGCCTCGTATACGCCGACCACCAAACTCTCTCTGGGCGGTGCGTTTGGCTACTACACGACCGCTCCACCCGGCCAGTCGCCCTCCCAGGTCGAAGTGTCGCTCAAGGTGACGCAGCGTCGGCAAATTAGCGCCGAGATTGAACCGGAGCTGTATCTGAACGACGACCGTCTGCACATCGCAGCCGAGCTTCGGGGAAGCAAGTTCCCAAGCTCGTTCCATGGCGTGGGTGGCGACACGCGTGAACGTGACGAAGAGTCCTACACCTCCAGCTACGGGGTCCTCGACCTCACCGTCCAGCAGCGCGTGCGGCCCCACCTCCACGTTGGCCCCACCATGTTTGTGCGGGTCGGCGACATCACGGACCCGGAGGCCGGCGGCGTGATCGCAACTAATCAGGTCGTGGGGGCTGAGGGGGGAATCACCGCCGGCCTCGGCGGAGCCATTCTCTGGAATACCCGCGACAACGATTACTTTCCCACGACGGGCACGTACGCCGAGGCCGAGGCCACCTGGTACTCGTCGGCTTGGTGGAGCGACCAGACCTTTGGAATCCTAAAGACCGACCTCCGGGGCTATCAATCCGTGGGACCTGGCATCCTGGCCGGTCAGGTCTACACGGAAAACGTCATCGGGCGGGCGCCGTTTTTGCTTCTCCCCAAGCTGGGCGGCGACGATTTGATGCGCGGCTACCGCTCTGGCCGGTTCCGGGAAAACGTCCTCTGGTCGGTCCAAACCGAATACCGGTTTCCCCTCTTCTGGCGATTCAAAGGAACTGCGTTCACGTCCGCGGGCGAGGTGGCCCCCCGCATCAGTCCGACCCTATTCGAGGACGTAGAGCTCGCCGCCGGACTTGGGGCCCGCTTTCAACTCACGGACAGTGGCCTGCACGGCCGGTTCGACGTGGCCTACAGCCGCACGGGCATCGAATTCTACGTCTCGGTTGGGGAGGCATTTTAATTAGCGCCCAGAATACTTTTCTTTCGGATCCCCGTCACGACCGGACAGGCTCCGCCCCTTGTTGGCTAGGGAACTCGAAGTCCCCCCAACTCGGGCCGTGACGTGAGGCGTCTCTTGTCATCCCGTGCTCTGTCGGGAGGTGAACCCCACCTCTTCGTCAATCGTAGGGGCGAAGACACAGGGGCGAGGTCCTTTGAATTTTTCCGTACGCACCAATTTCTGAGTCCATGCGCCACCTCTCCCTGCTCACGCTCAGTATTCTTTTGTTCGCCTCCTGCACCACCGTCAACGTCCGCCCGGGCCAGCAGGCCGACGACGAACCGGCATCACCGTCGGCGGAGGCGGAAACCGCCAAGACCAAGACGGGAGACGACGAGAGCGACGAGGACGACGATCCATTCAAGCCCTGGGACAAGACGCTCAAGGACACCGAGAAAATCGACGGCTTCCTGCCACTGCACCAAAAAGAGGACGGCACGCTCTACGCCGAGATCCCAAAGGAGAAGATGGGCGAGTCCTTCGGGCTCGTCATGCACATCAGCCAGGGCGCGGGCGTGTTCAATCTGCACGACGGGCTCCCCCTCAGCAACACGCGTCTTATGCAGTTCCGGCGCGTGGAGCACAAGGTGCACCTCGTCCACCGCAACGTCCGCTTCCGGGCGGACAAAGGACCGATGCGCACGTCCCTGGAGGACAACACGGCCCACTCCGCGGTGGAAGCCTTCGACATCGTGAGCAAAAACGACTCGACCGGGCACCTGCTCATCAAGTTCGACGACTTCCTCGTGTCGGACTACCCGCAAATCGGGGAGCGGCTCAAGTTTTACTTTGGTGGGGCCCCGGCCGCCTTCCAGCGCGGCAAGAGCTACGTGAGCGAGGTGATGGGCTTCCCTGAGAACACGGAAATCGACGTGTCGCTGACCTATCAAGGGTCGAGTGCGCCACTGATTGGGGGTGAGGCCGTGCCCGACTATCGGGCCGTGCCGGTGGGGGTGCGGTACTCACTGTTCGAGCTCCCGGAGTCAAAAATGCAGCGCCGCCTCGCCGACGACCGGGTGGGCTACTTCACCAACGCGGTTCGGGATTTCTCGCGGGACCGAAGTGCCAACCCGTACGTGCGCTACGTGCAGCGCTGGCGGCTGGCGCCCAGCGACACCGCCGCCTACAAACGCGGCGAGCTCGTGGAGCCGGCCGAACCGATCGTGTACTACGTGGACCGCACGGTGCCCACGGAGTACCGCGAGTACGTGAAGCAGGGCATTGAGGCCTGGAACGAGGCCTACCGCGCCGCTGGCTACAAGAACGCGGTGGTGGCCAAGGTGGCGCCGGACGACTCCTCGTGGAGCGCGGAGGACATCCGCTACTCCACGGTGCGGTGGACCGCGGCCCACCAGATGGGCTACGCCATCGGCCCCTCCCAGACCGACCCGCGGACGGGGGAGATTCTGAACGCCGACATCCTCATCTCCTCCTCCTTCGTGCGCGGGTGGCAGCAGTCCTACAGCCAGCTCACGCCCGGGGCCTCGAAAAACGGCGAACTCGGCGCGCACCTGCCGGTCCAGCCGCGCACCCCGGAGGCCCTCCGCAAGGTGCTCTCCCCCGAACTCGCCCGGCGGGCCTGCTGGGCGGAGCGGGGCAAGGCGCAGCAACTCGGGCTGCAGCGCACGATGCTCCTCGCCCGCGGCGTGATGTCGCCCGGCAAGCCGATGCCGGAGAAATACCTGGGCGCGGCAATCAAGGACCTCGTGATGCACGAGGTGGGCCACACGCTCGGCCTGCGCCACAACTTTAAGGCGTCCTCCGGCATCCCTAGCGACGAGCTCCACGATGAGAGCTACACGAGCGAGCACGGCGTGAGCCTCTCGGTGATGGACTACGCGCCGGTCAACGTGGCCCTCAACGAGAACGAGCAGGGCCACTACTGGAACCCGAACGTGGGCACCTACGACGAGTGGGCCATCAAGTACGGCTACATGCCGATCACCGAGCAGTCTGAAGAGGGTCCACTCAAGCGAAACAGCGCCCTCGCCGACACGGCGATGGCCGAGAAAGCGGGGCTCAACAAGATTGCCGCCGAATCGACCGACCCGATGCACCGCTACGGCACCGACGAGGACAACTGGCTGGGCGGGTACGCCGTCGATCCGCTGACAAATGCGTGGGAGCTGGGGAGCGACCCCAAGGCGTTTGCCCGCTCCCGCACGGATCTGGTTCAGAAGGTCATGCCGAAACTCGACGACCGGCTCGTGGCCGAGGGCGAGCGCTACTACCCCCTCCGCCAGGCCACCACCTCGCTCATCATCACGCGTTACCGCTCGCTCCTGCCCGTCACCAAGACGGTGGGCGGCAGCTACGTGGCCCGTGACCACAAGGGCACGCCCAACGCCCGCACGCCGCTCCGTCCCGTTTCGGCGGAGGAGCAGCGCGAGGCCGTGGAGCTGCTCATTGACGGCGCCTTCGCCCCCGACGCCTTCCAGTTCGAGCCCGAGCGGCTGAACAAGCTCGCCCCGAACCGGCACTCCCACTGGGGCACGTCCCCGAGCTTTCCGGTCGACTACCCGGTCCATGACTACGTGGACCTAGTGCAGTCCAACCTGCTTCGGGAGTTGCTCCATCCGGCGCGCCTGCAGCGCATGATCGACACCGAGGTGCGCACCGCGGGCGAGACCTACCGCCCCGGTGCGCTCTTCCAGGACCTGACCGGCGCCATCTGGAGCGAACTCGACGCCAGCGGCGCACCCTCCATCAACTCGTTCCGCCGCAACCTGCAGCGCACCTACACCGACCTCCTGACCGAGCTCATGATGGGCAAAACGAGTTGGATCACCATCACAATGGCCGGAGCCGACCAGATGGAGGCGCCCGAGGACGTGCGCTCGATGGCCCGGCTGGAGCTGACTGAACTGTCCTCGCAGATCGACCAGGCCCTCGACGCTTCAGGACTCGACCGGGACACGCGCGCCCACCTGACCGAGACCCAGGCCCGCATCGACCGCGCCCTCAACGCGTCGCTGGACCTTAGCCCGTAGGGTGTTGAGGGTCGGGGGTTTTGCGTTAAGGGTTCTGTGGTGACGATCGAGCATTCCACGGAGCCACCCCCCCAACCCTCAACCCCAAACGCTCAACTCCCAACGCCTTCCCCCTTTCGCCCAACCCCCCTTCGCCCAACCCATGCCCTTCGACGATCAGCTCCGCGCCGGTACGTCCGCGCTCTACACGGACCTCTATCAGCTCACCATGCTCCAGGCCTACTGGCGCGAGGGCATGGACGAGCCGGCGGTGTTCGATCTCTTCGTCCGTCGTCTGAAAGACCGCAACTACCTGCTGGCCTGCGGCCTGGAACAGGTCCTCGAATTCCTGGAGACCCTCTCTTTCTCGGAGGAGGCGATTGCGTACCTCGCTGAGCAGGACCAGTTCGAGGACGCGTTTCTCGACCGGCTGGCCGATTTTGAGTTCACCGGCGACGTCTACGCCGTGCCGGAGGGGACCCCGGTCTTTCCGGACGAGCCGATCGTGGAGGTCGTGGCGCCCATCGGCGAGGCGCAGCTGGTGGAGACGTTGCTGCTGAACCAGATCACCTTCCAGACCACGATTGCCTCCAAGGCGAGTCGCGTGGTGGAAGCCGCCGGACTCGGCGATGCGGACCGCCTCGTGGCCGACTTTGGCATGCGCCGCGCGCAGGGCACCGACGCGGCAATGAAGGGGGCCCGCGCCATGTTCATCGCGGGGGTCGACGCCACCTCCAACGTGGCCGCCGGGCAGGCCTACGACCTCCCCATCACCGGCACCATGGCCCACAGCTACGTGGAGGCCCATGACTCAGAGATGGCGGCCTTCCGTGCCTTCTCGGACCTGTACCCGGAGACGATCCTGCTGGTCGACACCTACGACACACTCGACGGCGTACGCAAGGTGATCGACCTCGTGACCGACATGGACGACGGGCCGATTCGCGGCATCCGGCTCGACTCCGGCGACCTCGCGGAGCTGGCCCACGAGTCGCGCCGCCTGCTCGACGAGGCCGGCCTGCAGGACGTCATGATCTTCGCCAGCGGTGGACTCGACGAATACAAGATTGTCGAGCTCCTGGAGCGCGACGCCCCCATCGACGGCTTCGGCGTGGGCACCAAGATGGGCACATCATCCGACCAGCCGGCCCTCGACAGCGCGTACAAGCTCTCGGGCTACGCGGGCACACCCCGCATGAAGCTTTCCGCGGAGAAGTCGAACCTGCCGGGGCGGAAGCAGGTAGTGCGGCAGTACGAGGAGGGCCTGGCCGTGCGGGACGTTATCGCGACCGACTCGGAGCAGATCAGCGGCGCGCCGTTGCTGGAGCGGGTCATGGCCGACGGGGAGCGAACCGAGTCCGGCACCGCCCGCCCGCTGACGGCGATCCGCGAGCATGCCTCGGCCCGTCTGTCGGAGCTGCCCGAGCGACTCCGCGCCCTCAACCCGGACGTGCCCGACCACGAGGTCGTCCTCAGCGACGGGCTGGAGAAACGGCTCCACGAGACCCGCTCCGCCCTCGAACGACAGATGGCGGCGGAGACGGCCTAATTCCCCCGCTTGGATCGTCGAAGGGGACGGGCGATGTGCGTGATGCCCCCGGTCGCGGGGATCCGGAAGCGGAAAGGCACATTGGAGCTTCACAAACGTAACTGGTTTGAAATGCGACGGGCCGCTTTCTTCCCTCTAGCAGGCGGCCCGCCAGTCGCCTCGTTCATCCGAGGCCATCCCAACGCGCCAGCGCCCTGCGTTTTCTGCTCCACGTCTGTTGCGTCCCATGGAAGCCCCCACCTCAGGACCCGGGACCCGAGAGTCGGAAGCGTCCCGTCTCCGCACGCTCGAACGGTACGATGTCCTCGACACGCCCCCCACGGAGGCGTTCGACCGCATCACGCGCCTGGCCACCCGGCTGTTCGGGGTGCCCATTGCCATGGTCAATTTCATCGACCAGGACAATCAGTGGTGTCTCTCCTCTCAGGGCCTTGCGCTCGACCGGACGTCGCGGGAGGTCTCCTTCTGCGCCCGCGCCATTCAGCAGGGCGACGTGATGGTGGTGCCCGATGCCCGCGAGGATCCGCGGTTTGCCGACAACCCCTTCGTGACCGGCGAGCCCCACATCCGGTTCTACGCGGGCGCCCCTCTTACGGCCCCGAACGGCCACCGCCTAGGCACACTCTGCCTCATCGACGACGAGCCGCGGTCGTTCTCGGCGGCGGATCGCGAGAACCTCGAAGACCTGGCCGGGGTGGTCATGGACGAGTTGAATCTCCGGCACTACGCGGCGGACCTGGACGCCTCCCGCGAGGCGCACCGCGAGATCAGCGAGCAGCGGCGGCGCATTCTGGAGAGCATCACCGACGCCTTCGTGGCCCTCGACGAGGACTGGATCCTCACCTACGTGAACGCCCAGGCCGAAGCCCTCCTCGAACGTCCCCGCGAGGAACTCCTGGGCCAAAACCTGTGGGATGAATTTCCCGAAGCCGTCGGCTCTACCTTCCAGGAGAAGTACGAGACGGCGATCGAGGAGGACCGAACGGTCGAGTTTCTCGAATACTACCCGCCCCTCGGGCGATGGCTGGAGGTCAAGGCCTTCCCCTTCGAGGGTGGGCTCTCGGTGTACTTCGACGATGTGACCGAGCGGATCGAGGCCCAGGAGGACCTCCGGCGCGAGCGCGACCTCACCGAGGCGATTCTCGGCACGAGCGTCGCGGCCCTCGTCATCGTGGACGCCGACGGCGACATTTCCTTCGCCAACGAACGCGCCCGCGAGATCCTCGGGACCGACTCGCTCCACGGCATGACCCACACCGAGACCGGTACGCTCTCGGACCTGGAGGGCAACGAGCTGGCCCCGGAGGAATGGCCCTTTCAGCATGTACTGGCGGACGGCGGCACAATTTCGGGGGAACGGTACGTGTTCGAGCGTCCCGACGGTACCATCCGCTACCTCTCCGTCAACGGGGCACCGCTCCACACGCCGGACGGAGACATCCGGCAGGTGGTCTTCTCGATTGGAGACGTCACCGACCAGGTACAGTACGAGGAGGAGCTGCGGGCGGCAAAGGAGGAAGCCGAGCGGGCCAACAAGCTCAAGTCTGCGTTCCTCGCCAACGTGACCCACGACCTGCGCAATCCCCTCTCCTCCATCATCGGATCGGCGGAGCTGCTGGCGCGGGATGCCCCGAAGGAGTTCCAAAGCACCGTCGAACGCATCGAGCGCAGCAGTCGCCGCCTGCTCGACACCATCAACTCGGTGCTCGACCTGTCGAAGCTGGAGGCCGACGCTGTGGAGCCGGATCTGGAACCCGTGGATGTGGCCGACGAGGTGCTGGGCACTGCCGAGATCTTCCAGACACAGTTCAATGAGCAGGACGTGACGCTTGAGACCGAGGTGCCGGAAGGCCCAATGCCGGCTGAACTCGACGCAACCATGCTGCACCGCATCACCGACAACCTGGTGGGGAACGCCCTCAAGTTTACGGACCCCGGTGGGACCGTCACCCTCCGCGCCTCTGCCACAGATGAGACGATTACGATCGAGGTGGAAGACACCGGCATCGGTATCGAGGATGACTTTTTCCCGCAGCTGTTCGAGTCGTTCTCGCGGGGCGAGGACGCCACCGGCCGCGAGGGAAGCGGGCTGGGCCTCCCCATCACGAAGCGGCTGACGGAGCTCATGGGCGGCACCATCGACGTGGAGAGTGAGAAGGGTGTGGGCACTCGATTTACGGTCCGCCTCCCGCGGTGAACTGAGCATGGGCGTGTTTGCGTGTGGGCGTTTGGGCGTGGATGCGTCGAGGGAGGCACGCCGGGATCTGCAGGTGTGGAAGCACGAACACTTGGAGGCACGGAGTGGAAAAGGCGCGGACGCACAAAAGCATTCCCCACTCCCCAAAGCCTCCAGACATCCAAAGCCTCTACCAACTCACCACCTACCAACTCACCAACCCACCACCGCACTAACAAACCAACCCCCCAAATGACCAAAAACTGGGGCATCCTCGGCACCGGCACCATCGCCCGCCTCGTCGCCGACGATCTGCACCTCCTCCCTGACGCCGAGCTGACCGCCGTGGGCTCCCGGTCGCAGGCGCGGGCCGACGACTTTGGCGACACGTTCGACGTGCCCCATCGCCACGACTCCTACGAATCTCTCGTGGCCGACGCAGACCTCGATGTCGTGTACGTGGCCACGCCCCACTCGGCCCACCTCCACCACGCCACGATGGCACTGGAGGCGGGGCATGCCGTCCTCTGCGAGAAGCCGCTCACCCTGAACGCCGCGCAGGCCGAGCAGCTCATCGCGACGGCACGGCGCCACGACCAGTTTCTGATGGAGGCGCTATGGACCCGCTTCCTCCCCGTCATGGACGACGTCCGCCGTCTCGTCCACGACGAGCAGGCCCTCGGCGATGTGCACCTCCTCCAGGCCGACATCGGTGTGGCCCGCGACTTCGATCCCACCCACCGCCTCTTTGATCCGGCCCTCGGGGGCGGGGCCCTGCTCGACCTCGGCGTCTACCCCATCGCGCTCGCGTTCGACCTGTTTGGGCCGCCGGATGAGGTCGCCTCCTCGGCGGTGATCGGCGAGACGGGCGTCGACGAGCAGTGCGCCGCCGTCTTTCGCTACGACGACGGCACGCAGGCGGTGTGGCACGCCTCTGTACGGGCCGACGCTGGACGCACCTGCGTGCTCGCTGGTCCCGACGGTCGCCTCCGCGGCACGCGGTCGTGGTGGAAGGGCGCGTCCTTCGAACTCACCCGAAATGATGGCATGACGGAGACGTGGACCCGCCCGTATACGGGCAACGGCTATCAGTTCGAGGCCGCCCACGTCATGAACTGCCTCCGCGACGGGCGGACGGAGAGCCCGGTGATGCCGCTCGACGAAAGCCGCACTATTCTTCAGACGATGGATGCTCTCCGAGAGGAGTGGGGCGTGACGTATCCACAAGAGGCCTAGTTGAGCGACGGGGAGGAGCGGCCCGCACGGGAGTCACAAAAAAATGCCCGACCCCCACCAAGAAGGCCGGGCACTGGCAGAAATGGGATGCCAAGAGGCGAAGTGCCAGCAGTCGCGCGCTCGTTCTCTGAGACACCCCCTCCCAGAGTGAAGGAGCATCTCTGCACGCGTCCTGTGGCAGGTCGTGCGAACACTGAAGCGGTCCCCCGCTCAGTGTCGCACCTACAGAGTAGTTCATGCAGGGCTAATGGGAAACAAGTGATCTCCGGAGCCCCGGCCCCGGAATACTCTGAGTTGTACGTGCGAACTTTTCCTACGTGCGCTATCATTCCTGCTCCATGACCATGCAATTTGGTTGCATCACAAACACAGAAAGCGCTGAACACCGCCTAGATGTGGATTTACAAAAAGGAAAACTGTCGATCTTGTTGAGTCCGTGCTAGCGTTGGATGTTTTGAGGATTATTGCGTTCGTTCACTAGCGTGGCGTTTCCAAACCCTCCCCCCTGTTTCCATGGCTCAGCAAATTTACATCGTCGAGGATCATCCTGTGGTGCGGCGCGGACTCATCTCCCTGATTGAGCCGGAGCCGGGGTTGACGATCATCGGCGGTACCGGATCGGCTCAGGAAGCGCGGCAGGAGATCCCCGAGGCCGCCCCCGACATCGTTCTTCTCGATCTGTCGATCGAAGACGGAACCGGACTCACGCTTCTCGAACATCTACACAATACCCAGCCGGATCTCCCCGTCCTGGTGGTGTCGATGCACGATGAGAACCTCTACGCCCGGCGGGCCCTGGAAGCCGGAGCGCGGGGCTACCTGATGAAAGACAAAGCCGACTCAAAAGTGGTGGAGGCCATCCGCGAGGTGCTCGACGGAAACGTCTATCTCAGCCCAGAGATGACCTCCTCCATTCTCTCCAGCAAAGTGGGCGGGCCCACGACCCAAGACCTCTCGCCCTTCGACACCCTCAGTGACCGGGAGCTGGAGGTCTTCACGCTCATGGGCGAAGGACGCGAACGACGCGAGATCGCCGAGGCCCTCTCACTCAGCCCGAAGACCGTGGACTCCCACAAGGACAACCTCAAGAGGAAGCTCTCGCTCGACACCACTGCGGGCCTCCGGCGGTACGCGGCAATATGGGTCGCCGCGGACGGCTCCCCGGCGAAATAATCTCCCCCTGTCTCCTCCGCGGGAGCGGCTGTACGCGGGAGTACGGCCTCGTACCGAATCTGCTTTCGGGATTCATTGCGTCAGTCGGCCTGTGCCCCACCCGGGTATGGAGGTGTGGACGCCTGGAAGCAAAATGCTTCCACACGCCCATTCCTCCGAGCTTTCATCCCTGAATGGAGCGTGCAGTGTTCGGATTACTGCTGCCCCCGCGGCGCAGGCGTGGGCGGCGCGGGCTCGGGCAGAATCGGATCCTCCTCCGGCAGGCGCTGGAGGGCCTCCTGCACGGCGCGGTCGAGCTGCGGGTCGGCACCGTTAATCACTTCGCGGGGCCGCTGAATGACCCGGATGTCGGGGGCCACGCCCTCGTTCTCCACGTCCCACGCACCGTCGAGGTTGTAGAAGCCGCCGCGCGGCACGGTGAGGAACCCGCCGTCGATGAGGGGCGGTGTGTCCCAGATGCCCACGAGGCCGCCCCACGTGCGACGGCCCACCGTGGGGCCGAGGTCGGCCTCCTTGAACATGTACGGCAGCAGGTCGCCGCCGGACCCCGCCGCCTCGTTGGTCACCATCACCTTCGGCCCCCAGATGCCGGCGCCGGGTGTGGTGAAGGGGTCCTCGTCGCCGATCGGGTTGTTGAAGAAGCCGAAGAGCTCGCGGTCCATGATGTCGATCATGTAGTCGGCCGCCGAGCCGCCGCCGTTGAACCGCTCGTCAATGACGATGCCCGCGCGGTCCTGCTGCGCGAAGTAGTAGCGGTTGAAGTAGGTGTAGCCGGCCTGCGCGGTGTTGGGCACCCACACGTAGCCGACCTGCCCGTCGGTGGCTTCTGCGACGCGGCGGCGATTGGATTCAACCCAGGCGCGGGTTCGCAGCTCCGTCTCGCTGTCGACGGGCACGACCGTTACCTCACGGGCGCCTTCCCGCGTCGGCGCGTCGTTGATGAGAAGCGTGGTCTGCCGGTCCACCGTGCCCTCGAAGAGGCGGTACGGGTTCGTGTCGGCCGTCAAGTTCTCGCCGTCCACGGCGATCAGGTAGTCGCCTTCTTCCACGTTCAGGCCCGGGCCGCGGAGCGGGGCACGCAGGTCCGGGTTCCAGCTCTCCCCGTCATAGATTTGGGCAAAGCGCCAGCGCCCGTTCGCCGCCTCAAAGTCAACGCCCAGCAGGCCGGTGCCCGGCCCGTCCACCTCCGGCAGGTCGCCGCCCCCCACGTAGGTGTGGCCGAGCGACAGCTCGCCGATCATATTGGCGATCAGGTAGTTGAGATCGGCACGGTGCTGGACATCGTCGAGCCACGGCTCATAGAGGCTGCGGACGTTGCCCCAGTCGAGCCCGTGGTAGTTGTCCACGTAGAGGTAGTCGCGGTAGAGGCGCCAGGCCTCCTCGAAGATCTGCTGCCACTCCGCCTCCGGATCGACCTCCATTTCGAGACTGGACACCTCAATTGAGCCGTCGCCCACGGAGGGGCTGCCGCCGGTTTCGACGATGCCCCACCGCCCCTGCGCCTGGTAGAGCGCCTTCTCGCCGTTGTGCGAGACGGAGAAGCTGGTGACGCCGCTGAGGTACGGGCTGGCCTCCCGTTCCGAGAGCTGGTAGCGGTGGATCTGCATGCCGGGCGCGTCGTCCCCGGTCTCGCCGAAGAAGATGGTGCCTTCGGTGGCCGCGTAGAGCCCACCGTAGGTCTCCACCGGCACGTCGAGCGCCAGGATGCGCTGGTCGAGGCCGTCGAGGTCGATCTGCACGTCGGCCCCGTCCTCCTCCGCGGCGGAGGTTTCGTCCTGCTCCTCATCCTCCTCGACCGGCTCCTCGTCGCTCTCGGGCAGCAGGGGCGAGGGCTGGTCGGCGTCGAGTACGGCCATGTAGAGCCCGCGCTCCACGGGGCGGCCGTAGGAGCTCATGTCGAGCCAGCCGGTGTCGAGGCCGTAGTCGGTGCTCGCCATGAAGTAGAGGTACTCGCCGTTCTTGTCCCACGTGGGGTGCACCGCATCGGCCAGGCCGTCGGTGAGGGCATAGCTCGTGTCCTCCTCCAGCGAGTAGGCGTAAAGGACGCGGAACTGGCTGTCCGTGCGCTTCGAGTAGGCCACCCAGTCGCCGTCGGGCGACCACTCGGGATTGAGCGAGCGCTCCGGATGGGCGTAGAGGTCGTAGTCGATCTTTTCGAGGTCGCCGGATTCGACCTCCAGGAGCCAGAGGTTGCGGTCGGCGTCCGTAAAGATCAGGTGCGAGCCGTCGGGCGACCACTGCGGGCGGTAGTAGAAGGAGGTAGGCAGGTTGATGACGCGCGGGTCCTCCCGCCCGTCCTGTGGGCCGATGAAGAGATCGTACTCGCCGTTACGGTCCGAGAACCAGGCGACCTGCTGGCCGTCGGGCGACCACGCCGGGAAGCGGTCCGCGCGGCCGGGCGTCTCGGAGATGTTACGCCAGTCCCCCTCCTCGGCGGGCACGGTAAAGATCTCGCCCCGGGCGCTGAAGATGGCGCGGACACCGGAGGGCGAAAGCCCGGCGTTCATCACGTCGTCCCCCACATCCTCCCATTGCGTCTGCGTCCACGGAAAGTCGCCCTGCACCGTGATGTCGAGCGTCGTGGTCTCGCCGGAGGCGAGGTCGAGCCGGTGCAGGCGCCCGGCCTGTTCGTAGACGAGCGTGCCCTCGGTGGCACCCATCGTCTTCACGTCGAACTTCGTATGGTCGGTGAGGGCCTGCACTCCGTCGCCGCCCACGGTGTAGGCGTGCACGTTGCGCACCATGTCGGTGCGGTCGGAGACGAAGTAGATGGTGTCGCCCACCCAGAAGGGCCGCGTGTCGATGCCGCCCTCAAACGGAATCTCCGTGACGCCGTAGTCGTCGAGGTCGATGATCCAAAGGGGATGGACCTGGCCCCCGCGGTAGCCGCGCCAGTGCGATTGCCAGCGCTCGATGGGCTGGTAGACCATCCGTTCGCCGTCCGGCCCGTAGCGGCCCACGTCGGCCCGCGGAATCTGGAGCGCCGTGGGCTTGCCGCCGTCCGGCGAGACGGTCCAGAAGCGGTCGTAGGCGGCGGGAGCGCTGTCGCGGCCCGAGGTAAAGAGGACGTGCGAGCCGTCGGGCGCCCAGCCCTGCACCTCGTCGCTGCTGGGGTGCCACGTGAGGCGCTCCGGCGTGCCGCCTTCGATCGGCACCACGTAGACATCCGTCTGCCCCTTGTAATTGCCCGAGAAGGCCACCTGCTCGCCGTCCGGCGAGAGGCGGGGGTGCGAGGCGACGCCGCGGAAGCTTGTGAGCCGCTCGGCGTCGCCCCCATTGTGCCCGACGCGCCACAGCTCGCCGGCGTGGACGAAGACGATGTGGTTGGCGCTCACGGTGGGCTGGCGGAGGAGGCGGGTCCGGTCCGCGTCGGCGGAGGCGGTCTGCGCCGGCACGGACGGGACCGCGGGTACCAGCGTCAGGGCCAGGGCGGCGAACAGCGCGAACGGCAGTCG
>Ga0207797_1001620_pt1 | contig 16220 bp, 13 predicted proteins | sample PRCRCaboRojoPR_6_FD_187275 | JGI IMG/M metagenome (GOLD analysis project Ga0207797, IMG submission 187275) | Marine sediment microbial community from Cabo Rojo, Puerto Rico - PR CR 10% Liquid 1 (SPAdes) | ecosystem: Environmental > Aquatic > Marine > Coastal > Sediment | place: Cabo Rojo, Puerto...
TACCGATTCTATCAGGAAGAATACAATGGATTGGAGGGAAATAAAACATATAGTCGACAGCGTTGATGTGGATGCCGTGTTGGTATTTCATCAGTTAGAATTGAGCGACAGTCTGAAACGTGAAATAGTATATGAGTTTGATTATAAGGGGGTTTATTTTGTTTACGAAATACATGCGCTTATAGAATGGAAAATCTATAATTTCAATTCCAAAACCATTATTGATGAACATACCTATAAAGAGAAATTTGTATGGGAATCTCTTGGAGGTAGTGAAAGGGAGGCAATCAGGAACCTTGTGAGTATTAACGAAGCATTTTCTTCTGCCGGGTATTGGTCAGGAAACGATATAGGACATATTCTGTTTCCTTATTGGGTGGAAGAACAAAGATTCTACTACATCCGGGGCAACAAATATTTCAGGCGGGCACGCGATGAAGTGGAAAACAACAACTGGCAAAAAGCAATAGAGATCTGGAAGAGAAATTTTAAGCTTGAAAGCGAGGATGCAGCATTCCGAGCTGCTCACAACATAGCTTTTGCATGTGAAATGCTCGGTAAAATTGACCTGGCCATTGAATGGGCTGAGAAAGCTTTGGATATAGCATATACAAAGCGATCCCGGGATTATCTGGATACCCTCCGTGAAAGAAAGGAAAAGCTTGAAAAGCTTGATCAGCAGATGCCCATCTGATGTATCCTTTCCCCACATTTTTTTTACTAATTTTGGAAGCTTAAAAAAAATATACTGTGCATATGAGCGCACCGGAAATGTTATTCTACGTTATTGTTGCCATACTGATAGCCGATTACCTTCTCGGGAGAATTCTGGATTATCTGAATGCAAAGAATATAAGCCTTGAATTGCCGGAAGAATTAAAAGGCATCTACAATGAGGAAGAATATAAAAAATCACAACAATATGAACGGGACAACCAGAAGATGAGCCTGATCACAAGTACGTTCAATCTAATTGTCATTCTGTTATTCCTGATTTTTGACGGGTTTGCTTTTGTTGATCAACTGGCACGAAGCATCTCTACCCACTATATGCTGATTCCCCTTATATTTTTTGGCATTCTCATGTTTGCTTCGGATATCATCAATACTCCATTTGCTGTATATGATACTTTTGTTATTGAACAAAAATATGGTTTTAACACCACCACGGTGAAAACCTTCATTACCGATAAGCTGAAAGGCTGGCTGCTGATGGTAATTCTGGGAGGTGGTATCCTTGCACTGGTTGTCTGGTTTTACCATGCCACGCAGGAAATGTTCTGGATTTATACCTGGATCCTGGTAACGGTTTTCAGCATTTTCATGACGATGTTCTATACCCAGTGGATCCTGCCGTTGTTCAATAAACTTTCGCCTCTCCAGGAAGGCGAGCTGAAATCAGACATATTCAATTTAAGCAGCCGTGCCGGGTTTAATCTGAAAGACATATTCGTCATGGACGGTTCTAAAAGATCGACTAAGGCCAACGCCTTTTTCAGTGGCCTGGGAAAGAAGAAAAAGATTATCCTTTTCGACACCCTCATAGATGAGCTAAAGCAGAATGAAATCGTATCGGTGCTGGCACACGAAATCGGGCACTATAAAAAGAAACATACCATGGCCAACCTGGTTTTATCCGTGGCCCAGACGGGAATTACCCTTTACATTCTATCCCTTTTCATTGACAACCCCATTTTGTCCCGTGCCTTGGGAGCCAGTCAGCCCAGTTTCCATATCGGCCTTATAGCATTTGGTTTGTTATACAGCCCGATTTCCACGGTACTTGGAATTGGTATGAACCAACTCTCAAGAAAATTTGAATACAAGGCGGATGAGTTTGCCAGTGTTTATGGTTTAGGTAATCATTTAATTGAAGCGCTTAAAAAACTATCCGTCAAAAATTTAAGCAATTTGACTCCCCATCCTGTATACGTCTTTGTTAATTATTCCCATCCACCTTTACTGAAAAGATTGAGGTATTTGAAATCCTTGTCAAAGCAGCCGCAGGAATTATGAAAACCGAGATCATTACCATTGGAGATGAAATGCTCATTGGCCAGATTGCTGATACCAATGCCAGGTTTATGGCCTCAGAGCTTTCGGCAAACGGTTTTGAAGTAAACAGGATTACCTCTTTGGGCGATAAGGAATCGGATATTGTAGGTTGTCTGGAAGAAACAGCCGGACGTTCCTCTTTTGTTTTTGTGACGGGCGGATTGGGACCTACGGAAGATGACATCACCAGGCAGGCCATCACGCGGTTTTTTGAGTGCAGCTGGGAAGAAAATCATGATGTGCTGGAACGCATCCGTGATTACCTTTTGGAACGGGGATATGACCTGACTCGTCTTAATCGGGATCAGGCCAAAACACCGGTTGGAAGCAAAATTTTTATCAACCCGACCGGCACAGCGCCGGGAATCTGGATGAAGAAGAAAAGCACCCACTATGTCTTCATGCCGGGCGTGCCTTTTGAAATGCGCAGGCTGATGAGAGAATCTATTGTGCCTGAGCTCAAACATACTTTCATACAAAAAAGTTATCAACATAAAAATATTGTTACACAGGGATTACCGGAAGCTTACCTGGCAGAAAAGTTGAAGGACTGGCAGGGTAAATTGCCGGAGAACCTTTCGCTGGCCTATCTGCCTACTCCCGGGATCATCAAATTGAGGCTGAGTGGAAGGGATGATGATGCGGAGCTTTTGGAAAAAATTCTCAATGAAAAAATTGAAGAGTTAAAGAACATCATCCCTGATTACCTGGTACATGTGGGAGACGAATCCCTTGAAGAACTCATAGGCGAGCTGTTGGTTTCCCGTGGAGAAACTGTGGCTACAGCTGAAAGTTGCACCGGTGGAAGCATTGCCTCCCGGATTGTTTCCGTTTCAGGAAGTTCAGGCTATTTTACAGGTAGCGTGGTGGCCTATTCCAACGCGGTTAAAATGCAGATGCTTGGTGTGAGCCAGAAAACGCTTGACCATTATGGTGCGGTAAGCCAGGGTGTGGTTGAGGAAATGGTATCTGGTGTGATGAATTTGTATAACACGGATTATGCAGTTTCTGTTTCGGGTATTGCTGGTCCGACGGGCGGAACAAAGGAAAAACCAGTGGGGCTGACATGGATTGCCGCAGCCAACCGTAAGGAGATCATGACCCGTAACTTTCTTTTCGGCAGCAACAGGGCAGTCAATATTGAAAAGGCCACCAATACCGCATTGAATATGTTGAGGCAAATGATCCTGAAGGCTGATTGAACCGTAGGTTTTTATTGCAGCCTTTTATGAAAAATGCTATAAACAGGAAAAAATTAATGAAATAATTTGAAAATTTGAAGAAAAATAACGTAATTTGCGAACCGTTAAAAAAAACGAAAAACAAACAGACATGTCAAGAATTTGCCAAATAACCGGGAAGAAAGGCCTTGTGGGTAACACTGTTTCTCACTCCAATAAACGGGAGAAGCGCGTTTTTTACCCGAATGTTTTTAAGAAACGTTTTTATCTTTCGGAAGAAGATCGTTGGGTAAGTTTGAATGTTTCTGCAGCAGGGATGAAAATTATTAACAAGAAGGGTTTGAAGGCCGCTCTTGAGGAAGCGAGAAAGAACGGTTATATTAAGAAATATTAAAATTTAAGGATATGGCTACCAATAAGAAAAAAGGTGACAGAGTGCAGGTAGTGCTCGAATGCACTGAGCAAAGGAAAACGAATGTGCCAGGGGTATCCAGATACATTACCACAAAAAACCGGAAAAATACCTCGAGCAAATTGCAATTGAAAAAATATAATCCCTATTTAAAGAAGGTTACTGTTCACAAAGAAATAAAATAGATTGAGTTATGGCAAAGAAAACAGTTGCATCGGTTCAGTCGGCCGCAGGAAAAGACTTTATTAAGTGCATCAGGGCCGTAAAAAACAAGCAAAAGGATTCCTATGCTTTTGAGCAAAAGATGGTGCACAAAGACAATGTAAAAAAGTTTTTTGATCACGACTAATTTGTTGGATTAATCAGAATTCAGGGTAAATAAATAAAAGCTTCCTTTTACAAGAAGGGAGCTTTTATTTATTTTATTAATTTTGTATTTCCACTTCAAATGATTTAAAAGAGAGAAGGAAATGGCTTTATTTGGTATTTTTTCAAAAGATAAGGAAAGACTGGACCAGGGCCTGGAAAAAACGAAAGAAAGCGTTTTTAAGAAGATGAGCCGGGCTGTGGTGGGAAAGTCCAAAGTCGATGATGAAGTACTTGACAATTTGGAGGAAGTATTGATCTCATCGGATGTTGGCGTGGATACCACCCTGAAAATTATTGAAAGAATCGAAAACCGAGTTGCACAGGATAAATATCTCAATACCAGTGAGCTCAATGTTATTCTCCGGGAGGAAATTACCGGTTTGTTAAGGGAAAACGAGCAAAACCTGGACACCAGTTTTGAGTCAAAAAACGGGCCTTATGTTATTATGGTAGTTGGAGTGAACGGGGTGGGAAAAACAACCACCATTGGAAAGCTGGCTTACCAGTTCAAAAACAGCGGGAAAAAGGTCTATCTTGGTGCCGCCGATACCTATAGGGCTGCAGCCATTGACCAGCTTAACATATGGGCTGACCGTGTGGGTGTGCCCCTGGTCAAACAAAAGATGGGTTCCGATCCCGCTTCAGTAGCCTACGATACGTTAAGCTCTGCCAAATCGAACAATGCCGATTTAGTTATCATTGATACGGCAGGCAGGCTGCATAACAAAGTCAACCTGATGAACGAGCTGGCCAAGATCAAACGGGTGATGAAAAAGGTTATACCCGATGCTCCGCATGAAGTGCTTTTAATCCTCGACGGTTCAACCGGCCAGAATGCATTTGAACAGGCTAAACAATTTACTAAAATAACTGAAGTTAATGCTCTAGCCCTTACCAAATTGGATGGAACTGCAAAAGGGGGAGTGGTTATCGGTGTATCCGATCAGTTTAACATCCCGGTGAAATACATAGGAATAGGAGAACGTCTGGAAGATTTGCAGATCTTCGACAGGGAGGCCTTTGTAGATTCCCTGTTTAAGGAGGAATAACTACCCATGAATCGTCCCCGCATCAATATTGTTACGCTCGGTTGTGCCAAAAATCTGGTGGATTCTGAATATCTGTCGAGGCAGCTTTCCCTGAACGGCTTTGAAGTTGCATTCGAAGATAACAAGCAGGCTGAAATCGTAATTGTTAATACCTGTGGATTTATAAACGATGCCAAGCAGGAATCCATCGAAACCATCCTGGAATACGCGGACAGGAAAACCTCGAATCAACTGGAAAGCCTTTATGTTATCGGATGCCTTTCACAAAGATATAAGTCTGAGCTGAAGCAGGAGATTCCTGAAGCCGATGGATTTTACGGGGTTTACGAGCAGGAAAGTTTTTTGGATGAACTGAACGCCCGGTATTTTGATGAATTTAAATACCAACGCAACCTTGCTACCCCGGGTCACTACGCCTACCTGAAAATTGCCGAAGGTTGTGACCGGAAATGTGCATTTTGTTCAATTCCTTTAATAAAAGGAAGTTATCGGTCTAAACCTGTAGGAGAGATTGAAAAGGAAGCACTTCATCTCGCAGAGCAGGAAGTTCTGGAAGTTAACTTAATCGCGCAGGATTTAACCCGTTATGGATATGATCTTTACAATAAGGCTGAACTTCACGGACTCCTTGATCGATTATCTGCTTTAAATGCTTTTTCATGGATTCGTTTGTTGTACACCTATCCAGCAGGCTTTCCCGAAAAGGTGCTTCATACCATGGCCAGAAATCCGAATATCTGCAATTACCTGGATGTTCCTTTCCAGCACATAAGCAACAAGTTGCTGAAAAAGATGCGCCGGGGAATCAATGCTAAACAGTCATATAAACTTATCGATCTGATAAAAAAATATATACCTAACATTACCTTAAGAACTACTTTATTAGTTGGCCATCCAGGCGAAACCGATGAAGATTTCAGCGAACTGCTGGAGTTTGTAAGAGAAGTCCGTTTCGACCGCCTGGGCGTATTTACTTACTCTGAAGAAGAAGGCACCTATTCGGCATTGCATTATGAAGACGATGTGCCCCAGCATATCAAACAGCAACGGGCAGATGAGATCATGCAACTCCAGCAGGAGATCTCCTACAGGAAAAATCTGGAAAAAATTGGAAAAGTACTCCCTGTATTGATTGACCGGGAAGATGAACACCATTACTATGGACGCACAGAAGCTGATGCCCCTGAAGTAGATAATGAAGTAATCGTTGAGAAGAGTCCGAATAATTCATTGACTGTAGGCAACTTCTATGATTTAAAAATCCGTGATGCAGAAGCGTATGATTTATATGGTGAAGTTCCAGAGATTACTCAGTAAAGAAATGAATCTGGATTGTCATCCGTCAAAGCCGGACAAGTTTTATGGTCATTAAGTCATTATGTTGTTTGACAGGAGTATGATTGTCTGACCGCTCGCAGGCGGGTTTGATTCTCATATCGTTTTTTTTATTTAATAACAATGTAAAAAATTTGGTTAATTATTTGGTTTTAAGTTGCATTGTCTATCGTTAACAAAATACATAACCAGTCATACATCATTGAATAAACTTTTAAAGGTAAAACCTCAGAAGTTTATTAAATGGGTCATCGTTATTAGATTTTACCGATTTTAGATTTAATGGAAAGTTAAAACAATAAAAAAACCCGCGGAAGCATTTCCGCGGGTTTTTATAAGGGTAAAATAATCTATAACAGTTTTTTGGCGGCGTTCAGTGCCGATTCGTAGTCCGGTTCATTGCCTATCTCCGGAACATATTCCACGTAGCGAACCTTATCGTTCTGGTCAACCACTACAACGCCACGGGCAAGTAACCGCAGTTCCTCAATCAGGAAACCATACTTTGTGGCGAAGTCCACGTCTTTGTGATCCGACAGGGTGGTTACCTTGTCAATGCCTTCTGCGTCACAAAAGCGGCCCAGTGCAAAAGGCAGATCATTCGATATAGCCAGGATTTCAATATCATCACCTAATCCTGCGGCTTCTTCGTTAAACCTGCGATTCTGCTTGGAGCACACACTGGTATCTACAGAAGGGAATACAGACAATATTTTCACCTTTCCCTTATAATCAGATAGCTTTTTAGGGTTTAAACCATTGTCAAGTACTGTAAAATCCGGCGCCTTATCGCCCTCTTTGATTTCGTTGCCTAAAAGAGTGACTGGCTCACCCTTAAAGGTCACCTTATCTTGATTTCTTTCCATGTCATTTAGTTTTTATTGTTCTTCGTCTTTTTTGAAAGATCTGTAGAAGCTGAATCTTCCTCGTTGGATTGAGATTCGGATCCAACCTGGGATTTTTCCTCTGACTTTTCTACATTGATCACAATCTGATCATTGTCTTCGTCATAATCCACCTTCAACAGATCACCTTCTTTTATTGACTCCTTTATAATCGTTTCAGCCATCGGATCTTCTACATACTTTTGTATGGCGCGCTTCAACGGCCTTGCTCCAAACTGAGCGTCATAACCTTTATCAGCGATATAACCCTTGGCTTTATCTGACAACTGAACTTCATAACCCAGGTTATGTACGCGATCATACAAGCCCTGAAGTTCAATATCGATGATTTCATGGATATTTTCTTTACTCAGTGAGTTAAAGATCATCACATCATCGAGCCTGTTCAGGAATTCAGGTGCAAAGGAGCGTTTCAACGCTTTCTGAATTACGCCCTTGGCTATTTCATTACCTGACTGGTTTCTTGACTGGGTTTCGAAACCAACACCTTTACCAAAATCTTTCAACTGACGGCTTCCGATGTTAGAAGTCATAATGATTATGGTATTCCGGAAATCAACCCTTCTGCCAAGGCTATCCGTGAGCTGGCCTTCATCCAGTACCTGAAGCAACAGGTGGAAAACGTCCGGATGGGCCTTTTCGATTTCGTCGAGCAGGATAACCGAATAGGGTTTTCTTCTTACTTTTTCTGTAAGCTGTCCGCCTTCTTCGTATCCGATATATCCCGGAGGTGCACCTACCAGTCTGGACACGCTGAATTTCTCCATGTATTCACTCATGTCCATACGAATAAGGTTATCCGTGGAATCGAACAGATATTGCGTCAGGATCTTGGCCATCTGTGTTTTACCAACACCGGTTGGACCCAGGAAGATAAACGTACCAATGGGTTTGTTCGGATCTTTCAGGCCTGCGCGGTTCCTGCGTATGGCTTTAACCACTTTCTCAATGGCTTCGTCCTGTCCAACCACGTTTTTTCTCAGCTCTTCATTCATTTTCATCAGCCGTGTGCCTTCAGCCTGTGCAATTCGCTGTACGGGTACACCGGTCATCATGGCTACTACCTGTGCCACTTCTTCTTCGGTCACGGTCTCACGGTTTTTCTCCAGTTCTTTCTCCCAGTTGTTCTTTTCTTCTTCAAGCTTGGCCAGCATCTTTTTCTCTGAATCCCTGTAATTGGCTGCAGATTCAAAGTTTTGATTCTTCACGGCGGATATTTTCTTCTGCTTGATATCTTCAATCTGTTGTTCCAGATCGAGAATCCGCTGGGGAACCACGATGTTGGAAATGTGTACCCTTGAACCTGCCTCGTCCATGGCGTCAATGGCCTTATCGGGCAGATAGCGGTCGCTGATATACCTTTGTGTCAGATGAACACAGGCTTTCAATGCCTCTTCCGTATAGTTCACATTGTGGTGATCCTCGTATTTCTCCTTGATGTTATCCAGTATCTGGAAGGTTTCTTCCGGAGTGGTAGGATCTACCATAACTTTCTGGAATCTTCTTTCAAGTGCCCCGTCTTTTTCGATGTGCTGACGGTATTCATCCAGTGTAGTAGCCCCAATGGTTTGTATTTCACCCCGGGCGAGTGCCGGTTTAAGCATATTGGCTGCATCAAGCGAACCGGTTGCTCCCCCGGCGCCTACAATGGTATGGATCTCGTCAATGAACAGGATGATGTTGGGGTTCTTGGAAAGCTCATTCAATATGGCTTTCATCCTTTCTTCAAACTGACCCCTGTACTTGGTACCTGCTACAATAGAGGCAAGATCCAGCGTTACCACGCGCTTTTCGAAAAGTACCCTGGATACTTTTCTTTGAATAATCCGCATGGCCAATCCTTCTACAATCGCCGATTTACCCACTCCGGGTTCTCCGATGAGCACCGGGTTGTTCTTTTTCCTGCGGCTCAGGATCTGTGCAAGCCGCTCTATCTCTTTATCACGACCTACAATGGGATCGAGGGAATTTTCTTCAGCTGCCTTGGTCAGGTCCATGCCAAAATTATCGAGCACGGGCGTATCTGACTTGGTTTGTCCTTCCGAGTGCTGACCTTTCTTGCCGCCACCGAACGGAATATCGTCCTCTTCTTCACCAAAATCGGCTTTCGATTCCGTCTCTTTATACTTGCTTTCCATTTCGAGCCTTACATCATCATAATCAATGTCAAACTCGCTTAAAAGTTGGGTGACCAGGCTGTTCTGGTCTTTCAGGATGGCCAGAATCAGATGGCCGGTATTGATGGTGCTGCTGTTGAATGATTTTGCTTCGAGATAAACCAGTTTCAAGGCCCGCTCTGCTGTCTTGTATAATGGAATGTTTTCTGTCTCCGTCATCACCTTGTCGTTCGTCCTGATCCGGTCTTCTATCATCTTTTTCAGATGAATCAAATCCACATCAAACGACTCAAGAATGTCTATAGCCAGCCCTTCACCTTCTCTAAGCATACCAAGCAGAAGGTGCTCCGTACCGATATAGGCATTACCAAGACGAACAGCTTCCTCTTTACTGTAAGTCAATACGTCTTTAATTCTTTGTGAAAATTTTGCATCCATATCTAATCTTTTCTCCTTTCTTTGGTTAAGGTCCTTACAATAAGTTCCACAACCATAATAATTCCTAAAGTATTTAAGTCAAACGAATCTGTAACATACAAATTGTATTACAAAAAAGCGTTTATGTTGTTCAGCAATAATATATGTTCTATTGCACAAAAGTACAAAATCTATACCTAAAATTTAAACAGATTGATGTTAATAAAGTTTGAAATAATGTATCGGCTCACCAAAAAATATTGAATCGATTTTAGTAAATTTGTGTCTGATTTACTTACAGTTAAAATGTTTGTATCAAATTGATAATAAGATTATGGCAGAGGAAGAAAGGCTCATAAAAATTAACATTGAAGATGAAATGAAGTCCGCTTACATCGATTATTCGATGAGTGTGATCGTTTCGCGGGCTTTACCGGATGTGAGAGATGGATTAAAACCCGTTCAGCGAAGGGTTTTGTTTGGAATGTCGGAACTTGGCCTTTATCAGAACCGAGCTTACAAAAAATCAGCAAGAATTGTAGGGGAGGTCCTGGGTAAATACCATCCTCATGGCGATTCCTCCGTATACGAATCGATGGTGCGTATGGCCCAGCCCTGGTCTTTGCGCTATCAACTAGTTGACGGTCAGGGAAACTTCGGTTCCATGGACGGTGACGGACCTGCGGCCATGCGGTATACCGAAGCCCGCCTTCAGAGGATTTCAGCGGAAACTTTAAAAGATATTGACAAAGAGACCGTCGATTTTCAGCTAAACTTTGATGATACGCTGAAGGAACCCACCGTGCTGCCCACGAGAATCCCCAATCTGCTTATCAACGGTGCTTCGGGCATTGCCGTGGGCATGGCTACCAATATGCCGCCTCACAATCTTTCCAACACCATTGATGCCATCATTCAGTATATTGATAATCGTGAAGTTACTGTTGATCAACTGGCAGAAACCATCCAGGCTCCAGATTTCCCAACCGGTGGCATCATCTATGGAATGCAGGGAGTGAAAGACGCCTATCGGACCGGTAAGGGCAAGGTTGTGCTGAGGGGAAAAGCCACCATTGAAACCGATAACAGCGGTAGGGAAAGAATCATTGTGACCGAGGTGCCCTATATGGTCAATAAGGCAGAAATGATAAGGAAAACAGCTGATCTGATCAATGACAAGAAAATTGAAGGTGTAGCCAATGTCAATGATGAATCCGATCGTGAAGGAACCCGAATCGTATATGATCTGAAGCGAGACGCAGTGGCCAATATTGTTTTGAACAAGTTATACAAACAAACACAGCTTCAGACCAGCTTCGGTGTGAACAACATTGCACTGGTTAAAGGCAGGCCGAAACTACTCAATTTGAAAGACCTGATTTCAAAATTTGTTGAGCACCGCCATGAAGTGGTCGTTCGTCGTACCCGCTATGAACTGCGACAGGCCGAAGAGCGTGCCCACATCCTTGAAGGATTGCTTATAGCCCTGGACCATCTGGATGAAGTGATCACCCTGATCCGCAATTCTGATACACCGGAAACTGCCAGAAACGAGCTGATGAGCCAGTATGAACTAACCGAAGTGCAGGCCAGGGCTATTCTGGATATGCGACTCCAGAAACTCACAGGACTGGAGAGAAACAAGGTCAAGGAAGAGCATGCTGAACTGCTGAAACAGATTAATTACCTGAAGAGTGTGCTTGAAGATGAAGAACTGCGTTATAAAATCATCAAGGACGAACTGTTTGAAGTGAAAGAGCAATACGGGGATGAACGAAGAACGGCCATTGAATATGAAGCCGGCGAATTCAATCCTGAGGACTTCTATGCCGATGAAGATATGGTGGTGACCATATCCCATATGGGTTATATCAAGCGGACCCCTGTAACTGAATACAAAAAGCAGGGCAGGGGAGGCGTCGGTGTGCGGGGTAGCAACACCCGTGACCAGGATTTCCTGGAACATATGTTCATTGCTTCCATGCACAACACCATCCTGTTTTTCACGGAAGCCGGCCGCTGTTACTGGCTGAAAGTCTATGAGATACCTGAGGGATCCAAGAGTTCCAAGGGCCGGGCTATACAGAATCTGATCAATATAGCGCCTGAGGATAAAGTTAAGGCACACATTAATGTCAAGACACTTCAGGATGAAGATTATGTAAAAAACAACTATATTCTCCTTTGCACCAAACGCGGGGTCATCAAGAAAACTTCCCTGGAGGCCTATTCAAGGCCACGGCAGAATGGTGTGAATGCCATTACCATCCGGGAAGGAGATCAGTTACTCGAAGCAAAACTAACAACCGGTGAAAGCGATATCATCCTTGCATCCGAAGAAGGAAAAGCCATCCGGTTCAATGAAAAGAATGTCAGAGCAGTTGGAAGGACCGCTGCCGGGGTGAGAGGCATGACCCTTGCTTCGGATGACGACGTGGTAGTGGGAATGGTTTGTATAGAAGAAGGAGAGGAGAACATCCTGGTTGTTTCCGAGAAAGGCTATGGTAAACGATCCAAACTCGAAGATTACAGGGTCACCAACCGGGGGGGTAAAGGTGTCAAAACGCTGAATATTACCAAACGAACCGGAAAACTGGTGGCTATAAAAGGAGTTGCCGATAAAAACGACCTGATGATCATCAACCGTTCCGGTATGACCATTCGGCTGGCTGTTTCCGATATCCGGGTGACCGGCAGGGCAGCCCAGGGAGTTAAGCTGCTTAACCTGAGAAACGGGGATTCCATTGCAGCTGTCAGCCAGATTCGACTGGTAGAGAACGATGAAGACCAACTCGGACAAGAAGACAGTAATGGAAGTCATAATGGCAGCAATGGCAGCCCTGAGGAGCATGAGCTATAAAGTGGCCCGACATAATTTCATTTCAATATTTTATGGTGAATTTTCACGAAATTCACCATAAAAGTTTTAATTTTGCGGCAACAACAAAGTGGAACCAAAATTTTAAAAATGAATAGCATGAAAAAGAGAACAATTTTATTTCCAGCCTTGATTATCGGATTCATTGCGATGGTTATCACCAGTTGCAGTGATAAAATGTATGTTAACCGTGCGATAACCTGGGCTGAGAACGGTGAAAGACTGGATACTGCGTTAAAGTCCGTGGAAAAAGCTACGGAACTGGAAGAAACGAAGAACTGGCCAAAAACTTATTATGGCAAGGGGTATGTATATCAGAAGATATACGAGTCGGACAACAGCGAATTCAAAAGTCTGGTAGAAGACCCTCTTTTCAAAGCTTTCGATGCCTATAAGCAAGCCTACGAGATGGACGAAGAAGACAAGTTCAAGGGAAGCATTGATGCTGCCATGTTTAACCTGCATAAATATTTTATTAATGATGGAGTGAATGCTTTCAAAAAAAGTGAGTACGACGAGGCATTCAGAAACTTCAAGTATGCTTTAGAGGTTTCAGATATGCCGGTGTTTGAAAACCGGGTTGATACGGCCATCATGTTCAATGCCGGAATTGCAGCCCAGAATATGAAAGACTGGAATAAAGCAGCCAAGTATTACGAAATGGCAGCTAAGCACGATTATGGAGAAGCAAGGACCTATGTCCTTCTTAAAAACGCTTACCTTCAGGCAGGAGACACCAGTAGGGCCGTAGAGGCACTGAAAGAAGGCTTTAATAAGTACCCTGGCAACAACAACATGATTGCCAGTTTGATAAACCATTACCTTCTGAACACCGATCATCCTGAAGATGCCCTACAGTATATCCAGGAGGCCAAAAAGCAGCACCCGGAAAATGCCCAATATTATGCTGCAGAAGGCCAGATTTATGATCAGATGAAAGAAACAGAAAAGGCCAAGGAGTCATACCAGCAGGCCCTGGAAAGGGATCCAAAATTGCATATGGCGCTTTACAACCTTGGGGTGCTATACTATAACGAGGGTGTTGACCTGGTTACCAAAGCCAACAAGACCAAAGACGACCAGGAATACCAAAAGATCAGGAGTAAGGCCAATGAGCAATTCAAGCAGGCGCTGCCATATATGGAAAGAGCGCTTGAGGTGAAGCCACAGGATCAGAATGTGCTCAGCACACTGAAGACGCTTTATTATCGTCTGCGTACCCAGGATGAAAAATACATCAAAAAGTACAAGCAGGTAAACAAGAAGTTGCAACAGCTTCAGGGTAGCAGCAGCGGACAAAGTGAAAGTGGACAATAAGATTTTTAACGTATAAATTATTGGAGGGGAGTTTAATAAAGTTCCCCTTCAATTTTACACATTCTATTTAACATAATATTAATTATAGGACAAAAATGTATGTTAGAACACAGATAACACAGATTTGACAGATTAACGCAGATAATTCATTACTTTACTTGTTTCTAAGCAGTTTCCTTTATCGCCCTTATTTGTTAAATATATTAATTAAACTGTACATGAAACCGAGAATTTTAGGAATGCCACTTCAAACCGCTTGATTAATCTTATCCGAATGGTTGTAAATTTTTTCAATGGCCCTGACAATGTCATCCACATCGGATCTATCTCCAAGCAACACCGTCTGGAACATTCCTACTGCTTCTTCATTGCACAGCCGATCGTTTTCGGGACATTGGTTACGCTCCACATAGTTGTCAAAATCCAGCATATCCGCGGGAAATACCCTTCGGAACATTTTCCACTGGAATGCATCCCTGAAATAAGGCATTTTATTAAGAGTCGAATATCCGGAAGAACCCGGAATGCCCTCCGCCCTGAGGGCTTTAAGAAACTTCTCCCTGGGTAATCCATTGAAATTCTCTTTTTTATAACGAAAAGGGAAAAGATGGTACACTGCCCTGGTAACATGATCATACAATTCCACAGGTGAAATTCCCGGAATGTCTCTCAACTGTTCGCGCAAATATTCTCCATTCGACCAGCGGCGATTTGTCTGTTCTTCCAACCGTTTTAACATGGCCAGCCCGATCGCTGCCTGGTATTCAGTCATTCGGTTATTTGTCCCTACCAATGGGTAACCGTCGCCCTCCGAGCTTACTGTACCATAAGAACGGCCATTGTTATGATGAGAGAAACATCGATCCATATACGCTTCATTATCACTTACAATGGCTCCTCCTTCACCAATGGGAAGATGCTTTGAATTTTGAAAACTGAAACAGCCCGCATCCCCAAAAGTTCCCATTTTTTTGCCATCTATCTCCGCCAGCCAGGCTTGACAGGCATCCTCTACTACATAGATATCATGGCTTTTGGCAATATTCATGATTTTTTCCATATCAGAAGGAATTCCATAAATATGTACCGGTAAAATGGCCCTTGTACGGGACGTAATCTTTTGTTCAATTTTATCTGCATCAATTTGAAAGGTAGCAGGATTGGTATCAACAAAAACCGGCATAGCCCCGGCCAAAAGTATAGCCTGGATGGTAGCAATAAAGGTATAGGGTGAGACAATCACCTCATCTCCCGGACCGATATCGAGCCTGAAAAGCGCGATAACCAAGGAATTTGTACCATTTACAGTGGCTACACATCGTTTTGATCCAATCTTTTCTGCCCACTTTTGTTCAAATTCTTCGACAACATCCCCTGCTCCACGCCACCAATTGCCACTTCGCAGAACTTCCACAATCCTTTTTTCATCTTTCTCCGGTTTCCATACCGGCCAGTCCGGCCATTCTTTTTCACGTACAGCCTGCCCTCCCAGGATAGCAGGCTTAGATACATCCTTCGCATAGCTACTCATTAAATTGGGTGTCGCACCGGCTGCTAAACTTATTCCAAGACCACCGAGTGCACTTGTTTTAAGAAAGGTTCTTCTTGAATACTTTTTGTTTTTCATAGACCGGGATTTTTATATTAGCTGGGTTATTAATTCCAACCCAATATAACGATTTTTTTATTCGCTTGCAACTTCATACCAGAAATTCCACTTCTTTGCTTTTCTTACCTTCAACCTCGTAATTTTTTTTCACCCCATCCGAAGCAAAATCTGTACATTTGTCCTGTTATAAGTTCATCCCAAATAATTCAATCCATGAAAAAAACAGCCTTGTTTCTTTTGACATTCATTACCATGATTCATTTTGCCAACGCAGCCAAAAATAACCAGCAGCCCATCCGGCTGGCAGTGGCCGGCATGAGCCACGGACATATTTCTTTTATTCTTGATCGTCCCGATAAAGGCTACTTTAAGCTGGTGGGAGTTTATGACACCAGCCGTGTTGTGACTCAAAAAAGGGCCGATCAGTTTCAACTTTCCAGTAATCTGATCTATCATGATCTGGAGACCATGCTGGACGAAGTCAAACCCGAAGCAGTTGTTGCTTTTGGCTCAATACACGCTCATCTGGCAGTGGTTGAAGCCTGTGCTCCCCGTGGCATCGATGTAATGGTTGAA
>Ga0207797_1001621_pt1 | contig 16217 bp, 16 predicted proteins | sample PRCRCaboRojoPR_6_FD_187275 | JGI IMG/M metagenome (GOLD analysis project Ga0207797, IMG submission 187275) | Marine sediment microbial community from Cabo Rojo, Puerto Rico - PR CR 10% Liquid 1 (SPAdes) | ecosystem: Environmental > Aquatic > Marine > Coastal > Sediment | place: Cabo Rojo, Puerto...
CGATTTCTCGACGGCCGCGCCGGGTGAGCGTGTAGTAGTTCGTCCGCCGGTCGCGCTGGCCTTTCTCCACCAGTCCCTTCTCGACGAGAGTATCGAGGTTCGGGTAGAGACGCCCGTGGTGTATCTCCTTCTCGTAGTAATCCTCGAGTTCCTCCTTTATCGCGAGGCCGTGTGGTTCGTCGAGGCCGGCTATCACGTACAGGAGATCTCGCTGGAAGCCTGTCAGGTCGTACATCGGTAATTTCCCATAGTATCTTATTATCGGAATAAAATAAATATGTCGCACGAAATAGCGAACAGGTCGAGAGAAACCTCGAAAGTACCGGGAGGGCGCCGACCCGACAGGTCACATACTCGAGAAAAATTAAAGCGAGGCAAACGTAACGAATCAGACTAGTTGGTTAATTGACGTTGGGATGTCAGGGTGGTGAAGGTGATTGAACGGCTAGAAACGTGTGGCGAGTTGTCTCCGCTCCGCGTTGGCGCGTCGTCGCGGAGACGTCGCAGTCCCGTCGCCGTCACGGTGTGACTGACGCGGCTGCCGCTGCACGGTACGAAACCGACGGTACCTACCGCTCTAACCCGTGAAATCTCGTAAAAGGAAAGCAAGCCACGCGAAAGAGAGCGCGTGGAAACTTGCCGCCCTGAATTGGTCCCCGCTGACGCTTCGGCCCTCCAAGCGAAGCGTCGATTATTCATATCGTGTGGTACAACTTAAACGTACCGCTCGTTTCGGAGCGTGACTGTTCGACCCGGCGCCACGAGCCGGCTCCCGTCCCCGTATTTTGGGGGTCGACGGACGGTTACATGTGCTCCTCTTCGAGGACCCACCCGAGGGCCCGCTTGTAGTGCGTGAACATCTGCCGGACGCGCTCGTGACGCATCTCCTCGTCGGCGAGCTGTGCCGCGAGGAACTCGTACTGCTCGCGCACTTCGGCCTCGTCTCGCATACCCGAGCCCACGTCGAGCGGTCCCTTGGCCGTGGTGGACCAGCACCGCGTGGTGGGCCGGCACCGTTCCGGGGTGGGCGGCTCCCGGTCGATCCAGGGTGGTTCACCGATCGTCGATCAGAGGTCCTTCGCGACCCGTCGGCGCGGTGTTCGCCGGCGGTGTGGAGGTACGACCGTCGCTCGGCCAGTGCCTCCCCCAGCGCCTCGCGGAGCGCCGCCGCCTCCGATCGCGACAGGCTGACCCACAGCGCTCCGGCGTCGCCCCCGCTCGTGGGAACGTCCGGCTCGTCGCCGGGGGGTCGGCCGCCGGTGGCCGGAGCGGGATCGTCACCGTCCGTCCGCTCCGCGATGCCGTCCCGGGCCTGACCGTCGCTGTCGGGTCGGACGCCGTCGCTCCACGTCCGGTCGTCGAGTCGGACACCTGCCCGCGGAACCGGCCGGTCCCGGGCCCCGTGTGGACGACGCTCCGCCGCGGCGACCGGGTTTTTATGCGTCGGTCGGCTACGACCGGTCGATGAAGGTCCGGGGTCAGCGCGAGTGTCGGGACTGTGGCCGGCAGTGGTCGTACTACGAGACCGGCAGCGTCGCCTGTCCGCACTGCGAGAGCCTCCGGAGCGTCGGGGTCGACGAGCGCGCCCGGCACACGGCTGGCCCAGCGACGTTCGACCTCTCGGCGCACCGGCGGACCGTCGACGGGGGATCGATCGCCGACGTCGTCGAGGACGCGAAACGCGACGCGCGGGCGTACGTCCGCGAGCGCGGGTTCATCGACGGCGGGGAGCTCCTGCCGCTGGACGACGCCTACCTCGCGGCCGGAGAGCTTGTCCACGCGCTGGACTGCTACGCCCGCACCCGCGCTCCCGACGACGACGAGGAATACTACGTCCTCTCGCTGCTGACGGGTGCCGACCACGGCGAGCGCCCCGGTCCGGACGACGTCCCGGCCTCGATGCACGCCGGGCGGGGACTGGCGTACGCCGACGCCGTCGACGACTACCGTCGCGAGGTGACGATCTGGCTCGACGATCGGGACCGCGAGGAGCCGGCGGCCCGGCGCGTCCTCTCCACGCTTACTGCCCGGGCAAAGCGCGTCCGTGCGCTCCAGGGCGACGTCGAACCGCGGGAGGCGGAGGCACTCGTCCGAGCCGCGCGCGAGATCACCGCATACCTGACCGCGGACGACGAGGCCGCGCTCGTGACGGCCGAGGACCGCCTGCAGCGGCTGGACTGATGGGACGTGCCGGCGGACAGAACACGTGTCGGCTGACGGCGTCGCCGGCCGGCACCAGTCGGACGTCGAGGCCGGGCCGGGCCGCTTTTGCGTCGAGCCCCGCTATCGGAGCCATGCGCGCTGCCGTCGTGACCGTCGGGGACGAGCTACTGGCCGGCGACACCGAGAACACGAACGCGACGTGGCTCTGTCGGGAACTGACGGAGCGCGGCGTCACCGTCGAGCGAGTGATCACCGTCCCGGACCGGGTCGCGGACATCGCCCGCGTCGTCAACGAGTACCGCGCGGAGTACGACGCCGTGGTCGTCACGGGCGGTCTCGGCCCGACACACGACGACCTGACGATGGACGGCGTCGCTGCCGCCGTCGGGCGTCCGGTCGAACACCACGACGAGGCGTTCGAGTGGCTCACCGGCGCGGGCGGCTACGCCGCCGCGGATCTCGCGGTCGGAACCGCCGATCTCCCTGCCGGCGCCCGGTTCCTGCCGAACGACGTGGGGGTGGCTCCCGGTGCGGTCGTCGATTCGATCTACGTTCTTCCGGGTGTGCCGGCCGAGATGAAATCGATGTTCGCCCGCGTCGCCGACGAGTTCGAGGGGCGACAGCGACACGTCGAGATCGTCGAGGCCGCCGAACCCGAGTCCGCGCTCGTCGACCGGCTCGCCGCCGTTCGCGAGGCGTTCCCGGTCGACGTGGGCTCGTACCCGGGCGAACACGTCCGGCTGAAGGTGATCGCGGACGACGGCGAGACGGCCCGTGCCGCGGCCGAGTGGCTCCGCGAGCGCGTCGAGACGGTCTGACCGGAACCGGCTACCGCCCCCGACGTACCGCAACCGGGGCCTCGCCGACGAGTCAGCGGTAGAGATACAGGAGCCACGCGAGGGTGACGAGCAGGCTCGCGACCAGGACGACGGCGCCGGTGATTCCGATCGGGAGGGGCTCGCTCGACGACTGCAGGAGCGTGGCGAACAGCGTCGGTGTCATGTCGGTCCCTTCGGAGCCGACCGCTTAAAGATTGGAGTTCCCGCTCGTCGAGCGGGCCCGGTCGGGCCGTGCCCGCTGGCGCCCGTGCGTCGGTCCGTCTCGCGGTGCCCGTCGCCAAGCGGTCGACGATGGACGCGGCAGGTTCTCGCCTCGCAACGTGACCGGTCGGGCGACTACACGAGCCGCATCTCGACGCGCAGCTCCACGTCACCGGCGACCGCGTTCCGGTGACTGGCCTTCCCGAACGCCGTGTGGTCGAAGACCAGGTAGTACTCCCCGGGGTCGAACCGGGCCGCGAGCCGCTTGACCAGCCCGTTCGTGTCCTCCACCGTCACGTCCGACAGCGGCGTCGGTTCCGCGTCGGCACCGTCGAGGACGAGCCGCTCGTACGTCTCGAACCCCGCCGGGTCGAAGCCGTAGAAGTCGAAGTCCTCGTCGGTGATCGCCGTGAAGCGGTACCGGAGCTTCACTGGTCCCTCCGGTACCGTGAACCGGTAGGCCTGGAAGCCGCCCCGGGGGACGACCAGCCTCGTCTCGACCGGGAAGTCGTCCGGGATCGTCAGGCTGTGGACGTTCCGTCTCGGGTCCGGCGTGGGCGTCGGGGTCGGTGTCGGTGTGGGCGTCGGTTCGGGTGTCGGCGTGGGTGTCGGCGTGCCGGTGGCCGTCGGCGTCGTCTGCTCGCCGGCCCCCGTCTCCGTCTCCCCCCCACTCCCCAGCGATAGCCCCGCGCACCCGCCGAGCATCGACAGTCCGGCTGCGGCGGCGGAGAGCACCCCTCGTCTGGAGGTTCCCATACGACAGTCTTGATCCAAGAGCCTAATAACGGTTCCCCCGAAGGTTAACGACTCGTTATCCCGTCTGACGACTGCCTGGTCGGCGTGAGCGGCCGTGGAGACCCATTCCTCGGTTCGCGACCGGGGCCGCCGGTTAACGTTCGATTAGTAGGCGGCCGGCGAGGGCGCGGAGCCCCTCCCGACTGGCTCCCGATGGACCTCTCCCTCGTTCCGGGTCCGGACTGTACTCCTCCGGCGTGTCCGTCGAGCCCCTCCTCGCCGTGTCCCTGTGCATTGTTCCGTCGGTACCCGGGTGTCCGCCCTGTCCCGCGGCGATTCCGGGTACCTATGCCGTGCCGTCCCCAAGCGTTCGTATGCGCCTTGGCGTCGTGGTCAACCCGATCGCCGGAATGGGGGGCCGAGTCGGCCTGAAGGGAACCGACGGGAAACTCGAAGAGGCGCTGGCACTCGGGGCCGACCCCCGGGCGCCGGGCCGTGCCCGACGGGCATTCGAGACGCTCCACCGTGCGGCGCCGGACGCGACGGTGTTCACCTGGGGCGACCCGATGGGCGAGCGCGAGCTTCGAGCGGCGGGCTTCGAGCCGGTCGTCCTCGGCCGGCCCGGGAGCGCCGCCGACGTCGACTCCGGGACGACTGCCGCCGAACCCGGCACAGGGACGAGCGTGGGCGACACCCGTGCGGCGGTTCGCGCCTTCGCCGACGAGGGGGTCGACCTCGTGCTGTTCGTCGGGGGCGACGGGACCGCCGTCGACGTCGCCGAGACGCTCGACGAGGTGGCGCCGGAGACGCCGATGCTGGGCGTCCCGGCCGGCGTGAAGGTGTACTCCTCGGTGTTCGCCGTCTCGCCGGAGGACGCCGGCGAGATCGCCGCGACGTTCGAGCGGACCGAGCGCCGGGAGGTGATGGACATCGACGAGGACGACTACCGTGCGGGCGAGGTCCACCCGGAGCTGCGCGCCGTCGTCAGGGTCCCCGTCGCCGAGGACCTCCAGGCGTCGAAACAGCCCGGCGGCGGGACCGTCGAGGCCCTCGCGGCGGGGGTCGCTGCCGACGTCGAGCCGGGGACGACGTACGTCCTGGCGCCGGGGAGTACGGTCGGGGCTATCAAAGCCGAACTGGGGTTCGACGGGACGCTGCTGGGCGTCGACGTCTGGCGGGCGACCGGCCGCGAGGCGGACGGACGGCCCGTGGGCGAGGTACTGGTCCGGGACGCCAGCGAGTCCGCGATCCTCGACGCGCTCGATCCCGACGGACGGAACGTGATCGTCGTCTCCCCGATCGGCGGGCAGGGGTTCGTCTTCGGCCGCGGCAACCCGCAGCTGTCGCCGGCGGTGATCCGGGAGTGTGACGTCCAGGTGGTCGCCTCCCGGGCGAAGCTCGACGATCTGACGGCCCTCCGGGTCGACACCGACGACCCGGACCTCGACGAGGCGCTGCGCGGCTGGACGAAGGTCCGCGTCGGCCGCGTCGAGCGACGCATGATGCGTGTCGAGTGAACCTCGGGATCGGCTCGGATCGGCTCGGATCGGCTTCGAACGGCGCTGGACCGGAACGGCTAGGACCGGACCGGGGGGTGAGTGAGCTCGACCGTCGAGTCGAGCGACCGGAACGAGCCGGCTGGGGAGGGAGAGGCGTGTCGCGGTGCGGTGCGGTACACTCGTCGTCGTTGGCTGTCGGGTCGCGCGCACCAGGCGGGGACGCCGTGTCGTCGCTCGCCACGAACGGTCGAGGCTCGTGTAGACCACTCGTCGGGACGGACCGGCCGCTGCCGTGGGGCACTGCCCCGTCGACGGGAGCGGACGAAACCACCGCAGCTCCGGCAGGTAATTCCAGGGGCCGACAGTTCGTCCGAAAATAACCCAACGACTCCGGGAAGGACCCGCCAGATGACGGATACTCGTCGAATATATATGCTGTATAATCTTGAGACGATCAGATTTAAGGTGTTTGAGGGGCACCAACCAACATGGAGACGCGGAAGGTCCAGCGGCTGGGGCCGTCGACGCTGGCGATGACCCTGCCCGCGGAGTGGGCCAAGGAACACGGCGTCGAGAAGGGTGACGAGGTGTCCCTCCGCATGGGGGGCAAGGGGACGCTGACCGTCCTCCCGGAGTCGGCGAGCACCGAGGACACGACGGCGACGATCCAGGCGGACAACCTGGACGCCGGGGCCTTAGAGCGGGCGATCGTGGCGCAGTACGTCCTCGGTCGACGGGTCATCCACGTCGAGAAGAACGAGGGCGCGCTCGACTCCGAGCACATCAACGCCGTCTACAAGGCCGAGACGCAGCTCATGGGCCTGGGCGTCATCGAGGAGACGCCCGAACGGATCGCCATCCGCTGTTCGGTCGATCCGGAGGACTTCACCCTCGACAACCTCCTCGAGCGGCTCGAGAACACGGGGAGCACGATGCGCGGGGAGGCGGTGAAGGCGCTGGCACACGGCAACCCCGACCTCGCACAGCGGGCGCTCAACCGGGAACGGCAGGCGAACAAGATCTTCGTCCTCCTCCTCCGGCTGATCTTCACCGCCTACCAGAACCCGAACCTCTGTCGGGCCGTCGGGCTGGAGTCGGGCTTCCCGCTCATCGGCTACCGGTCGGTCGCGAAGAACCTCGAACTGACGGCCGACAACGCCGAGGACATCGGGAAGATCTGCCTCGACGCGGAGGGCCACTCCCTGGACGTCGACTCCTCGACCATGCGTCGGATCCGCGAGTTCACCGACCAGGTCGACGCCATCACCGCGACGGCGGTGCGTTCGGTCGTCGAACGGAACTACGACCTCACGATCGAGGTGCGTCGGCTGTTCCACGAGCTGCGCGACCGCGAGCAGGACATCCTCGACGACTTACCGGAGATGTCCAACCAGGAGCTGCTCCGGGTGCGGGAGGTGCTCGTCAGCCTCCAGCAGACCGCCCAGTACGCGATGCGGAACGCCGAGATCGCCGCGAACCTGGCGCTCGACGAGGAGTCCGAGCACGTCACGATCCGGGACTGATAGGGTCGGTTGTAATTCGTGTCCGGTGTGCGACGGAACGGTCGTCGAATCACCGGGAAACAGTTACGACCGACCCTATGAGCCGGGGGACAGTCCGTCCGCACTCGCCCGTCAGTCGGCGTTCGCCTCCGACTCGGCGTCGACCGGCGCGTCACCGACCGACGAATCACCGACCGCCGAGCCGTCGGCGTCGCCGGGTTCGTCCGCCTTGCTGGCCGTCAGCGGGCTCCGTCGGTCGATCCCGCAGTCGAACGCGGGATGTTCACAGAAGTGGTGCACCAGCATGTGGCGCCGGGACCCGGTGATCCCCGTCCGGCCGACGTCGTCGGCGGTGAACGCGTCGGGTAACCGTTCGTAGAGCCGCCGGAGGACGTCGAAGCTCTCGAACACCTTCGCGTTGCCCGTCGAGTCGGCACCGCGCCGCGAGACCACGTAGCGGCCGTCCTCGCGGTGTTCGCCGACGGTCCGGAGGAACTCGCGGGAGTGGGTGATCGCCTCGCCGATCGCCGCCTGGAGCTCGGCGGCTTCGGCCCGCGACAGCGCGTACGAGCGTCCCTCGACCTCGAGTACGACCGACTCGTCGCCGCCCGTCACGGTGACGGTCGTTCCGTCACCGGCGGAGAACTCGACCAGGAGCCTGGGAACTCCGATCCATACCGGGGACGTCCGTCAGCAGAGGAATAAATCCAGCGACGCGGGTCGGCCCGTTCTGTACGTTCCCCGCGCGCTCCGTCCGGGGCCGGTTCCAGGGGTTCCGGGTCCCGTTGTCGCTCGACGACCGATCGACCGCGTCGGAGGTCCGAGGTCGACTCGACCGCGTCGGAGGTCCGAGGTCGAAGGAACTAAGCGATCGCCCGCGAAGCCCGAACCATGGAAACCGGATCGGTGGACTCCGACATGGGTATCGGCCTCGCGCTCCTCTTCTCGTCGCTGACCCTCGTGGGTGCCGTCGTGATGTACGCCGCGCCCGGACAGGTGACGAAAGCGTGGGGCTTCGCCGCGGCGATGGTGGCCGCGACGCTCGCGGTCGTCGTGGCCCAGGTGTACTGGCGCTGAGCGGCGGGCGGCGGTCGTCCGTCGTCGCTCGCTGGTCGTACCGTTCGCGTCTCTCGCGCTGGCCCTCGTCTCTCGTTCCAGCCAGTCGAGCCGCTGCCCCTCTCCCGCCGTCGGCGTTCGCCGGCCACGGCTGCCTCACGACAGGTTAATACGACCCCCGGGTGAGCCCCTCTCCCGTGTCGAGCCACGAACGCTCCGCGGGCGCGACCGGGTCCGGGAGCTCACCGACTTCGACTGGCGATCGAACGAGGTGGGGACTCCTCGTCGGTGCGAGCCTCGTGGGGACCTCGCTGGGCGCCTACGAGCTCGTCCCGGCGAGCGTCACGCCGCTGATCCGCGAGTCGCTCGGCGTCAGCGCGTCGGGTGCCGGGCTCCTCGTCAGCGTGATGTTCGGGACGGCCGTGCTCGCGAGCCTCCCGGCCGGCGTCGTCCTCGACCGGACGAACTCCCGCTGGGCCGTCGCTGCGGCCGTCGGGCTGCTGCTGGTCGCCGGGGGCTGGGGGTGGCTGGCCGCGACGGCGGGCGACTACCCCTCGCTGCTCGCCTCGCGCGTCCTGGGCGGCGTGGCCTACGTCGTCGTCTGGAACGCCGGAATCGACGTGGTCGGACGGTCGTTTCCCCCCGAGCGCCGCGCGACGGCCGTGGCGACGTTCACCGCCAGCGGCCCCATCGGCTTCGCACTCGGGCAGGGGGCGGGACCGCTCGTCGCCGGGGCGTTCGGCTGGCCGGTGGTCTTCCCGGTGTTCGCCGGGAGCGCCGTCGTCGGCCTCGCGCTGTTCTGGCCGACGAGCCGCGGAACCGGTCGGGCGACCGACACCCGGACGCCGACGCCGACCGACCTGGCGGCCGTCGTCACGGACCGCCGGATCTGGACCGTCTGTCTGCTCGGCTTCCTCGGGTACGTCCTCTACCTCTTCGTCAACAGCTGGGCACCGTCGTACCTCGCGACGGAGCTGGGACTGTCGCTGGCGGTGAGCGGCGGGCTGACCGCACTGTTCCCCGCGGTCGGCGTGCTCTCGCGGGTGACCGGGGGCGTCGTCTCGGATCGGCTGTTCGGCGGCCTGCGCCGGCCCGTCGTCCTCGTCTCGTTCGTCGTCGCGACGCCGATCGTCGCGGCGTTCACCGCGGTCCGGGCGCTCCCGGTGGTCGTCGCGATGCTCCTCGTCGCCGGCTTCGCCATCCAGCTCTGTCTCGGGCTGGTGTTCGCCTACGTGCGCGAACTGGTCGAACCCGAGGTGGCCGCCACCGCCGTCGCGTTCCTGACGAGCGTCGGGCTCGCGGGGGCGTTCGTCTCGCCGATCGCCGCCGGCGCGCTCATCGAGGCGACGAGTTACGGGACGGCGTTCGCCGCGGCGGGCGTCGTCGGGCTGCTCGGCGTCCTCCTCGCGTGGTACGCTCCCGAGTCGTAGCGGTCGACCGCGGCCCGACCGGGCGGGCGCCGTGACCGAACGCCGTCGCGACCGAACGCCGCCCTGGCCGGCCCCGCCGCGTCCCGTACTGCGGTGTTGGACGCTCTTCCCGACCGGGTGCTCGCGTCGGCCCGGAGTCGGCGATCCGGGACCGTTCACCCCCGTCGTATCGGGGCGTCGCGAGGGCGGCCTAACCCTGTCGGCCAGCTCACACTGGTAAGCGTTAAGACCGAGAACCACTAACCTCACGACGAGGATGACTGACTACACCGACGAGGAGGCGCGGATCGTCGCGTACCTGCGCGACGCTGCGGCGAGCGGGGAGCGATACTTCCGCGCCAAGAACATCGCCGACGCGATCGGGCTGACGGCGAAGCAGGTGGGCTCCCGCCTCCCGCGGCTCGCCGAGAAGTCCGACGAGGTGGAGATCGAGAAGTGGGGGCGCGCTCGATCGACCACCTGGCGAGTCACAGTTAGCTAGGCTTTTTTCCTTCGGACCGGTACGCGTCGTCATGACCGTCCGTATCACGCGGACCTTCGCGTTCGACGCGCCGGCCGAGCGCGTCTGGGAGTTCATCGCAGACCCCGCCAAGCGGGCAGCGGCCATCAGCGTCGTCGACTCCTTCGAGGTCCACGACGACGGGTCGGCGACCTGGCAGGTCGAGCTCCCGATCCCCCTGATCTCCTCGACCGTCACCGTCGAGACCCGCGACGTCGACGTGGATCCGCCGCGGCACGTCGAGTTCGTCGGTCGGTCCCGCGTGATGCGGGTCACCGGGGAACACACGATCGAGCCCGACGACGACGGCTCGCTGCTCCACAACGAGTTCGTCGTCGACGGCCGGGTCCCGGGCGTCGAGCGCTTCTTCAGGCGGAACCTGGACCGCGAGCTGGAGAACCTCGAGGCGGCGCTCCGGGAGGACCTGGAGCTGTCCGCACGGGGGTGATCTCGTGACGGACGTGTCGACCCCGACCGGACCGGGCCGGGTCCGGACGGACGGGGGTGGCGGTGGTGTCGGTGTCGGTAGTGATGGAGACGACGGGGCCGCGTCGGAAGCGGCCGACGGGGACGGTTCGGGACGGCTGCGGCTGGCCTGCTGTCAGGTCGAACAGCGACCCGGCGACGTGGAGGGCAACGTCGCCCGGGCGATCGACCGGGTCGAGGCGGCCGCGGCCGACGGGGCGGACCTGGTGACGCTGCCGGAGCTGTTCTCCGTCGGCTACTTCGCGTTCGAGAGCTACGCTCGCGAGGCCGAGCCGCTCGGCGGACCGACGCTCGACCGGCTGGCGGAGGTGGCCGCCGACGAGGGGATCTGGCTGCTCGCCGGGAGCGTCGTCGAGGACCTCGCGGCCAGTGCCGACGCCGGCTTCGAGGTCCCCGAGCCGGAGGGGCTCGCGAACACGGCCGTCCTCTTCGACCGTGACGGGGGCAGGCGGGCGGTCTACCGGAAACAGCACCTGTTCGGCTACGGCTCGGCGGAGGATCGCCTGCTCGTCGCGGGCGAACGGCTCCCCGTGACGACCCTCGAGGGCTTCGAGGTCGGGATCACCACCTGTTACGACCTCCGGTTCCCGGAGCTGTACGGCCAACTGCTCGACGGTGGCGCGACCCTCGTCCTCGTCCCGAGCGCGTGGCCGTATCCACGCGTCGAGCACTGGACGACGCTCGCGCGGGCCCGGGCCATCGAGAACGCCACCTACCTCGCGGCCGTCAACGGCGCCGGCGAGTTCGACGACGCCACGCTGCTTGGCCGCACGACCGTCTACGACCCCTGGGGGACTCCGCTCGCGTCCGCCGGGGACGATGCCGCGACCGTGACGGCGACGCTCGATCCCGCGCGCGTCGCCGCCGTCCGCGACGAGTTCCCCGCGATCGGCGACCGACGGCGCTGATCCCCGGCCGACGCGGTCGACGTCCCGTGAGGTTTATACGTGATCCGGAGGTAGTCGTCAACGCCGACGCATCGACGCTTTTCTCGTCGAGAGTCGGCACGAAGCATCCGCCGCGCCACCGCGCCGCAGTGCAGGGGTCCACTGTGGCACGTTACCGCCTCGGCTTCATCGCCCCCGAGCCCGGCGGGGGCACTCCCTCGCCTCCTCTCCACCCTTCGCGTCCGTCCGAGCGGCCGCTCCGATCGGCGGACGGGGCGTCGCTCGCTCGGTGGCCTCGATCCCCGGTCGTTCGGTCTCACCCGTCCAGCTCGACCCGGCGTCCCTCCTCGGCGGCGTCGTAGGCGGCCACCATCGTTCGGACGTCCGAGAGCCCGTCGCGGCCGTCCGGCTCGATCTCACCGTCCGTCAACACGGCGTGAGCGAAGTAGTCGAACTCCTCGCGGAGGTCGTCGACGGGCGCGGGATCGATCGTCGCCGAGTGCTCGCCACGACGGACGCCGATCCGGCGCTGCTCGCGGGGTTCGAAGGCGTTCTCGATCCGGATGCGCCCCTCGTCGCCGACGACGGTGAGTTCGTCGTCCGCTTGCGCGTCGAAGTCGGCCGTGAACGACCCGGTGACGTCGCCGAACGAGACGAGCAGGGTCGCCAGGCGGTCGACGTCGGCGAACGCGCCCTCGCCGCAGGTCTCCGCGGAGACCGCAGTCGGCTCCCGGTCGACGATGAACCGGGACGTGTTCAGCGGGTAGACGCCGATGTCGGGTAGCGCACCGCCGCCCGCGAGGTCGGCGTCGAGCCGCCACTGGTCGGGGTCGCCGCCGTCCGCCAGCATCCGGAACGAGAAGTTGCCGTGGAGCAGGCGGGGCTCGCCGACGACGCCGTCGCGAACCAGCTCCCGGACGCGACGGATCCGGGGGTCCGTCTGGAGGCGATAGGCCGTCATCAGGCGGACGCCGGCGTCCTCGCAGGCGGCCACCGCGCGCTCTGCGCCCTCGACGGTCGCCGCCAGCGGCTTCTCGCAGATCACGTGCTTGCCGAGCCCGGCGGCCGTCTCGACGTGTGACGGGTGGAGCGCGTTCGGCGTCGCGACGTAGACCGCGTCGTAGTCGTCGGTCGCGACGCCGGCCTCGTAGCCGTCGTAGTCGATGGCGGTCGCGCCGTACTCGGCGGCCGTCTCCTCCCGCACGTCCGGCGAGCCGCTGACGACGACCGTCGGCTCCGCGTAGTCGGCCGTCCGGATCGACGGTAGCGCCATGTCGTGGCCGAACCAGCCCAGGCCGATCACGGCCATCCGGAGCGTGTCGTCGACCGTCCCGTCGTCCCAGTCGCGCCGTTCGTAGCTATCGAGGTCGCCTACCAGGTCCATGGCCGGGGCTACGAACGGCCGTGTCATGAAGCCCGGTGTCGTCTGCCGGCGAACAGGCGTCGGTGCCGTCCGACGATACGCCGACCGATCCGACCGCGACGCCCACTGGTCCGACGCCGGGCCGGTCGGACCCGAGGAACTATGCCGCGAGCGGGCGGACCTCGACCCGATGAACGACCGGCCGGCGGAGTCCCGACTCCCCATCCACCACACTGGGACGAGCGAGACTGACGCGACCGCGGCCGACGAGCGGGGTGATCGCGCGACTGATCGCCCCGCCCCGGGGCCGAGGACGACCGCCGACGCGAGCGCGGCGTCCGAGGCGGGCGTGCGTCGCCCGGATCCCGGATCGACGGCCGGCGTGGGACCCGGATCCGGTTCCGGATCCGGATCGCCAGCCGGGGTCCCACCTCGGGCCGGCGACGGGGACGTCGAGCGGGAGCCGCTGGGGACGCTGGGCGACGACCACCGCCTCTCGGAGCGGGCGCGCGCGTACGCCAACGAGGTCGTCTTCGGGGACGACTGGCCGCTCGGCGTCGACCACGTCGACCTGACGGCGACGACGTGGGAGACCTCGCGCCGTGCAGAGCGGCGCCACGCCACGACGATCCACCGCGGCGACCGCTGCGTGGTCCGGGTCGCCGAGAAGACCCACCGGAAGGTCGGCTTCGAGCCGCTGCGGGAGACGATCCGCCACGAGCTGATCCACGTCTTCCAGTTCCAGACCGGCCGCGACGGGGGGCACGGCGAGAGCTTCCGGCGGTGGATCGAGCCGCTCGGCCTCCAGGGCACCTCCTCGGACCACTACGACCCCGTGCCGTCGGACTACCGTTACCGCATCTACTGTCGCCGCTGTGGGGCGTTCGTCGCGGGCCGCTACCGCCGCTGCAAGACGGTCGAGGGCGCGCGCGACGGCCGGCTCCGCTGTGGCGACTGCGGCGGCGGCCTCCGGGTCGAGACGGGGGCGACCGACGAGGGCTGATCGGGACGAGCACGAACGTCCGTGGATTCGACTCGCGTCTCGGCCGTTGGCGGGTCACCGTCGGACGGTCGTTCGGAGCGATCTACAGAGCGAAGAGATTCATCCCGAGCTGGAGAGGTGTATCCGCGCCCTTCCTGATAGGGTCGGTCGTAATTCATGTCCGGTGTTCGACGGAACAGTCGTCGAATCACCGGTACACAGTTACAACCGACCCTATGAACCGGTCGTACGCCATCGCGGCGTTCGCCTCACTCTCCGGCGTCGGCGCGGTCTTCGGAGCGTTACTTCAGCCTCCCTGCGATCTGCTACGCGTTACCGTACGGGGAGAGACGCGGATCCCCGTGAGTCGAGTCCGGAGGGCGACGCTGTCCCACCCCCCAACAGGGCTGATAGTATACGCGCGCTTTATGTTTCGACGCGACGATAGTTCGCCATGACTGTTCGACGGACGGCCGCGGGTCGGGGGCCCGCCAGGCGGGCGGTGCTCGGGACGGGGCTCGCGCTCGCGACGGCGAGCCTCGCGGGCTGTCTCGGGCTGTTCACCCGGGAGTTCGCCGCGACGCCGGTCGTGCTCCCCCCGGCGACCCAGCGGCGGCTGAACTACCGCGAACTGGCCGACCGGTCGCTCCCGCTGGAGGTGAACGCCGGGATCGCGGGTGCGACGGTCCGGAGCCACCTCGCGGCCTACGGGCCCGCCGACGTCGCCGGGGGCGACCCGCTCGACCGGCCGGCGCTGGTCGCGCTCGCCACGCCCGACGCGGTCGTCGGCGGGCGGTCGCTCAACCCGCTCGTCGACGCCCCGCTCTCGGAGCTCGTCTCGGGCGAACTGGTCGGCCGGGTGGTCGACGCCGCGGACGTGCTGGTCGGTGAACGCGACGGACCCTCGTCGCGGGACGGGATCGGCCTGCCGGCCTGGGAGACCCGACCGCGCCCGGTCCCCCACGCGTCCCCGCCGGTCGGTCGGGTGCTCGGGCTCGACGCGACGGTCGAGTCGTACGCCGGCCTGGCGGGGGGCGCGGAGCCGCAGGTCGTCGTCCTCCACCTCCTGCGCGTCAAACCCGACGACGTGGTCCTCGCGGCCGGTGTCCACGCAGTCTCCGACGCGTCTACAGCGATCAGCGACGACTCGGCGAGGGCCGCCGGGACGGATCGCGACCCGGCGGCGACGCCGGGACCCGCCCGCCCGCTCGTCGGCGACGACGGTTACGTGACGACGGAGCGTGTCGGCGCCGGTGCAGCCGAGACGGCGCGCCTCGCCCCTCGGCTCGAACGTCGCGTCGCGTAGCGCTCGCGACCGTCGCCGCGGCGGGTCTCCGGCCGGGCCACGGGACGGCGCCCCGGTCGACCCGTCGGTTTCCGACCGGTCCCGCGGTCGCTCTCCGTCGTCAGTCGTCCTCGCGGGTCTTGATGTCCGCAGACAGCCCCTGTGCCATCCGGATCTCCTTCGAGTTGTTGAGCGTCCAGGCCGTCCGGTCGGTGACAGCCTCGATTACCTCGCGGGCGCTGGGGTAGCCGTTGCCGGACTTCTTGACCCCGCCGAACGGGAGTTGCACCTCGGCGCCGATACACGGGAGGTTGCCGTACGCGAGTCCGACCTCGGCGTGGTCGCGGTAGTAGTTGATCTCGCGGTAGTCCTCGGAGACGATCGCGCCCGCGAGCCCGTAGTCGGTGTCGTCGTGGATCTCGACGGCCTCCTCGATCCCCCCGTCGTACTCCAGGAGGGCGACGTGGGGGCCGAACACCTCCTCGTGCGTACAGCGCAGGTCCTCGTGGGCGTCGGCCTCGTAGACGAACGGACCGACCCAGTAGCCGTCCTCGTGGCCGTCGGGGATCTCGTCGGGGTCGAGCTCCGTCCGGTCGACGAGCACGTTCACGCCCTCGCGCTCGGCCAGTTCGTTGTACCTGGTCACCTTGTCGACGTGCTCGGCCTCGATGAGCGGGCCCATGAACGTCTCCTCGTCGAGCGGGTCGCCGACAGCCACCGACTCGGCGAGGTCGACGAACCGCGCCGTGAACTCGTCGTAGACGTCCGTGTGGACGATCAGCCGCTCGGAGGAGACGCACCGCTGGCCGGTGGTCTTGAACGACGACATCACCGCCGCGTGGACGGCGACGTCCAGGTCCGCGTTCGCGGTGATCACGATCCCGTTCTTCCCGCCCATCTCGCAGGCGGCCCGCTTGCCGGGCTGTTCGGCGGCCGTCTGGGCGACGCCGTGGCCGACCTCCGCCGAGCCGGTAAAGAGGATCGTGTCGACCCGATCGTCCTCGACGATGCTCGCGCCCGCGTCGCCGAACCCCTGGACCATGTTGAACACGCCGGCCGGGATCCCAGCGTCGTCGAACATCTCGGCGATCACCTGGCCGCACCACGGGGTCTGCTCGGCCGGTTTCCAGACGACGGTGTTCCCCTCGACGAGCGCGACCGCCATGTGCCAGAACGGGATCGCGACGGGGAAGTTCCAGGGCGTGATACAGCCGACGACCCCCCGCGGCTTGCGGCGCATGTACGCGTCCTTGGAGGCGATCTCGGAGGGGACCACCTCGCCGTGCGGGT